>Ga0255364_10253_pt1 | contig 12588 bp, 10 predicted proteins | sample ANMaggSSYBR01G12_FD_182087 | JGI IMG/M metagenome (GOLD analysis project Ga0255364, IMG submission 182087) | Sediment cell enrichment communities from methane seep in Santa Monica Basin, California, United Staets - ANME aggregate JGI... | ecosystem: Environmental > Aquatic > Marine > Cold seeps >...
AGAGAGCAATGATTTCGATCATTGCTCTCTTTTTGATTATGAAAATGGTAAAAAAATTAACGTCTTGACAAATATAATCACATTGAGAAAGATATCTGAGAAACTTATTCTAATTGAAATATCAAACGAGCTATCTAATAATCAATCACCCATGTTTTTCAAGGGGACATTTTTGGTGGATTGCTGTTGTCATTGTAGAATTTGTAATGATAAGTTATGATTAGACATCGGAAAAAAAGCTCTTCAAACTCTGATAATTAAGGCAAAACTAGTATCAGGTGACAGGAGGAAGGGTTTGTTTCTCATATTTCAAACATATATTCCAGCCACAATATTTCCTGATTGTCTAAAAAACAGATTAAAAACCTTAATATTTACGAAGTAGATTTGAAACGATAGAATCAAAATATTGAGTAAATTAATTCGGTTAGTTTTGGCTATATGATGATTATCATACGTAAGATAAAGATTAAATCATTATTGATTATTGTTGGAGTAGTTTTCGCTTTAATTCCAATCATCAGTGTAAGGCTAATCAATAATTTTGGGTTTGTCAATTTGATTCAGGGGTTAAAATTAAACTCAATTCATTCAGTAGAACGAGCAGAAAGCTTATTTAGTCATTCAATTAACCTCAAGAACGATAATTCATCCGCCTTGCGTGGTTTGGGGATTGCGTTAACTTCACAGGGAAAATTCGTAGAAGCTCAACAAATCTGGAGTATGATCTCATTTGACCTATCAGCTTTATACTTGGCTTGGGGAGATGCTGCAAAGATAAATGAGACCTACGAGAAGGCCCTGTTTTGGTATCAAAAGGCAGTCGATGTTGACTCAGAGAATGCCAAAGCCTGGCATCAGTTAGGTATGCTTCAAGGGGAGATGGGTTCTGTTGACGAGTCTATTGAATCCTATCAAATAGCATTTTCTTTAGGATGGGCCGATAGCGCTCAACCGTACGGGATGACGATGTTTAATTTGAAGGAGTACTCAGGAGCAGAAGATATTTGGAGAGAAGCTTTGTTTAGGTTCCCGGTTGATGACCAGAGGATTCTTTGGTGGCGGAATATTGTCTACGTGCATCTGACAGAAAAAAGCTGGAGCAGGGCATTAGGCGTATTAGATTCTGCCTTCAGCGAGTTTCCTGATGACCCAGTGCTTCTTCATCAAAAGGGAATCTCAATTTACAATCAGACTGGCAATGCCGAGGAAGCCCTGGAATATCTTGACCAGGCGATTTCTCTGGATGAGGAGTATGTCAGCGCATACAAGGGGAAGGGCGATATATTAAGTCAGGAAGAAAAATATCAGGATGCTCTGGCCTGGTATGCAAAAGCAATTGAGATTGATCCAGGTATTCCGTCCTGGTATCTGGCATATGCCAGGACTGCTGATTTAGCCGGTGATAGGGCGTTAGCATTGGATATATACATGGACGTGACTGCTCATTTTCCAGATCATGTCTATGCTCATTACGAACTAGCGGAAAGTTATTATCAAAACGGGCTGTTTATTTTAGCGGCGGAAGCCATAGGGAAAGTTATCTCCCTGTCTGCCAATCCGCCGATTAGTTATTATATGAAAGCAGCCAGTTATTATGAAGCAGCAGGAGATCTAACAAGAGCGGAAGAGTCCTATCAGGAAATATTGATTCTTGATCCAGATAATTCAACAGCAGTAGAGAACCTGAAACGCTTACAGAATCATCCGGATGAGTAAAATTTAGGAGCAGCGCTGAACAATATATTGCAGAAGTTGGATCGAAATGCCTTGAAAAAATCACCCTTATATCTTCGGATACTCAAAGGAGGTTTTTGGAAAATACTTGGTACTGGGTTGGTGTCGATTCTATCACTGATAATTAATGGGTTGTTAGCTAGACTTCTCACTCCTGAAGATATGGGTAATTACTCCTATATCCTCAGTCTGGTAACACCAATTTCGATCTTTGCCGGGTTGGGATTGGGAACCACTATTATCAGGGAGTTATCAGGTGCAATCAGTGAAGAAGATAATTCAAAGGCTTTGACTTTAATCCAATGGGTCATTAAATGGGGATTGGGCAGCATTATTCTCGTTTCTATTCTCATGGGTTTTTCTGGCGAGATGATGGGGTTGCAGAGTGATTTGACCTGGCTGACAGCAGCTTGGCTGCTGATATTAGCCGGTCAAAAATTGGTGACAGAAATCATTCGAGGTTTACAGAAAACAAACCTTGCGGCATTATTTCATGGTGGCCGAATCGGGGGAGCTGTTGCTTCATTGATTACAGCGATTTTATTATATTGGAGTTGGATATCACTTCAGTATATTCAACTTAAATCAGCATTATTTTTCCTGATCATTGGGGGATTGTTTTCATTTCTACTTGCCGCAGTGATTCTTGGGAAAAATATCAAGAAGTTGTTTGGTAAAATGGATTTTTCTTTCCAATTGCCCCCGATCTTTATCTTAGGGGTTTCTTTGCCGGTCTTAATCCATGATATATCCACATCATTGCTCTCTCTATCCGGTATTTGGGTCTTAAAAATATTTCAACCAGCTAGTGATATTGCGATCTATGGTACAGCACAGCAATTAACTTCCCTATTAATTATTCTTCAGAACATTAATATTTTTGTTCTCTCACCAGAGATTGCAACATTGTTCGCTCGCGGGGAATTAAAAAGAATGGAAAAAATGCAGAGACGCGTGACGACCCTTGCGAGTATACCCATGTTGATCGCATTTCTGTTTTTATTATTTGGCGGTGAGAAGATTCTAGCTTTCCTTTATGGTGATTTTTATAGTATAGGCAAACCGGTAGTAATGGTCCTCGCCATTGGGATCATCTCACATGTTTTGTCGGGATCGTGTGGTTTGACACTCGCAATGACTGGATATCAGGTTGATTTAATGAAAATATCACTGATCAGTGGGCTGCTAACCCTTATTTTGTCATTGATTATGGTAAACTATTTCGGTTTATTGGGTGCTGCGGGAGCTGCATCAACGGGTTACATTATTAAGAATATCTGGACGTTGTTGGTAGTTAAACGAAAGATAGGCATCTGGACATGTGCAACGTTGAATATAAATTAATTTAAGGAAGCTATGGAACGGAAAATTATATTCATTGCTGGACATAACCGGGGCGGATCTACTTTATTAACCATGCTTCTGGGGCAGCAAAAAGGTTATTTCGCAGCAGGGGAGTTAAAACGGATTTGGCAAGGGGGTTTTATTGATAACGAGTTGTGTACCTGCGGGAAACCTATTAAATCATGTGAGTTTTGGAATGCTGTGGTTCAAGATGCTTTTGGCGGTTGGAATGGCATTGATCCTGTTGAAGTACTGAATTTGTTTAATGAAATTTTATTAGCGAGGAATTATCCCCGATTAGCCGCCCCTGCGCTTAGATCAGAAGAATTTCAAAAGAAAACCAATACAGTTTTGGATATCTTAGGAAAACTTTATTCAGCCATACTAAAAATCTCAAATACAAGAATACTGGTTGATTCATCTAAAGTCAGCATGTATGGAATTCTTCTCAACCAGCTTTCTAATCTGGATCTATATACCTTACACTTAAACCGTCACAGTTGTGGGGTTGCTTATTCAAAACAAAAAAAGAGAACACGGGATGAAGTTCATTGGCAGACAGTCTACATGACCAGACACTCAATCTACCATTCTGCTAACAAGTGGATGCGTCGTAATTTTAGCGCCGGATTGATGCGATTCACAACCCCTTGCTATATACGAATTAAGTATGAATCATTGGCAAAAAAACCTCAAGAAACAATTACCCAAGTAGTGGAGTTTATTAATGAAGCGCCTCCTGATTTGAGTTTCTTCCTTGAGAAGGATCAGGTAGCTGTGAAGAACAACCATATGTTCGGTGGAAACCCAATGAGGTTTCAGGAAAAGGTCAAGAGGATCCATCCAGATGATGAGTGGCGTTCCAGGATGACTCTAGGACAAAAAACTGCAGTTGTTTTTCTTAGCTGGCCGTATCTCCTGAGGGATGGTTATTTTGGGGGAGAGAAACCCAGTACAGGTCAGGAAAAATTTTGATTTACCATTAACATAAGTGTATATATATTCACACCCCAAAAACTGCAGGTACAAGTATATCCAGGAAATTCGGAGGTTTTGAGGAACTTAGGCGGGGTGTTCAGGATCATCGCTCGCTCAGAGAGAATGAATCATTAAGAGCGAAAGATTAGTTTCAGATAATTTCAAGGGGGAGATTTATCAATAATGAAAAACTCCTTATTAACCGGTTGATACGCAACTGATACCTGCGGCGGATGGATATTCCCACCCCGTATCAATTCAATGATTACTTTAAGTTTAAATTTGTGCGCAACCCTTGGGCTAGAGTGTTTTCTTGGTACAATAATGTTCTGAGGAATCTTGTTAAAAGCACTAGACTTGGTGTTTCTGAGGACTGTTCGTTTTCAGGTTTTATTAATAATCATATGAATCACTGGCCCCTTCGTCTCTAATCTTGGTGGATAAAAAATTAGCAGGGGGAAATTTCTCTGGATTTTATTGGAAGATTTGAGAAATTAGATCATGATTTCCGCTATGTTTTGTGAAGTGCTTGGTAATAAAGATTGCATATTACCGCATTTATTTACAGGAGAAGCAAACGCATATTTACAATTCTATGATCAAGAATTGTCCCAAATTATGGCAGATGTTTATGCGGAAGAGATAGAGTTATTTGAGTACGAGTTAATTTAGGCAGTTTATTCTCTTCCCTTGTTCGAAATAAATCTACTTCAACTTTCGTGAGATAAATTCTCGATGCATAAGAGAACACAATTTGATTTGGTAATGCTAAAGAGGAATAAACCGGATGTCTGACAAAAGTCCAATTCGTATTTTACATGTAATCCATCGAATGCGACCGGGGGGAATTCAAGCGGTTGTGATGGGAGTTTATCGAAATATCGATCGGGACCAAGTGCAGTTTGATTTTGCGGTTCGCTCAGATCAGGAGGAGCATTATGATCAGGAAATCAAATCCCTGGGAGGAAGGATTTTTCGCCTTCCCTGGCGGTCAAAACACCCTTTAAGCCCAATCATTTACCAAAGATCATTAAGAAAAATACTGCAGAAATTTGGTCCGTTCGCAGGTATTCACAGCCATGTTGGATTCTATAGCGGTTTTGTGCTGCCAGTTGCTAAAAAACAGGGAGTACCGCTGCGAATCGCACACAGCCATAGTTCTTCATTCGAAGATTTTAACTCAGCAGTGTTGATGGTTTGGGAAAAGTATATGCGATTAAATATTCTTTTCAGCTCTACTCATTTATTGGCGTGTAATGAAATTTCAGCTGAATGGCTTTATGGTCCCCGGTGGCAGAGTGATGAAAGAACAAAGATTATCCACAATGCGATAGATTTGCTACCATTTGAAATTGAAGACCAGGATTCTTTACGGCAGAGATATAAGTTGCCTCTAAAGGGACCAGTGTTGGGTCATGTGGGACGATTTAATAACCCAAAGAATCACAGCTTTTTGATTGAAATCATGGCTGCTGTGCTGCAAAAAATCCCTGAAGCCCACTTGTTGTTAATTGGCGAAGGAGAGTTGATGCCGATGATTAAACAACTGGTACTGGAAAAAAGAATCCAGGATCAGGTTCATTTCTTGGGTGTTCGCAGAGACGTGCCCTCATTATTAAAAAATATGGATTTGTTTGTTTTACCATCTTTATATGAAGGTTTGCCCGTAGTTATGGTTGAGGCCCAAGCTGCAGGGATACCTTGTTTGGTGAGTGATGTTGTATCTTCAGAAGCAGATCTGAATCTTGGTCTGGTTAAATATGAAAGCCTTGAAAGCGAACCTGTCCAATGGGTGAAATCGATTGAGATGATGTTAACCACACCCTCTATTCCCTGGGCAGAAAGAAAAAGCGCTCTAGAGAGAGAAGGACATGATATTCATAGCATGACAGCAAAGTTATTTAAAATTTATACTGAACAAAATGAGTGAACGAATTAGGCGTAATTTCATGATGGACAACGTACCTCGGGAATCATTGATAGTCTGTTCAATATTAATAATTTTACTGGTGCTTATAAGCTTTAGTTTAATTATTTTTGATCAATCACTTATATATATATTATTGGGAATAGTCGGTTTATTTTTGCTTTGGCTGGCATTTCTCCGGCCGGAGATTTTTCTCGTCTTAGCCTTGTGGACGAACTTCTTAAAAGGGGTCTATATCCCTTATCTCGAATATGGAAAGTTTGGTGTAGCGCCTTATATGTTGTTCACTACCTTGGCGGTGTTTGGTTACTTCCTTCAGGTTTTGTTCGGTCAAAAGAAGATTATTATTCCACCTGGTTTCTTGTTTTTTTCAATATTTGCTTTTGGCACAACAATTACCTTCTTAATTGTACAAGATTTGCAGATGACACTTGGTGTTTTGGTGCGTACTATTCTCCAATGGATAATTTTCTTTTTGCTGGTGCAGATAATACAAAATCGCCAAACAGCGAAACGTTTCGTTGATATACTTCTGATTCAGGCAGTTGTGGTTGTATCCTGGGGTATCATTACAGGATTGCAAATGAACTATTTTGGGTGGAACAAAAACGTGCTGCTTTTTTGGAATCAACTCCAAAAGAATGAGTATGCGACTTATCTTGGTTTTGTCCTGGTTTTGTCTCTGGCAGTGATTTCCAAAACGGCAGGGAAGAATGGTGGCTTAAGAAAAATCACAGCCCTTATCCTTGTTTTACTAATACCCCTTGCTTGGATTTTTACTTATTCAAGGAGTGGGCTTTTAGGGATAATTGCAGCGTTTATCTGTTTTATGATCCTGGATAGGGGTAAAAAAATAATCCAATTAATGGCCCGTTGGTTGCCGATTGTTTGCTTGGTTTTATTGATAGTTTTGATTGCATTTTCATTTGAGGCCAAGGATTTAGCCTTGGATGGATTGCTGTCGATAATTCAACCGGATAATGCTCGCTTTGAACGTAATGTTACGAATATTCAAAGTCGTATTGCTCTGATGGAAGTTGCTCTCAAGATCATTGTTGAACATCCACTGAAAGGCATAGACTCTTCCCAATGGTTGACTTACGCTCCTTTAGAATCGGGATATTTAGATCCGCAATTAGGTGAACGAGTTGTTGTTGGAGTACAAGTCCATAACCGATACCTCTCGATTGCAGTCCAGAATGGGTTAATTACTTTGGCTGGCTACCTGGGATTATTATTTGTTATCTTCAGCGCTAGTATAAAAGCCCGGCGGTATGCAGATCCCTGGCTGCGTACCTATATTAATGCTTTATTAGCGGCATTTATTGGATACCAAGTCGCATTATTGTTTATTCCTGAATATTTATGGGAGTGGCCAATATTAGGAATATTATTGGGATTGGTGAATATTGCCGGGCATAGTACACAAGAAGAGAGAGTGAAAAAAGTACAGTTTAGGACTTACAGAGTAGGATGTAAAAGCCGCCTAATAGAAAATTCAGAGTGTGGATAATCTAGCATTGAGTTCAAACTGTATCTCGTGATAAATTGCGTTATTTTAGAGAATATAATTCTGTTTGAAAATGATCTGGATATCTGAGGGTGAGGTGATTGACGAAAACCGTTGATGTATAGCTTAGGCTGCTAGTTTAATTGGGAAATCTTGTTATGACAGCATTACTTGTCGGACCTCGGAGTAAAAAAAACCTGATCCATGGAATGAGCATATCATTTGATTTGCTTGTTTCAGGATTTATAGAAAGGGACATTAAACATATCGTAATAGATCGGTCCTTCAAACAATCAAGGAAAGCGATTGGGGCTATGTCCCTGCGGGGAATCTTCCAGACATTATTTATATTGTTTCATGTATATAAAAGTTTGAATATTGTAGATAACGTTTATATTACGATTGGTACTTCCCGCTTGGGATTCATAAAAGACGCATTGATGATTTGGCCAAGTTGGCTATTTAATAAGCGGATAGTTTTACATCTCAAAGGCGGTGGATGGTATTTATTTTATACAGAGAATCGACAATGGTTTAGATTCTTAATGGAGAAAACTTATAACAAAGCGGACACCATTATCGTACTTGGGGAACTCCTGCGAGATCAATTTGCTTTTATTCCAGGATGTGAAAAGAAAATTGAAGTAGTACCTAATGGTTTACCAATTAATTTAACAAATGCTGAACCGAAACAAATAACTCGAGGAGAGGAATTTAAACTCTTATATTTGTCAAATTTAATTCCATCAAAAGGGTATTTGGATGTATTAAGAGCCTGTCATATTCTATTCAATGAACGCGGACTTCCCATTCATTGTGATTTTTGTGGGGCTTTTATCAAAATTGTAGGAGAAGAAAACAGTTATTCTCCTGAAGAAGCGGAACGAGCCTTTTTTCAAAGAATTGAAAAATACAATCTTTCTAGCATCGTGAAATATCATGGCGTTGTTAGGGATGATCAAAAAATTAAATTACTTAAAGAAGCGAATATCCTGATCTTGCCAACGAACTATCCCTGGGAAGGCCAACCAGTAAGCATTATTGAAGCTTTAGCTTTTGGAAATCCGGTTATCTCCACTCCCTATCGAGGAATTCCAGAAGAAGTGATAGATGGCTATAATGGATATTTGATCCCTTTTGGTGATGTTGATCAAATTGCTGATAAAATTGAAATGTTATGGAATTCTCCGGAACTGTATTTTCGTTTGAGTAATAATGCAATAACTCATTACCAGGAGCATTTTACTCAGGAGATGCACCTGAACCGGTTAATTCCCATTATCACCAGGAAGGCTAAGAATAATCCAAAGGGGATTTAATGACATTACCGAATTTGGTGGGTTGCGGTGCGGGAAAAAGTGGAACGACTTCCTTGTATTATTATTTAAGTGAGCACCCCGATATTTTTATGGCTTCTGTGAAAGAGACACATTTCTTCAGCCAGCATTATGAGCAGGGTGTTGATTGGTATCAAGGACAATTTTCGGGGTGTAAAAATGAAAGAATTATTGGCGAGTTTTCTACCTCGTATTTGATGGACAAATCAGTTCCGGAACGTATTCATACTGTCCTTCCCCAGGCAAAACTTCTATTCATATTGCGAAATCCGATTGAACGCGCTTATTCAAACTATTGGTTCTCGTTGAGTTTGGGTACCCAAGTGGGAGGAAGTTCCTTCTCCGATGTAATCCATTCCGAAGAAGGATATAAGAAATACATTGTTCCAGGTTTCTATTATGATCATTTATTGGAATTTCTGAAGTATTTTGACCAGAGCCAGATTTTTATTATGTTTACTGAAAATCTAAAAAGACAACCCCTGAATGAAATTCAGCGCTGTTATGAATTTTTGGGAGTTGATCCTTCTTTTCAACCGGATATATACAGTGTTTTTAATAGAACGGTTGTTGCATCAAAGAATTATCGAAAGAAAATTGATAGTAATTGGCTATCAATCAAAGCTTCTTTAAAGCCTTTCTTCCTTTGGATACCAAACGATATAAGAAAAGCATTTTCCAAAGTTGAGCAAATATTTCGGAACAGCTTCCTGGGTGATGAAAAACCGATCATAGCTGATGTTGAAAAAGCATATTTGAGAAATCTATATCAGGGAACGAATCGGCAATTAGCTGAATTATTGGACTGTGATTTACCATGGGATTAGAATCCTCGACCTTTATATTACAATAAAATCGATAAATTGGATGATATGTCATTGTTAATAAAAAGAGATCATTATGAAATTCGTCAATAGATATTACCCCGAAAGCAAGTTTGGAGGTTTCTCTAAAGTTGATGGAACGGTTGCCTTTTACAATCGGGTGAACGCCTTGTTGGGTGAAGATTTTACAGTCCTTGATTATGGATGTGGCCGAGCGGAATATCAGGAAGATCCGGTAACCTATCGCCGTAATCTGCGGATTCTTTCCGGAAAGGTCAAGAAAGTCATTGGTATAGATTTTGATCCCATCGCAGCATCAAATCCTTATCTCGATGAGTTTAGAATACTAAAAGATCATACCTGGCCTTTGCAGGATGATGAAATTGACCTGTGTGTTTGTGATTGGGTATTAGAACATATACAAGACCCAAATCAGTTCTTTTCTGAGGCTCAAAGAGTGATAAAGGCAGGAGGTTATCTTTGCCTAAGGACTACGAATAGCTGGGGATATGTGGGAATTGCGGCAAACCTTGTGCCCAATAAGTGGCATACTAGAGTTCTGTCTTATGTTCAGAAGGACCGTAAAGAGAAAGATATTTTCCCCACCTACAATGCCTGCAATACAATCTGGAAAATTCGAAGGTGCCTCTCTCAATATGGTTTTAGCAATGTGGTTTATACCCACCAATCTGAACCTGCCTATTTTAAGTTTTCTGGTTTATTGTATTCTCTGGGACGAATTTATCAGAGGATTTTCCCCTCCTTTATGTACTCAAAGTTATTTGCTTTTGCTCAAAATAAAAAATCAAAGCAACCCTGAGTTGTTCGATTTACAGAGATGATGGTTTTGTTGAGAATTTTTTGGAAATTAAACAGTATGGAGAAAACAATATGAAGGTTTTAGTCACCGGTAGCAGTGGGTTGATTGGATCGGAAGCCGTAAGATTTTATGACAAACAAGGGCATGCAGTTTTTGGCGTCGACAATAATATGCGGATGATGTTCTTTGGTCCAAAAGGGGATACAACTTGGAATTTAAAGCAACTGCTGGATAGCACGGATAACTTTATTCATCTGGATGTTGATATCAGGGACCGCAAGGCGCTAGAAGACATATTTACAGAAAATCAATTTGACTTAATAATCCACTCGGCTGCACAACCATCTCATGATAAGGCCAGAGATATCCCCTTTGTGGATTTTGAAGTAAATGCTGTAGGGACGTTAAATCTTCTGGAGATGACAAGGCATTATTCACCAGATGCTGTGTTTATTAATATGAGCACAAACAAAGTTTACGGGGATGCTCCTAATGAGTTATCCCTGGTTGAACTCGAAAAAAGATATGATTATGCAGATCCTCAATATCAAGAAGGAATTGATGAGTCTTTTCGGATTGATCAGTCAACCCATTCATTGTTTGGCGCTTCAAAGCTGGCTGGAGATATCGTCGCCCAAGAATATGGTCGGTATTTTGGTCTGAACGTTGGCATCTTCCGGGGAGGATGCCTGACGGGTTCCTCTCACTCTGGCGTCGAGCTGCATGGTTTCTTGTCTTATCTTGTAAAAGTGATTATGGCCGGAGGAAAGTATCATATCTTTGGATATAAAGGTAAACAGGTCAGGGATAATATTCACAGTTATGATGTTATCCAGGCGTTTGAATCTTTCCGGAAAAATCCCAGGCCTGGTGAGGTATATAATCTGGGAGGTGGAAGGCAGAACAGCATCTCAATTCTTGAGGCATTAGAGATGGTAGAAGATCTAAGCGGAAAAAAAGCTCACTGGGTTTATGAGGAACAGAACCGGATAGGTGATCATATTTGTTATATTTCAGATCTAAAAAAGTTAAAAACTCATTTCTCGGATTGGTCCATAACCCGCAGCTTAGAGGATATCCTGAAAGAGATGATTATTGCTGAGAAAAAACGGATATAGAAGATGGAAAAAGCATCAACCACTAGTCAGGGTCGCCTGAAAATATTAGTAAGTGATTATGGTGGGTATCCTTATCCCATTCAATTAAGCAGGTGGCTCGCAAGACAGGGTCACCAGGTCTTGCATATTTATAATGATAAGGAACCCCCCAGGGGTATCTTGGCAAGAGATGAAAAGGATCCTGCATCCCTTGAAATCCAAGGGATCAACATTTACGGAGAGTTTGGAAAAGAGGACTTCCTGAAGCGGAGAAATTTTGAGGTCAGGTTTGGGAAAGCCCTGGCTCAAAAGGCGACATCCTTCCAACCGGATGTGATAATTTCTGCGAACGCACCGGTAGAAACGCAGTTTTTCTTGGTTATGACAGCCCGGAAGCACAGAACTCGATTTATCTATTGGATTCAGGATCTCAGGGGCTTAGCTGCGTTTGGGATACTCCGCAGGAAAATTCCTGGAATCGGATTCATAATTGGTCTGTACTATCTCTGGTTAGAACGTCTTCAGATGTATTGGAGTGATCAAATTATATTAATCACGGAAGCATTTCAACCTTTTGTTAGCAAATGGGTCAGAGATGAGAGACTTATCCATGTTATCCCTAATTGGGCTCCATTGGAGGAGCTGCCGATTGTGTCGGAGAAGAACTCCTGGGCAGAGGAACACAAATTAGAGCATACATTTAATATTCTCTTTGCCGGAGTTCTGGGGATGAAACATAATCCAGATCTTTTGCTTAAGCTGGCGCTTCATTTTCAGGATAATGAAGATATCCGTATCGTTGTTGTATCCCGTGGTCCCGGAACAGATTGGCTTTTAACCCAAAAACAAAGCTATTCGCTTAATAATCTTGTGTTAATTGATTTTCAGCCATTTGAGTTAATGCCCCAGATTATCGCCAGTTCGAACATTTTAATTTCAATCCTTGAACCGGAAGCAGGCATATATTCTGTTCCTTCTAAAGTGCAAACATATCTCTGTGGAAAAAAACCCCTC
>Ga0255364_10255_pt1 | contig 12570 bp, 8 predicted proteins | sample ANMaggSSYBR01G12_FD_182087 | JGI IMG/M metagenome (GOLD analysis project Ga0255364, IMG submission 182087) | Sediment cell enrichment communities from methane seep in Santa Monica Basin, California, United Staets - ANME aggregate JGI... | ecosystem: Environmental > Aquatic > Marine > Cold seeps >...
GAGCAAGTTTCTACGGCTGCGTCATCCCTTAATCCATACACACAGTAAATGGGACGAGGAGGATCGCTGTAGATCAATTCGTTGGCACCATTTTCAAAAGGAATGGTTAATAGTGAACCTGGAGATAAAGCATAGGATCCCCTGCATTCTCCCAAACCGTTTTGATTAAGTGAGGTACATCCGTAAACTGCCCCATCTGCGCCGATAGAGGCGCCGGCTGTCACAATCTTGGATTTATCAACTCCGGTTAACTCAACTGCCGTCTCCATGGCAGCCTTAATATCCAGCAGCCATTCTCCAGGCAAATAATCTTTGCATTGGTCTTCACAATCCCGAAGAGTAAAAGTAAATACACCCAAAGAAACCCCCGAGGTATTTTCAGGAAACCAATCCGAAGACCGCCAGGTTTTGTTGTAATTCGGTTCTCGGACCAATTGAGATCTATTTTGAAGCCATAACGCGATTTCAGTCCACTCTGTTTGATCTCCCCTCGCCCAGTGAACCAGAATCACCAGGGGTGCTGGATTGCTATCTGGGGGATAATACATTCCCGAAAGCGACTGTCCATCTTCAGCACTGAAGATGATTTCCACAGGGGGAGGCTCTAAAACCACAATAGGCGTAATAGTGGGCGTATTAGTTATTGTAGGAGAGGGTGTCGCAGAAGGCTGAGGAGTTTCGGTGCTAGTTGCCGATGGAACTGGAGTTGTATCGTTCTCTTTAACTTGAATCTCTCTCTGATTATATAAAACAATACTGGAAAATAAAAAAACCAATAGAAAAGAAATAATTAAGATTAAAGTAGATCGGCGCATATTCGCCTCTGATAACCCAAAAAACTGCACGATAATATTTCCAAAATTATACTCCTCTGAGGTTTATTATTCACTTCCTCGGGCTAACACTTTCGATAGGGTTCCTGATAATATTCGATACATCTCTTTTAGCGAGAAACCGGAGTTTATGATCATAAACTCCGGTTTTTTATTATTAGATGTTTAAGGTTTGGTCACTTTTGCAAATCCAGATAAGGTGGTTGTTCAAAATTCTCTTCATCGTTAAAATTAATATCAATTGTTGCACCACCACTTACTTCCACATTATTTCCTATTAACTGAGTATTAAAAGTTGGGTTAGTTCCAGATGATCCAGAAAAATAAAGATCTCCATCAGGCGCATAAACTGTACCAAGGTAAAACGAGGTGCTGTTTCCCGTGGCGCTGACAGTATTAGTGTTACCATTAGCCAGGAAAATCAGGACTCCAGGTATTGCTGGAGAAGGATCTGGATTCTCCTCAGGAGCTCGCAAATCAACCGGAGAAACATTTCCGTTTATTGTCATTCCACCCGTCTGTAAGAATAGAGTTACTCCATTTCCGTAAACTTCCCCACCATTAATATTTATCCCCTGAGAGTCCGTTATACAATACAGCCCGGGGTTTAACGTCAGCGCTCCACCAGTCCGTTTGATGTCATCATAGATCCCGGGCTCGATAGTAACATCCCCGTTATGTGGAGCTGTCCTGTTGGGCAATCCGCCACAATTGGGTTCATTCACAATTGTGGAATAGTCAGGGATTTGGTTTGGGAAGTACAGAGGAGAGGGATTGATATTTGTAAGAGTACCGGTCGATGAACCCGCGAATCCCACTCCCCCAAAGTTCACCGTGACATTAAAGCTAGTTCCATTTCCGGTCAAACATCCATTGGACCAGACACCACCACCTGTTACTGTAGTTGTACTGCTTCCCGAAAATATCACGCCGTATTGATTTCCTGAGCAACCGGAGGCATTTAGAGCAACAATTGCCTTTCCGAATGCCAGAGGAGCTGGAGGATAAACCCGTGTAACAGCTTCAACCTCGTTCCTCATTGGACCATCAGTTGCCAGGTGGATAAAATTTGTTGATGTATCATGGGTTATTTTTGTTATTACATCAAAATGTTTGTCTTGATAGCTGCCTAAATCATTTATTGCACAAGTAGCTGTTACGCCATGATTGTCTGCGATGTCATTATCAATTACAAAATCATTTAGGGCTGCTCTAGTTATAGCATCGGACTCAGCAGCATTCTGGGTATTAATCGTCCCGCTAGTTCCACAAACAAAAGCGTTGTAGTTTACATTATTAGCCCGCATGAAGTAAGCCGCACCGCTCCCTCCAGCTAGAGATGAGGCGTCAGCAGCATTCTGCGCGAGACGACGGTCAGAAAGCATCATCCCTCCATCCAGGGCGAGACCAACAAAACCCAATAAAAACACAAAACAGACTGCTAAAATAACCAGCACCTGCCCTTCTTCATTTTTATTTCTAGATAATTGTCTTTGGTCATTCATAAGTTTAATAATTCCAGATAATATTCAATAAAATAATCAGGGACAAATTGGGGCCAGGGTTGGGTTTTCAATACTGGCAGACATATTCATTACCTGGGAACCGATCACTGCGCCAAGAAATGGCATAGTCACAGGCAGGGAATACTCAACCCGCACCATAACCCCATTCCCTGGTGCGGCACAGGAAGAGCCAATGATACTGGTCTGGACATTGATCTTGCTGATGTCTAAAGGAACATTGGACGAATCTGCTGGATCTGTAAATGCAGTTATTACCCGCGCCTCAACATCATTCTCAAATGTCGTTATGTCGCTCTTGGGGGCAATTGAGCCATAAATTGCACCTTCCTGGGCGGCATCGCGGATGATGATATAGGCAAAAAATGCCCGCCCCAGATCCACAACACCAGCTAAAAGAGTAAGGATAATCACCAGGCTGATGGCAAACTCGGCCATGCTTTGACCGCGTTCCCTTGATTCTTCAATAAAAAATTTAGATCGTTTACACATTGGTCGCCTAGTGATTGGTATAGGTTTCTGTCAAACTGCAGGTAACCCCATTATCTGGATTCTGGAAATTATTCACAATAGTATAATCGCCTACTCCCAGGGAGCCATCAAATTGGTAGGAAACCGATTCTGTGGCAAGGCTGGAAAATGCCTCCCAGGCGACGTAGGAATAATTGGTTGGTTTCACAGAGCCGCTGAAAATCACTGCTCCATCAAAATCAATTTCAGTCAATCGGGGTTGGTTTGGAAGGGCTTCAGGCCAGGTAACTGACCCACCAGTTAAGACTAGATCTTTTCCTTCATTGACCATTGATAAACTCAATGAGTCTGCTCCAACTGTCAAAAGATGTGAGCCTACCTCACAAGGTGACAGATCATTGTCATCGATATCTACCACGAATTCTGTGCTCGTTCCCAGTTCGCCATTTACAGGTTGTCCAAGATCAATAACTATTCTTTCACTTGGCTCATAGTCCGGATCATCTGTTATATGTATCACAAAATTTTCACTTGTTGATCCAGCGGGGATCACTACATTTATAGTTGAAATTGTGTAGTCATTTCCCTGAGAAGCTGAACCAGAAATTATTAATGGAACGCTGATATCTTCAACAGACAGAGAGCTTAAGATTACTGTACCTGATACGGTTCCAGCATCCTCACCTACTGCGTGGTACCCATCCGCAAAGTTTAATTTCGGAGGAGAATCATCATCATTAATATTTATGGTATGAACTATCGGTGAACCGAGATTACCATTCGTGATTTCACCAAGGGTAATTCTGAAATATTCATCACTTTCATCAGTATCATCATCTAAAATTTGGACTTGCAGCGTTCCCTGGGTCCATCCAACTGGTATTACAAGAGGATCAGGTGTTATTTGGTAATCTTGCATTGCCCCTCTAACCGCGGTTCCAGACAAGGTGTATGCAATAACTACCTCAGATTCCCAGGCATTGCTCATCTGAACATTTACATCAATCAGTAAATTTCCTTCTACAACTGTTTGGTTGCTGATGGAGAAAAACACATCAGGTTGATATGATTCTTCAGTGATAATGATAGTTTGAACGGCTGGTGACCCGAGGGATGCATTTACTGGCGATCCCAAAGTGAGGATTAATGTTTCATCCACTTCCCAGCCGTCGAACTCGAGGATGTCCATATTAATATCTACTGTTGTGCTGCCAGCAGGAATAACCAGGGGTGAGGGATTATGAATGTTGTAATCTTCCGGAACCGTTGTACCGGAGGTTGTATATTCAACAGAAATATTTTTCCCGGAAACTTCCGATAATCTTAGTGATGTAGTAAATACACCAATTTCTTCGGAGACCACTTGATTTGACGCAAAGAAAGAAATCATTGGGGGAACATCATCGTCAAGTATAGTCATAGAATGGGTTGGAGTTGATCCCAACAATGCATTGGTAGGATTAACCAGATTTATAACTGCTAGTTCATCATCTTCATCGATTGCATCATTATTTATAGTGACCATCAACATAGTAGACAACGATCCGGATGTGATAACAATTGGATCCGGGTAAGTTGTATAATCTGCACTTGCTCCCCACACTGCAGTACCCGATGTGCTGATAGAAACGGACACATCCTGTGAACTACCCTTGGAAAGTTCAACCATCAGAGCTGTTGTGGTTGTGGATTCTGCTTTAACACTGGAAACTTCTGAGAAAAAAACATCTGGGGGATCGACAATTGTTATGGTATGGATATTCTGAGGCCCTTTGGTAGCATTGGTCGGAGTATCAATGCCAATTACTAGTGATTCACTCCCTTCCATTACACCATCATTATTAAGGGTTATATATAACGTAGCAGTTTTATCTCCTGGATTAATTATTACTGGACTGGATGTCATCAAGTAATCTTGTCCTGCACCCTCAAGTGCTGTTCCTGTAACAGAAAATGGGATCGTCACAAGATCAGTGGCAACCTGATTGAGTTCCAGTACAACAGAGATAGTTCCCACAGTCTCCTCTGCTGATTGGGAGGTAGCCTTAAAATTAACATCTGAAAGGGCGCCGGATACTGAGCCTGCGCCAGTTCCATTAAATCCCAATTTTATATTTTTCAGGATCGTTCTACTTGAACTAGAATTGATGGGTATAGGTGAGAAATTTCCAAAAAATGTTACTAGAGTTATGGATGTATCAATTGTGACTGAAATGGTATCTGCCGAATTAACCTCTTGAGAGGGAGGGCACGCCGTTGAATAAATCCCAGAATCATTGCTGTATTGGATCGTGATATTTGCATCGCTTATCCCGGCGTATCGGCCAATTCTTTTTGCTGCTTCCCGGATTCCTGAGCAATCCTCATACTGGTGTATACCTCCCCCAATATCCCGAATCGCGGCTCCGTATCGGGCAGCTTCCCGACTGGCTGAAACCGCAGCAGAATATGCAAACATGACCCGGCTGAATTCAAATATTCCGAATAAGAGCATTAACAGTAACGGGAAGACAATAGCAAATTCCACCATGCCTTGACCTTTACTGTCCCGTCTATTCAAAATCTTCTTCACCGGTACTCCTTCCAAACGAAAATTGCATTAAATGTAGAGAACAATTATTATATTTTTCAGGATAGTATGTATTTTGCAGGTTGCAATAGGACCTTACAGGATTGAAGAAAATTCGTTATTTAAGCACAAAATACCTAACAATTCTGTTAGGTATTTATAATATTCCCCTTTGCGTTATTTAAACCAGGCTGGAGATATAAAACAATGCTATTGTACTAAGTACAAGGAAAGGACCATAGGGAAGAGCCTGAAAGGCCGAATATTTTTTTTGCAGTAATTGTAAAAGAAGAAAAATTCCGCTCACAACACCCCCAAGCAGGATAGCTAAAAAAATACCACCAACAATACCCGGCCAACCAAGCAATAAACCAATCACCCCCGCCAGGTTAACATCACCAAAACCCAAGGCAACTTCCTCTATGTTCTCTCCCCTGGATTTCGACAATATCCGTACAAATAGTTCTCCCAGGAAATAAAAGGCTAACATAATTCCAAATCCTGCAACCCCACCAATAATCGTATTTAGAAAACCATGGATCAGGCTTCCATAAATCAATCCTAAAATTGCGCCAGTTATACTTACTGGATGCATAATTAAGCGATGTTGAAAATCAATCACAGTCACTAAACTAAAATACAATAACCATACTATAGCGCTGTAGTTATCCAGGTTTTCCAATGGAAACAAGAACAGCAATCCAGCCAGAATTGGCAATAAAATTAACACTACTTTGTGGCGTAGTGAAGTTTTTTTCCCACAATTATCGCATGAATTTATAAGGAAATATGATTTCCAGGAAAGGGATTCGGCACATTCTACACATTTAGGTGTAGTAATCTTTCGTTCGATTGGCAAAACGTCCGCCAGGTAATTAATCAAATTTGCGCCAATCCATCCCAAAATTAGGTTTATCCACAAAGTAATCATGCTCGTATTATAATTTATTGACGAAGGTTTAGTACAAATTGGTTTTATCAAAGTATTCACCATCAACCTTGTTGATCACAGATTTTGGCAGAGACAGTCCATATATAAATATTTTGAAATGAACCATTAACAGTACTGGGTTACTGGATCTGATTTCCAGCCAGAGTTCTACTACGCATTTCCTGATTTTCCCAGAGGTGATGGCTTACTCATAGAATACTGCTTTATTCAGAAAAACAAGTCCGTATTTGATGAGTTATGGTACAACTAAGGTCGGTTGTTTATAATCCAGATTAGGAATAATTTGGATAGATCCAAAAAGGATTATTTATGGATAGATTTATTATTCAAGGTGGTATACCACTCAAAGGTGAAGTCACACCCTCCGGGAATAAAAACGCTGCCCTTCCCTTGTTGGCAGCTTGCATACTAACTGATCAACCTGTTGTGCTCCACAATGTACCCGAAATTATTGATGTCATAACAATGAGGGACCTGTTAAAAAGCATCGGAGTAAAAGTAACTCACCTTGGAAATCACTCCTGGGAATTGCATGCAAAGAATATTGAGTGCACAAACCTCGATCCTGATCTATGTAGAGAAATCCGGGCCTCGATCCTTCTGGCTGGTCCGGTAACTGCGAGAACCGGGGAACTAAAATTACCTCCTCCCGGGGGAGATGTAATAGGTCGTCGCCGCTTAGACACCCACGTTCTGGCTCTGAAAGCCTTAGGTGTAGAAACCACTTATCAGCAGGATGAGAAACTATTTAAATTCTCTGCCAAGAAATTGAAAGGTGCTGACATTCTTCTTGACGAAGCGAGCGTTACTGCTACTGAAAATGCTGTGATGGCAGCTGTAACCGCAGAAGGCAAAACCATCATTCGTAATGCTGCCTCAGAACCACACGTCCAGGAAGTATGTATATTTTTAAATTTATTGGGAGCAAAAATCAGCCAGATTAGCTCAAATACTCTTCACATTGAAGGTGTAAAATATTTGGGAGGTGGAGAATTTACAGTTGGTCCGGATTATATGGAGGTCATCAGTTTTGCAGGAGCGGCTGTTGTGACCGGTGGAGAAATCACAATCCGCCAGGCCGGTCCAGAGTACCTTTCGATGATCACACAGGTTTTTCGACGACTTGGGGTTATTTGGGATGTAAACGAAAATGACATCTTTGTTCCTGCCAACCAATCCCAGGAAGTTAAACCCGATTTCCGGGGAGCAATCCCGGAAATTAGCGTAATGCCCTGGCCTGCATTTCCATCAGATCTAATGAGCGTGGCCATCGTCGTCGCCACCCAATCAAAAGGAAACGTACTATTTCATGATTGGATGTATGAAGGAAGAATGTACTTTACTGATAAATTAACCAGCATGGGCGCGCAAATTGTGCTTTGCGATCCCCATCGCTGCATCGTGAATGGACCCTCAGAATTATTCTCTGGTAATGTTGATAGCCCTGATATCAGGGCAGGTTTAGCATTAGTTCTGGCAGCGCTTGCTGCTAAAGGTGAATCTGTAATTCGAAATGTCGGTCAGATTGACCGGGGTTATGAACGAATTGATGAAAAGCTCCGCTCATTAGGTGCAAAAATTACCAGGGAAAGCTAAACCATGCCGCTTCATGATGAAATCCTGGAGCAACCGGATATCCTGGCAGGATTAATTAATACCCAAAAAGAAAATATTGAGGGGATAGTTAATGCCATCGGTTCTCCAAAAAGTATCTTCATCGCAGCCCGGGGAACATCTGACAATGCAGCCCGGTATGCAAAATATGTATGGGGATCTTACAACCAGGTCCCGGTCACTTTAGCAACCCCGTCATTATTTAGTATCTACCACAAGCCTCCTAACCTATCTGGTATGTTGGTAATTGGTATTAGTCAATCGGGTGAATCCCCGGATTTATTGGCGGTTATTGAAGAAGCTAATCGTCAGGGATGTAATACGCTGGCCATTACCAATCAGAAAGACTCTCCCCTGGCAAATCAGTCCGATTTCCTGATTGATATCCAGGCGGGTGCTGAATTATCTGTCGCTGCTACAAAATCATATTCCGCCCAGCTGGGAGTGATTACAATGCTTTCGGCAGCCTGGAATAATAGCGATAATCAATGGAAAGAGATCCAACAAGTACCGGGATTCATGGCCCAGGCCTTAGCAGTAGAAACAGATATCTCAATTTTTGCTTCACGGTACCGGTATATGAACCAATGTGTCGTCCTTGGCCGTGGGTATAATTATGCAACCGCCTTTGAATGGTCTCTGAAATTAAAAGAACTGACGTACGTTGTTGCCCAACCCTATTCATCAGCTGATTTCCTACATGGTCCTATTGCCTTGGTTTCGGATGGGTTTCCGGTTTTTGCGATCGCTCCCCAAGGCGAAGTATTTGATGATATGGCAAAGCTGTTAACTGAACTAAAACTTAATCGCTTGGCTGATTTATTTCTGATTTCCGATAATCAAACACTGCTCGAGTTGGCAGATTGCCCGATACCCATCCCGATCGGAATTCCGGAATGGCTGACCCCAATTATCGGGATCCTTCCAGCCCAACTCTTCAGTTACCACCTAACTCGAATAAAGGGGATAAATCCGGATGCTCCTCGCGGATTAACAAAAGTAACCCGCACAAAATAGTCATCATACAATTAAAATCTCTCACTAATCCAGATAAGGTTTATGAAACTCATGCAGAATCTCAGTAAAAATATATCATCTATCCAGAACTCCCCCACTCTTTCATTAAATGAAAAAGCCCGCCAACTGCGCGAAAATGGTGCTGATGTTATTAATCTGGGAATTGGCGAACCACTAAATAATTTTCCGGATAGTGTCCTGAAGAGTGTGCTGGAAAAATTGGAAACCCGAAAGATAAAATATGGACCCACGGGAGGAATAAAAACCCTAAAGAGTGCTATTCAGGATTACACAAAAAAACACTACGGTCGAGCCCCGGATCTAAACAATATTACAGTGAATGTTGGCGCAAAACAGGCTATATTCAATTTACTTTATGTCTTACTAAATCCCGGGGAGGAAGTGATTCTTTTTACCCCATACTGGGTTAGTTATCCGGAGATGGTTAAGCTTGCACACGGAAAACCGGTCTATGTTCAAACCAACGAAAAATTTATTCCCGAGATGGATAAAGTCATTGCTGCAATAACGACAAATACCAAGGCAATCATTCTCAACACGCCCAATAATCCGACTGGCGCTGTCTACCCTCCTGAACTGATCGCCGCATTAGTGGATTATTGTGAAACCAAACAAATTTATCTGATTATGGATGATATATATCACCAATTGATCTTTGATCCAGCACAGTGGGTTCCCGGTTACGTATTCACCTCAAAACCATTTAATAAATCTCATTTGATCATAGTTAATGGCATTTCAAAAACATACGGAATGACCGGCTTCCGGATTGGATGGACTATTGCGGCGGAAGCTATCATAAAAGCCATGGAGAAAATTCAGAGCCATTCTACATCGGGTGCATCTGTTTTACTCCAGGAAGCGGCCCTGGGGGCACTAAAGGATGGTGAACAAACCATCCAGGAACTTAAGATATTTATCCAGACAAATAAGGATTTGTTAACCGGTGAATTGTTGAAAATCAAAGGTATAAAGTTAGTAGATCCCGGCGGGACATTTTATTGTTTTCCTGATATCCGAAAATTTAATTCCGACTCTCAACAATTAGCAACCCTGCTCCTTGAAAAAGCATTTGTTGCCACAGTACCCGGGATTGCATTTGGACAGGAAGGTTTTCTGCGGTTAAGTTATACTTGTTCGACTGAGCAAATCATCCAGAGTGCTGCCAGAATCCGTTGGGCTATTGATCCTGATGCACCCAAGGAAATTATTATCGGTGGGGAAACCTGCCTGTGTGATTGGGAGAGAAATTAATTTTGATGACCAGTATTAATAAAACCCCCCAGGAAGACCAAGCCGAAGATCGCAAGAGCGATTTTGGACTTGAATATCTCGACCTAATTGGATATAGAAAAGCCTATTGGAATTTATCTACAGGTGGATATTATCAAGAATCAATATCAAGGAAAGAAGGAGTTAAAACTCCGCAGGGCGCCCTGGTTGTCCGTTCTGGTGAACGAACTGCCCGCTCAGCAAATGATAAGTTTATAGTTAAAGAAGACGGATCAGACCGGGATATCTCTTGGGGAGAATACAATACTCCTATTAAGGAAGAGGATTTTGACCGCATATTTACTAAGATGCGGCAGCACCTGGTTGAGAAAGATATATTCATCCAGGATGGAATTGCAGGCGCCAGCCCGCAACACCAAATTCCAGTTAGAGTGATCACAAGCTGGGCTTGGCTGGGATTATTTGTAAAAAACATGTTCATCACTCCAGATAAACAGGAGGAGTGGAAATCCCATAAACCTGAATTTACAGTTATCTCCATTCCTGAGTTCGCTGGAGATCCGTTGGTAGATCATATAAATAGTCCGACCTTTATCTTGTTGAATTTTAAAAGACGGCTGGTCTTGATAGGAAATTCAGGATACGGCGGCGAAATTAAAAAATCCATTTTCACTGCGCTTAATTATTACCTGCCAAAAAAAGAAGTCCTAACTATGCATTGCTCTGCAAATGTTGGTCATTCTGGTGACTCTGCCCTGTTTTTTGGACTATCTGGGACTGGTAAAACTACTCTCTCTGCTGATCCCGAGAGGAAACTGATAGGAGACGATGAACACGGTTGGGATGATGAAGGAATATTCAATTTTGAAGATGGCTCATATGCTAAAATCATCGACCTTTCTCAAGAAGCTGAACCAGATATTTTTGCCACGACAGAGACGTACGGCACAATCCTTGAAAATGTAATCATTGACCCCGAAACAGGCAATCCAGATCTTTTTGACGATTCAATTACTAAAAATACCAGGGCTTCCTACCCACTTAAGTACATACCATATTCATTGCCATCCAAACGGGCCAGCCATCCCGAGAATATAATCTTCTTAACTTTTGACGCCAATGGAGTCATGCCCCCGATTGCCAGGTTATCCCATAATCAGGCACTGTATCATTTTATATCCGGTTATACATCCAAGGTTGGAGGAACAGAAGCGGGTGTTGGTGAAGCACCGGAACTCACATTTAGTGCCTGTTTTGGCGCGCCATTTATGGTTTTCCACCCTGCTTATTACGCGGATCTATTGAAAAGAAATCTTGTGAAATACAATGTGAAAACCTGGTTGATTAATACTGGCCTGGTTGGAGGTCCTGCTGGCATTGGAAAAAGGATCAGCATTCACCATACCCGTGCTTTGTTATCTGCGGTTCTAAATCATGAACTGGATCAAGTGGTTTACGAGATTGATCCCTGGTTCGGATTTGAGATACCTCAATCCTGTCCCGGGGTTCCTGATGAAATTCTAAATCCCTCTGCCATGTGGCAAGACCAAGGAAATTACGAAAGAAGTATTTCCCAGCTTGTCTTGCAGTTTAATAAAAACATGGAGAAATATCAGGACTCAACACCCGAAGAAGTAATGCAGGCGGGCCCTACATCATAACCAACTAACATCCGGGGACCCCATGAGTTTGAAATCACTCACCTCACCCATGTGCAAGGTTAACTTAATTTGGGACAAATCCATCTACCAGGTAGGGTTTGTATTTTGTCAGGTATCTGACCGGTAATCGCCCCTGGATAAAAACCCCCTCATATCGATTTTCCACTTGATCCACCTGCCCTTCCTCATGGAAGAGGGAGATCAAACTTCCCAAATTGTAGGGAATCTCCACCTGGATCGGCTCATACGACTCATACAGCCTGGATTTTATGGTCTGTAAGAGATCATCAATTCCATCACCTTTAAGAGCAGAAATTGCTACTGCGTTCGGATAAGTTTCCAGGGCTGTTTGGGCTCCATCTGGATTGCGTAAGCGGTCGATTTTATTTAGAACTGGAATACTGGGGATTCCATCAGCTTCTATATCTTCCAAGGTGTTATGGACTGCTTCTGCCTGGATTAAAGCCTGAGGATGGGTCACATCTACAACATGCAGCAGTAGATCTGCTTCTGCGATTTCTTCCAGGGTTGCCCGGAATGCGGCTACCAGTGTCGTGGGTAAATTTTGGATAAAACCTACCGTATCTGTGATTAAAATCTGTTGACCGTCAGCCAATTCCACCCGCCGTGTAGTTGGATCAAGAGTAGCGAATAATTTGTTTGCAACATAGACATC
>Ga0255364_10256_pt1 | contig 12567 bp, 13 predicted proteins | sample ANMaggSSYBR01G12_FD_182087 | JGI IMG/M metagenome (GOLD analysis project Ga0255364, IMG submission 182087) | Sediment cell enrichment communities from methane seep in Santa Monica Basin, California, United Staets - ANME aggregate JGI... | ecosystem: Environmental > Aquatic > Marine > Cold seeps >...
TTCCTCAGCCCATTTCTGATTCATCCGCTTGATGACGGGCTTTACTAAACCGGATTGAGAAACATCACTGGGAAGGTTATCCAGGTTAATCGCTGCTGGAGCTGGCAGCACTTCGACCTCACGCGCTGGATCTCCAAGATGTATCATCAAATCTCGAGCAAGATAGGCCAACGACATCCCATCGCAAATGATGTGGTGGCAAAGGATGATCAATTCAGATATATCCACAGCTTGAACCAGAACAAATCGGATGGCGGGACGGGTTTCGAATTCAAAGGGGGTCTTGGATGCTTCAGCATGGATTTTGATCCAATCGTTCTCCGATGTTCGCGGAACGGTCTCGATGGGGATGTCCTCGACATCTTCAGAGGTGAACCATTGAATATGCTCATGATCGTCTTTGATCCGCACTCTGAGCAGGGTATGCCGTTGTTGAGCTTTGCCAACCGCATTCTTCAGCATCTCTTCGGTAACATTTCCTTTGATTCGCGCAACCATGGTAACAATTGAGAAAGGCGAACGCGTAAAAAATCGCTCTGCTGGAGTGACTTTTCTTTCATAATTCATGGTTTCTTGTTTTCAGACATCATTTTCTTCCTTTCCGAAGTCGTAATCCTGCCGATGATAAACAGTTGCTGAATTCACATTACTGATTTATTAATTCGATGATTCATTTTACTGCCCTCTACCAAGATAACAGAAATCAGGAGAAAGCCCAGGGAGTATAGACGGCGAAGTAGGCCGTGCAAGGCAGCCTGATCGAGATCACCGGTTAGGGTCGTTATCGATGGGCCGCGCCCTCACTCTCTGCGGTGATTTCCAACGTGCTGGTCCAGTCAGCCTGGCTCATCACGATGGATCCGGGCACTTTGATCTGGTAAGGAGTTCTGATGTTACATCCTTACTTACTGGGCAATGATTAACCCCGGATTTCTTTCCACAAAGCTACACCATGAGAAATATAAAGGCCTGACTTGTTGATGACAATATCCCGTCAACGCCGCCGGCATAAGGTTTGAAATGGGTTCGGGATAAGTGTGAATATGTGGGATTCTTCGAAACAACATACTCGGCATTAACGAAGGGTGGACCCCCAGGGATGTGTTAGAAAGCTGCAGAATTTATCTAAATGAAATACGAATACGAGCTACCGATTACTCGTATAATCCTACCCAAATCATTCCGCACTTTACGGGTAACTTATATCTGGTGACCTCGATTAATGGGTGGATAAAACTACAGACATTACCGGGATCCAAAGCATCTAAACTAATCCATGAAGATGATGTCTAAGATGTCCCCCACATCATCCTTGCCCTCAAGGGTGGTTAGATTATAGATCTCTGTATATCCACAATTGTTGCGGGAGGTAAAAGCGTAACGATAGGGCTGGATCTCGAGCAGCCGTGAGATGCCTGTTCCGGACATTGACAGCCTTTCGACATGCGCACCGTGTTGATCGCACTTCGGATAGTGAAAGGCTTCAGATAGTTGTTCTTCAACGGTAGCCATGTTGTTCCCTCCACGTTTGTTGGGCTATAGATAGCTCTGGATTTCTATCCAAGATACTACAACATGAGAAATAAGAAGGTCTGACTTATGGATGACAATTCAGCACCAACGGAGGGTCAATCTTCGACCGATTTTATCTTTCAACTACTCATGGAATTCGGAAGGGATAACTATCGTACTGCTCCGGTGTGAGATCGAGGGCATTATTCGTATACAGGTTTAAACAGAGTCTTATCGCAATTATGACTGTAAAAACCAGAAAGCCCGTGCTGTACTCGATGATCGTAAAAAAGGGAAGCAAGAAGATCCAGAAGACGATGTTATACGCCTTTCGAATAAGGGAGAGGGGGTGCATGAAAGCCTGCTGAACGGCAACGTAATTAGCTGCGTTTTCCCGAAGCCATGCGAACCGCATGGAGGTATGACCCTCGAGAATCAGTCAGTAAAGCACTCCAATAATCGAAAGCCCGATCATCCCGCCCCTTCCCGTCCAAACTGAAGTGGAGAAAGCGTAAACTACAAAAAGTAGAGCGGGAAGCCCCAGTCCCAGCGTAAGCCAGTTATTCCAGCGTACGGTTAAGAATTTTTCCTTGGTCATAGAGTCCATCCTCTCTGAATATCGGGAGTTATTCTGTCTTGTCCTCCGGCCTCACTGTGATGACAACACTTCCCTTCTTCTTCCCTGAATCGACATACCTGTGCGCCTCGGCAGTCTCTTCCAACGGAAAGCGTCTATCAATGACCGATCTTATCTTCCCTGCCTCAATAAGCTCTTTAAGGAAGACTAAATCTTCAGAACGTTCTTTATATGTCATTTCTATACTCACAAAAATGCCGCTCGGGTCAAGTGCTTCCTCAAACTTAGATTTTGAGATTCTCGAAATCATTTTTCCAACAGCATCAAATATTAGATCATAGCGTTCTGCTCTATCTGTGAAATCCTCTTGAGTGTAATCAATGACCCTATCAGCCCCCAGAGACTTCACCCATTCAAGATTCTTGGTACTACACACTCCGGTAACATCCGCTCCGAAGTACCTAGCAAGCTGTACCGCAAAAGTACCTACACTTCCAGAAGCTCCATAAATAAGAACCTTCTGTCCGCTCTCAATTTTTCCTTTTCGAAGAATACTCAATGCTGCGAGTCCACCACTAGGAACAGCGGCGGCCTCCTCATAGGTCATATTAACTGGTTTTAAAGCCACCACCCCCCTCTTCTCATCACCCCCTTCGGCTGGCAGACATATGTAATCAGCATAAGCACCAAATTTCAAACCCGTAGTTCCAAAAACCTGGTCATCTTGGTTATATCGCTTCACATCTTTGCCCATAGCTTCAACTTTCCCGGATAGCTCCATGCCCAGTATCGTTATTCTCCTTGGCCTAAAAAGACCATTGAAAAGTCTTGCAGCAACTGGATCTGCCTTCCGCATGCGCCAGTCCCCTGCCCTTACTGTTGTCGCATGTACTCTTATGAGTATTTCATTCTCCTTCGGATTAGGTTTTTCTACCTCTTTGAGTTGAAGCACATCGGGTGGTCCGTATTTTTCATACACAATTGCTCTCATGCTTCTCCTCCTGGGCTGCTTTGATACGACCACTTTCAGAATAGCGTGCGACAAACTGTTTCAGATAAGAATAATACGTCCAAGGTGGTAGTCGTGCCATATTATAAACGGGTATTTCAGGGTATTGAATAAGGTAAACAAATGAGAATCCGGGATTTGTGGCTCCGATTGCTAACAAAACCGGTTGCAGTTGAGCGTGGGGCATGCCAAACATCCTCCATCATTCTGCCTGGAATACTTGAATATGGTTTCAGTGCCGCCACAAATCGATTTCAAAAGTCCGTGGATGGTGTCTTTATCCAATAGGTCTGCCTCCTCCGGGTGCTCAAGAAACGGAAGGACATCTCCGCAGATCACTTGCCTGGCTTATAATGGCGTAACGGAGAAGTAGGTGAAACGAAAAATCTCAGCACGGAACATTTATTTCGGAAACTATGATGGGCACATTGGCCGATTTCATTTTTCTTTCGGCGATTATGAGGACCCAGAGAACGGTCCTTTTGGCGTCCTACAGGCACTAAACGACTTTGAATTGGAACCCGGGGTAGGATTTGAAACACATCCACATGATGAGATGGAAATCATTTCGTATTGTGTTGAAGGTACCCTTGATCATGTAGATAATATGGGGAATCAAAACACGATCGCTCGCGGCGATGTGCAATATCTCTGCGCTGGGTCTGGCGTTACTCACAGCGAAATGAATTCGACGATAGATGGTTCGCTGCGGTTTGTGCAGATCTGGATCACCCCAAATAAAGAAGGGTTATCGCCAAATTATCGCTCAAAGAAATTTTCAAAGAACACTCTCAAGAATGAACTTCAACTGGTCGTTTCTGGAGAAGCGTTTGATTCTGCAATCACAATTCATCAAGATGCAAATATCTACATCGCTGAACTTGAAAAACATAAGCAAATGACAATTGCCAACCGTAAGGGGCGTCAATCTTATCTGTTTTGTATAGAGGGAAGTTTGGCAGGCAATGGGGTCGAATTAATCAGTTGTGATGCGTTAAAACTTTGGGGAGAAGAATATTTGACACTTGCCGCGCTCGAGGAAAGCCATATCTTGATGGTTGAAATGGCGAAAGAAAACTAGCTCCGCTCCGGAGACTTTCATCGCAGCAACAAGGAATTCATCCATCTCCTCCAGCGGTACGAGCATCAGCTGCTGTACCGCATCTTAGAGCACCTGTATGACGCACGTTGGGGCCCACGTCGCAGCATCAGACTTCCATCGCCTGCATCGGGGAAGGCCTCCATCTACTCCAAGGGCTGGTCCACCAGCTTTTAAGCCGCATCCTGGAGCAAGATCGGGCGCAGAGTTTCAGCAAAATCATCGCTGTCCGGATCATCCGTGATCAAGTCGATCTTGTTGGGATGGTCAATCCCGAGTCCAAGAGATACAGCTCGTTCAAGTTGGTCTTGCTTGAATATCGGACCCTGCTGAACAGCGGGGGTGGTGCCGAAATATCGCAGGATAGCGACGCCAACCGCATCGATGGCCACACGATCGGTGCCGGCAAGAATCAAACCCGGGTGAGCTAACGTTCCGCTATCCGGTCCACCATTGATGAAGGCGTCAACTGCATCGACGATGACCAGATCAGGCGTGTAGGCAGTATTAATCTCCGCAATCATGCGCCGCTGGGCTGCAGAATTGTGCAATTGGGTCATATAGTCCACCCCTTCTCCCGGTACTTGAGAGGCCACCATGCCCACCGAATTCTTGAGCGACATGGTGAAGTGGCCGCCAAAACGATGGGTTTTTAGACAACAGAGGGAAACAATGCCTTCTGCCTCCCGCACCGGTCGGGCGAGCGCGATTCCCGAGGGCCAATCTGAGCCTTCGAAATCAATATGTTCCCAATCCTCGACATCGAGTTCGTCAAAAGCTATCAAGTCAAAGCCAAGTTCGTCTCCCATGGCTGGTAGGCCTTTTTTGTCCATCACCCGGCGGGTCACCTCCATGCCGCTGCGATCGCCGACGGTGATATGCTCTGAGCCGTTTTGCTCAAGCCATTTTATGGTCGTGGCAAGAACATCATTATGGGTTGAGCCGGGTGCTGCGTGAGAGCTGTTAAAATTGGGCTTAACCAACACTCGCTTGCCATGAAAATCACGCGCTTCAAGGATCGACAAAGCTCGCTGCACACCTTCGGTGCGGTCTTCGGTCTTAACCAGGACGACCGCGGCACGATCCGGCGCAGCGGCTGCGGTGGGCTTTGGGGGATTTGTGGCAGTGGGTAATGGCGGCGAGGTGTTCGTGGGCATATCGGAAGGTGGCTTCACCGGCAGTGCGGATGGGGTCAAACCCAGGGTGCGACGACAGCCGGAGAGTGCATGTGCCCCGAGAGCACTCCCAACGAACGGCGCAGACACCCGAATGAAGGTTCTACGATCCATGATCTTTACCTCCTCATTCTTTCAATTGATACCAGATTGCTTAGCACACTCTTTATACGTTCTTACAATTGGGCGGGTGCTAGTCTATGGTTGCCGGCACTCGTTAGGTTATAAGGTCACATCCTAATAATAGTGGCCTTGGACCGTCAGGCCAGGTTTCCCAAGTTGACCTTCTGGTCAAGGAATTATGGAAACCCAACCAGCATAAAGTTTCACATATTCACTACATAGTGTGAAAAGATCAATAGTGCAATCAAAACTCCTGATTGCACTATAAAAAGGATACTACACTGCCCTAGCATCTGGTAGCTCGGCTTATCGGATGCCTCATACACCACTCTAGAAGTTATGCAATAATACTCTTGTCTGGACAAGTATCGTTTCATGTACGGAGTGGATAACTTGAGCTCCGCTTCAGGGTTAAGGTATTAAAGATGTCTTTTACGATCGAATCAACCGGCGGGGATAAAACGGGAGGAATTAAAGATGAACACTCATAAGAGGTTTGCATTCGTAATTGTATTTCTCATCCTATTCTCGATCACTGCCTGCAGCCCCGGTCCAGAAAATAAAATCAACTTGGATCCCAACTCCATCCGCTTCGATGGCATTAGGGCATTCGACATCGAAAGCGAATTTGTCACCCAATTTACAAACCGGCACAGTGGGACCGATCAAAACTGGCTTGCGACCGAATGGTTGAGAGAGCAATTCACACAATATGGATGGAATTGTTCGTTCGATGAATGGGAGGTCATAAACTACAGCGAACCATTGAAATTGAGAAACGTCGTCTGCCGACTGCCTGGAGAGATAACCGAAGGGAGGCATGAAATACTTGTAGTTGCTCATCATGACCAGGCATCGACGACTATTCAAGGTGCCGATAATGATGGCTCAGGCATCGCAATATTACTGCATCTGGCGGAGATCTTTGATGCTGAAAAACCATTGAAATATACGTTGGTTTTCGTCGCAACGGACGCAGAGGAATACGGGATGCTCGGCAGCCTTCGATATATTCAGACTCACCCTAATACAGACGACATCATCGCTGGCATCTCATTGGATAACGTTGGGCGCGAATACTACGATAGTATGAATATGGAACTCGTTGGGCAATCTCGTGAATACGGACAAATCTGGTTCGCACTCACAGCCAGGGATGCAGCTCGAGCAGTAGATGGTTTGTGGGACGTCAATCTCAGAGCGCCCATAGATCAGGCACTCGATCAGGCCGTGCCGATCTCTTTCATGGACCAAGGACCCATGGTCACGGCGGGTGTCCCGGCGGTCGGTTTTACGGGTGGATATCCAATGGAGTTTAGTGACGAGCACTACCGCTTATGGCATGACCCGGATGACACCATGGCGCGCCAATCTCCCGAATCCGTAGGACAATCCGGTGCCATCACGGAAGCGTTGATTCGTCAGTTGCTAACCATGCAGGAGTTCCCACGTGAGTCAGGACCTTACCTGTATTTCGATGAGAGTCAGCAGGTTTTTCGTGGGGCACCGTTGTGGATCATTTTCATTGGTTTCGTCGGGTTGTTTTTCCTCGGTAGTTATCTAATTGGCGGGCGTTCACTCAAAGAGAAGCGCAGCGCTTGGCGCTCAGTTTTGCCTGACTTTTTAGGTTGGTGGCTGCCCCTGGTCGCCTCGGTACTTCTGTTATACGTTTTCGTAGCCATAGGGCTTATGCTTGAGTATGACCTTTATCCCGCCACCACAAAAGACCCGGAGATATTGAACCCAAACTGGTTAGCGATAACCCTTTTCCTGCTTGGATTGGCATCCTTCCTGTTTATTGGACGGCGCCTGGTGCGAAAATACGCTGGGCACCTCAAATCCCCCTCGTTCAAGCATACGAAGAGTTTTGCCTTCCTTATCATCGGCATTGTGGGTATCTACATACTGCTGGTAAATCCATTCTCGTTGCTTTTCACCGCACCAACATTGTTCTGGTTCCTGATCCAAGGACGACGAGGTATAACGAAATTTATCGACATCGTTCTGTTTCTCCTGGGCGGATTGTTGGTGTATGCATTGATCTACGTGTTCGGTTTTCAGACGCTGCGTTATAACTTCACCTTCTTGTGGATGTTCTTAATGATGTTTGCCATCCAGATGATTGGATTCGGGACTGCATTGATAAGTACCGGGGTTATCGCGGCGGGGTTAATGATGATCACCAATACTTCACAGAAAGAATAACGAAATCCAGCCTAGTTGGGAGGTAGTTCGAGGCAATGGTTGCACAGGATATGGACCAACTGCATACCTCATATCACAACGCCCTAGAGGAGGGTTTCAGGACTCAAGATTTTGAGCCTATCAACACGCTACAGGTAAACTAAATAAGCAACAATAGATGCTTCTACAAGCAGATATGCAGTGAGTCTGATGACATCGCCCAGGATGGGAGTACCTGCGTGATCTCACCGTTGGGCAGCCGCTCTCGATTTCATCCTCCAATTACTTTAATAAACGGAGGCTAACTGTTTTAAGCTTGGCAAAGCTCAGTGAAGCATCCAGAAGGACAGCCTAAGAGGAAAAAAACCGCCTAAAAAAACCACCTGGGGGAGATAGTACACTGATCACCCTAATCTTTTCCCGAAGGGTTGACATGTCTCCCTCATTTCATCATAGTAGATATGGTGATTCGATAGAGAGAAGGGCGGGGAGGCGCCAGTGCGAACCAGATTTAGATTGTTAACCTTTTTTTCATTCATTTTCATAATTGGGTTGGTCCTCGTTCTTGGTGGATGCCAATGGTATGAGGAAAGATATATCCCCATGCACAGCCCGACAGCGGAAACGAAAATCTTCGCTATAACGGCGACGAGCGAGCCCACCCTGGACCTGGCGATTGCCATTCCCACCTTCACAAATACACCAGCGTCCGAGCCGCAACCACCAACGGCAACTCCGCAAGTTGTGATACCAACCCTGCCCCAAGCCACACCCACGGCCCCACGCCTTCCCGTGATCGAACCTCGCACCCGAATCGCCTATGTCTCTTCCGTCGACGGAAATCGGGAGGTGTACCTCGCGGATTGGGACAGATCCGGCGCTGGGCAGATATACCGTCTGACAGAGGATCCCGCCGAAGATACGCTGCCCTCTTTGAGCCCTGATGGTTGGACCGTCGCTTTTGTCTCAGACCGATCCGGTAATCGGGAGATCTACCTTGCCGACTTATGGACCGGAGCACGCTACCGCCTCACCCATGATCTTGCTGAGGACAGCAACCCGACATGGTCACCTGATGGAACTAAAATCGCTTTCCAATCGGATCGGGATGGAAATAAGGAGATTTACATCATCGACGTAAGTTGCGCAGAAAGATCGGATGGCTGTCCAGAACAAGTTGTGAGAATTACAAACAACAAGACTGATGATCTCGAACCGTCATGGTCACCGGATGGTGAACGTATCGCATTCATGTCAGCGAGCGAAGGTAACTTGGAAATCTTTGTCATGAACGTGGATGGCTACGGGTTCAGACGGATGACCTACAACTCCGGGGTTGACGGATTCCCCAGTTGGTCACCCGATGGATCCATGCTTGCGTATCATTCCGAGCGACAAGAGAACACCGATATCTATATCGTGACGCTGGAGAGGCGAAAGGAAATTCGCATAACGACCAACCCGGGGGATGATATGGCCCCTTATTGGTGCGGAGATTCGATTGTGTACATGGCTTCCTCCCAAGATGGCACTTTCGATATATACCTCATCCATGTATCTAGCGAAGGTCCACAATCGGATCCCCTTATTTTAGATCTGACGGCGACTGCGGCTTTTGATGGCTTTCCTTCATGCATTAGTTCACCAAGATAATGGGGGGCATTCGCGGAAGAGAAAGTATGCTCATTCAAAGACTCCGCTTTCTTTATTAATCGACTACTAATTAAAGTCCTCTTCGCTCTGGTCGCCCTCTCCCTTGTGAGTCTCTTATATCTCTCTGCTGCCACCTACGCTTGGTTTAAATTGAAAACCAGCCGAACATAATCGTCCGGCTGGTTTTAAGATCGGTCTAAACAGTTAGATCTGGCGGGCGCGATAGTGTGGCCGGGAAGGCGCTGTTCGTTTGTTGCGCGGCTTTGGTTTCCGGGCAGTCTGCGGGTAATCCGGTCTAGGCACATCGTAGTTAAAATCTGGCAGCGTTTGCCGCGGCAGTTTTTGCTTCATGATCTTCTCAATTTTTTGCACCAATGCGTGATCGTCCGCGGTGATCAAGGTGAAGGCTTCCCCTGTTCTCTTGGCCCTCCCCGTGCGCCCGATCCTGTGAATGTAAGCGTCGGCTGTGTCGGGCATGTCGTAATTAATCACGTGTGAAATGCTATCAATGTCCAGACCGCGCGCGGCAATGTCCGTCGCCACCATGATCTGGTATCTGCCTTGTTTGAATCCTTTAAGGGCAGCGCGGCGCTGACCCTGGGTCCGGTTACTGTGCAAACTAGTCACTTTAAAACCGGTGCCCGCAATTTGTTTTGCCAATCGCTGGGCGCGGTGTTTCGTGCGGGTGAAAATCAACACCGAACTGGTATCCGTCTGTTTGAGTAATTTGATCAGCAGTCCCCTTTTCAGGTGATGCGGCACCGGATAAAGCGTATGGGTTACTGTGTGAACTGGCCGGGCAAGCCCAATGGCGACCCGTTCGGGTTTGTGCAGAGTCTGAGCTGCAAGGCGCTCAATCTCTTTGGGGAAAGTGGCTGAAAACAGCATGGTTTGCCGCCGCACGGGTACATGCCGGAGAATGCGTTTAATATCCGGCAAGAAACCCATATCAAGCATCCTGTCGGCCTCATCTAGCACCAACACTTCCAACTGCCCCAGTTTGGCATGTTTGTTTTGGATATGATCCAGCAACCGCCCCGGGCAAGCCACCACAATTTCCACGCCGCGGTGCAGCGCCTCAATTTGTTTCCCGGCCCCAACACCACCGTAAATGGCGATGCTGCGTATGTTTGTGCCGCCTCTCAAGCTGCCTATGGCCTGGTGAATTTGTTCAGCCAACTCACGGGTTGGTGTGATGATTAAAGCCCGCGTTCGGTTGCGTGGGCCTGTGAGCAGCTTGTGTAGAATAGGCAGAACAAAAGCCGCCGTCTTGCCTGTGCCCGTTTGGGCAGTGCCGATTAGATCGTGCCCGGCAAGGGCGAGGGGAATAGCCGCTAACTGAATCGGCGTTGGTGTGTGATAACCCTCACGTTTAATCCCGTCATTTAAACGGGAATCAAGATTGAACTGATTGAAGTTCATAAAATTTATATTACTTGGTTTCAGAAGTCAAGCGGATGTCAGGGGAATAGAGCGGAGCTCAAACGTAACAGCGGCCACGACTGCTGGCTAATTAGTAAGACGAGGCTAACGATAACCGATGGCAGTGCACATGTCAAGCAACTCGAAGCTGCCTAATACAATTTACCCATACAGCGCAACCAGCACCCTGTTATAAGATTAGAATCGCGGTCAAACTGGATGAGGAGTTGAATGTCTGTTTTTGAAGACACGACATTTAATGATCTATCCGATCAAACGCTGGCTACGAAACTATCCCAGCAGAACCCCGTTGTCATGATTCTCAACGGTATCGATCTTGGAAAAAGATACATCCTCGATGATGCCTCTTCCATAATTGGACGCAACCCCGAAGAAGCTAACATCGTTCTTACCGACCGTGCCGTGTCGAGCATGCATACAAGAATCGACTACAACGCACGAGAGCGGCAATTCTTCATCACCGACCTCCAGAGCAAGAATGGCATCTGGGTAAACTCCCATAGAACCGACAATTCACCGCTTTTACCTGGTGACAAGATCTTCATCGGAACTACAATCTTGAAATTCGCTCTTGAAGACGCCTTCGAGGACAAATTTCACACCAGGGTCGATGAGCTTATGAATATCGACGCTCTCACAGGTCTTCCAATCAAGAGAGTTTTCGATCAAAAGCTCAGAATTGCGTTTGCGAAGGCAAAACGACGATGTACAACCTTATCCCTATTAATGATGGATATGGATGGATTGAAGCGAATCAACGATACACACGGGCATCAATTGGGATCGCATTCCATATCCGAATGCGGGAAGATCATTGGAGACATCATAGGGAAAAAGGGAACAGCGTGCCGCTACGGTGGTGATGAGTTTATTGCTTACTTACGCAAAAGGACGCTTGCAGAGGCGGAAGCTGTCGGAGAATCGGTCCGGCAAAGCATAGCCACGCACACCTTCAAGCTCAATGGACATTCCGTATCCCCAACGATAAGCATCGGCGTCGCCGAACTCTCCGATGAGATCGAATCACCCGACGAGCTCGTGAGAATCGCCGATGAAGCGCTTTATCGAGCCAAAGAAGCGGGGCGCAACACGGTTTCCAGATAAAGCGCTCTGGAGACGCAACCGTTGTTTTCTAATAGTTAGTCCTAGAATTATTTTATTTAGATCGTTGGCTAATCGTTGTGCTGCTCCATGGTTAGCTCTAGATCACCCATGGCGAACTTCTCCAGGGCGATAATTTTTGCGTCATGGCGGAAATGCGGAGGCAGAATAGCCCTTGCTTCCTCTTTGTTATCCAGATCCACGACAAACCAGGCTTTATGCTCATCGTCGTGGCAACCCCAGTCTGCATTGGTCACGAAGTGTGAGCCCGATTCCAAAAAGACTTGGATGGCTCTCTCACACGCGTCTTTCGTATTCTCATGTGGAACTTCAATCAAAAACCTTGACATAAGGAACCTCCCTTTAAAATGTCGAACTTATTCTCACCGAGCATGGCGCAGAAGTCGATGAACACGCTCCCAACGCAACTAACCCAGCCAAGATAAACAGCCATAAAACAGATATTGTCATGTACAACTCCATTTCTTATTATGAATAGTGCTGTCTTTGCCAGAAAGGTTTATTGAAACTAATCTGAATACCAACTACCCGCAATCTTGTTATTTCACTTATCTTTCGGTACTAAAGAACACTCACACAGGGTGCGAAACGAGTAATATGCACGCAATATTGCCCTAGGGCAATAATAGGACTAATAGGGTCTGGATTATAGTTTATTTGAAGGTTAACT
>Ga0255364_10257_pt1 | contig 12535 bp, 10 predicted proteins | sample ANMaggSSYBR01G12_FD_182087 | JGI IMG/M metagenome (GOLD analysis project Ga0255364, IMG submission 182087) | Sediment cell enrichment communities from methane seep in Santa Monica Basin, California, United Staets - ANME aggregate JGI... | ecosystem: Environmental > Aquatic > Marine > Cold seeps >...
CAGATTGTTATTTGTATCCTTTGCAAAGGCCTGATATGTATAAGTTCCAAGGTCAAGTCCTGCTGTTGCATTTTTACTTTGATTCACATATAGGTACCACTGTGTTTGGTTGAATTTGTTAAGATTGGAAATATATATCTGATATATTTCTGCATCAGTGAACGTTTGATTCCAGATACGAACTTCATCCATATCGCCATTATAATTACCTGAACCATCACATCTTGACCCAATCCTTAATGTCGTAGGTGCAACTCCGGATACTATATCATCAGAATGTTGAAATCCTTCTGTGTGTTGTACTCCATTAATAAATAAAGTTGGTTGTTTCTCTGATGCATCCCAACATGCAAGAAAATGATACCATTGACCATGGTTTAATTGCTGAGATTTTAACTTGTACTCAGGCCAAGTGTTACCCTCACAAGTCTGCACAACAAATGAGATAGTATCAGCAATTTCTGGCGAATATGGTATAACGACTTGTACAAACGAATATTCTGAATCGATTTCATTGTAATTCATATTCATCAAACGAGTCCATGTACCCGCAGATGTAAAATTAGTTTTAAACCAAAATGACAATGTAAAATCATTGGTCATATCAGCATTAAATAACGAAAGGAGATCTGCATCGATATGATCATTAGTTCCATCAAATCTAAATGCTTGACCATATCTTCCTTTGATTAAATTTCCACCAACACCATTCTTTGTTGTCCCATTATTTTTTGATGTTGATACATCCACAACAGTTGAATCAATACTTGAATAGCTTTCCCCAAGCACACTCACATTGTCAAAATTCATCATAAAAACTAAACTATCATTGTAATATGTGTAATTAGCACCATTCCAATTATAAACAACTTCATCAAGGTTTTCTTCTGTTATAGAAACATTAATTGAAACATTTGTCTCTGTTTGTGATGTTGCAGTTTCTGGAGTTGGAAGAATGAAGTTGAGTACAGGCCATATTGTATCGTCAGAAGAGACTGTATAGGTTCCTGCAAGAATTACACATGCTGTAAAAAAGACTGCAAGCAGAATTTTTCTCCTATTTCTCTCTCCTTTGAATTTCATCCCATCCGCCATCACTATACAATTACGTTACAATTACATATTTCCCATTAGTTTAAAAATATTACCACACACAATTTTTCCATGCCGTTGAAGAAAACACATATGAATTTCATTATTTTTCCATAACACATAAGTAATGCTTTAACATTACATAATAGACTGGGATGGATGAAACCGAGAAACAAATTCTTCCATAAAACAACATACTACTAAACTTCTACAAAAACCACAACATACTAATAAAAAAAGGAAGGGATGCAACATGAAAAAAATAACAATTCTATTAGCAACACTGCTAACCATTCTATACATCCATACCTTTCTCTGGCTTTTCAACTCATGGCTGACAAATCCATACTACTCACACGGCATCTTAATACCAATCATCTCAGCATTCATTGCATACAAAAAATTATATAAAAAAGACAGAGAACCAAACGAAACACCATTAAAAATAGGACTCTACGTCTTCGCTTTCGGCCTTATCCTTTACGTCATAGGATTCATCCAGGTTTTCCCATTCCTATCTGCTCTTTCATTTTTGTTCACACTGAGTGGACTTATTCTCTACTTCTATGGTAAATCTGTAATGCGTTCTCTATTGTTCCCAATATCCTATCTCATCTTTGCAATTCCACTACCATTCATACTCCTAGAAAGAATAACATTCCTTCTGCAGTCCATATCCATTGCTTGTTCGTCGTTTCTCATAGGACTATTTGGAATCTCAGTTACAACAGCAGGGTCAGAGATCCAGCTCCAAAACTATTCTTTCTATATCGGCATTCCCTGCAGCGGAATAAACACGCTTATTTCCCTTTTGGCACTGACAACTATTTTCATCCATATCCTAAAATGTTCCTTGAACAAAAAGATCTTTCTTTTCTGCATTGCAATTCCAATCGCAATTTTTGCCAACATCCTTCGCGTTACTCTTATAATACTTATCGCAAATCAATATGGCATAGAAGCGGCAATGGATTTCTTCCACAATGTCTCAAGTCCTTTACTGTTCATCATTGCGTTTATATTTTTGATAATTATAGCCAAGTTAATGAAATGTAAAATAGGAGTAATGACCAATGCATAGAACTGAAGATTATTCAAAACTTATCGGCTTTATTGTATTCGCCCTGGCACTCATCCTGCTTCTCTCATCACCATCTATGCTCCTTGCCAAAACCGTCGATATGATAGGTACCGAATTATCTTATATAACCGATAACGAACAGACCATTCGAGTAAAGATGGATCTAGGTAACAGCGAACACGTGCGTACATTTCCTGCAAGTATGAACGGCTGGACAAGCTCAGATTACGACACAACTCGGCTTGCTGAAAATTTGGACGCAGACACCATGCTCATGCGCAGTTATATTCAACCAAACAGTATTCAGCCTGTGTTTTTCCTCATCATGCATTCGGATAATCGCAGCAGCTTTCACCCTCCAATCATCTGCTATCCCGCACTAGGTTATACAATCGTAGAGGAAGGCACAGCAATCGTACCTGTTAACAATGAAAGCTGGGCAGAGGAAAAGCCATTGTATAAAACATGGGAGGATAAAGCAGAGGAGTTAGGCTTTTTCAACGAAACAATTACCGTCAAAAAACTCATTGTCATAAAAGAATCAGACGGAGAGATAACAGAGCGAAGGATTGTACTATATTTCTATGTAAAGAATAGTTTTCTATCCGCAGATGATGTCACCATGATAAGGGTTTCTGCAGTTGCACCGACGAATGGGGCTTATGATGAAACAATGAATACCTGCAAAGATTTCATGGGTAAGACCATTCCATATCTGTTTGAAAAACAACAGGAGGAAGATAGTATAGCCATTAGCCTTGCCAAATCAGGACTTGGCGGTTGGATTCTGATTGTGGTCATACTTGCGGTACCGTTTTTGATTATGTTCTACCCAGAACTTAAAAGAAAGATAACTTGAGATAAAGCGTAAAAATACTGCCAAATGCAATACTAAATATCCGTTAAATCAGTCTGTTTATTCATAAAAACACAGTATATCTATGTGGGGAACATGATGCTTTCATTAAATATGTAGGGGGGAATAATAGAAGGATTATTCCATCAGCAATAGTTTTCGTTTTGCGGAAACAGATTCAAGGAAATATATTTGCCAGCCAAAACATTTATTAAGTTATAACGTTATAACATTTATATATGGTAGAAGTGTTTGAAGCAAAACTTAGAAAAATAGGTAATTCTCTAGGTATAATCGTTCCATCGTATATTATTGAAGAACTAGGTTTTCATAAAGGCGAGGTAATTCATATTGTAATTCCACCTTCTGAAGGAATAAAGAGGAATAAATTGCTTACTGGTTTAGCAGGCATTGATAAAAAGAAATCAACATTCGAAAGAGATAAAGAGGACAGATATTGATGTTTCTAGACACTTCTATTATCATCGAAATTTTTCGCAGTGAAAAGAATTCCAAAACATTTGAAGAAATATATGAGTTGGTGAAGGACGAACCCCTTTTCATATCAGTAATTCAAATCGGAGAGATCTCTGATTGGTGTTTGAAGAATGACATCGATCCAGAAAAAAGAATCTCTAAACTTAGGAAAATCTTAAATGTCATCCCGTTAAGTGAAAAACTATGTTTTGAAGGATCGCAAATCAAATTTAATTCACGTAAAAAAGGAATAACAAAATTTAGTTTAATCGACGGAATAATCCTTGCAAGTGCAAGGTCAATTAATCAAAAACTAATTTCAATGGATAACGACTTCAGAATAACCAATGATGCAGTTGTTTTAAAATAGGATAGAAATGTCATTTTCGTAAGATTTTTTAAAAGAAAAAGTCACAATCAGCCCAGATTCATGGAGGAGACATAATTTACTGATATCGTTCCAATAGTAGATACACGCATCTACTTTTAGCGGAATAAGAGTAGGAAGATTAGTTATATGCTAATGATGGCGTATTTCTAATGAAAATATGGATAGACTCATCATCAATAACATTCTTTCTTCATTTGAAATTAAAATAACCATAACTGGCGAACACTGCAAAAACAATATTTTTTTCTGTTATGCGGGTTCGTTTTTGTATTGATTCCTAAGATGCAGTGCGTTGACTATATGTTTTTCTGGATGACGGAGATTAGGTTTGTATCTAGAATGTACAGTTTGTTATTTTGTATTTACATAAGGTCTATATGGTCGTTTGAACATTATCTAATTTTGATGATTTCATCTGCTATAGTTCATATATGAAGGATAGCGGGCAAGTAGCAGTGCTGACTTGTGAGTAAAGGAAGTGGTTATGAATATGAGAAAGATGAAAAGAATGTGGTGTTTTTCTTATATTGAAAGTGTGAGCGTGTGGATGATTTTGATTGTGGTATGCTTGGGTGAGCTACCAGGTTTCATAGTCCAAAGGGATCTTTTGTGAATTTTTAAACCCCATAGATTAAACTAAGCAACACATAACAATATTTAAGTACTCATGAGTATTATACTTATGAGTATGTTAACAAATGGCTGGTTTGTTGATCGAAAAGAAGAACTTGCATTCCTGCAGAAAAGATATACATCACCTAGAGCAGAATTCCTTATCATTTATGGGAAGCGGAGAGTTGGGAAAACAGAACTTATAAAGCAGTTCATTGCTGATAAACAAGCAATCTATCATCTAGTATCAAGAGAAACAGAAAAAAATCAAATTGAAGAATTTCATATAACGGTAAACCAAACGTTTCCAGAGATGCAAGATTTAAAAGATGACTGGGAAGCTCTCTTTAGAAATCTTCAACAACGCCGTCATTTAATTGTGGTTATTGATGAATTTCAAAATCTCATTAGCACAAAGAAGGAAATCCTTTCAAGGTTTCAAAAAATATGGGATGAGCACCTAAAAAAATCAACACTGATGTTGATTCTTACGGGTTCATCTGTTGGAATGATGGAAACAGAAGTGTTGGCATATAAAAGTCCGCTGTATGGTCGACGGACAGGACAATGGAATGTGCAACCGTTGCCATTCAGTGAAAGTCGGAAATTATTCAAAACTTATTCAATTATTGATCAAATACGAACCTATTGCATTCTTGGCGGGGTTCCTTTCTTTTTAGAACAATTCGAATCTGAAAAAACGGTGAAGGAAAATATTGCAGAAAACATTGTAAGTAAAGGATCTGTTCTTAGAGAGGAAACACATAATCTTCTTAGGGAGGAACTCAGAGAACCAAAAAACTATTTTTCAATATTAAAGACCGTGGCACATGGTTCTACCACGTTTAATGAAATTGTGCAACAAACAGGCATCAAGAAAAATAGCGTTAATAAATATCTTCTAAGTCTTCAGAACCTACATTTACTTGAAAGAAAACTTCCAGTGACTGCAGATGGAAAAAGTAAACGAGGAAAATATTTTATCAATGACAACTATTTTAACTTCTGGTTTAGATATGTTCTTCCCAATGAAACATTTTTAGAACGCGATTATAAAAAAGCGGTTAATGACATCATATGGCCATCTATTGATAACTATGTTTCTCTGCCATTTGAAACGGTCTGCCGGGAAATACTTCAGTTTGATACAGAGGATTATTCAAAAATAGGAACCTGGTGGTATCAAGATCAAGAGATAGATATTGTTGCTGTAAATGAAAGAAAGAACACCATTCTTTTTGGTGAATGTAAATGGACAAAGAAAAAAATGAATCAAAAAACGTATGGACAATTACAAAAAAAAGCTAACGATGTGAAATGGCATAATAAAGAAAGAAAGGAAGAATTTGTATTGTTTAGTAAAAGTGGGTTTACATCTGGTTTAATGAAAACTGCAGAAAGTGAATGTGTCAAACTCTATGACCTCAATGTGATTAAACGGATTCTGGAAAGGAGATAATGTAAAATGGATATAGTTTCATATAAAAAAAGGTGGTTGAAAGAGGATGTATCAGTGTTGAGAATAGTCGATATCTGCTGTCCTTGATATATGACTTATCTGCTTTCTTTGACAAAAAATTTTGTGGTAACTGCTGTCTTTGATATATGATTCACCTGCTATCCTTGATAAAAATTAGGTGAAAACTGCTGAGTTTCATATATGAAGAATAGCAGACACGTCTGATAGGTGAGTTGTGCGTGTCGATTGGAAGAAAGTGCCTTTTTTCTTCTGTTGGATGCGCTAAAATGTGGATTATTTCATATATGAACGATGGCAGGTATCTGCTGTCTTCTATAAATATACAGAATGACAGATGCGGATATTTTACAATAAAACTTTCATCAAAACACAATTCTTTAATGTGCATCAACAGATGTAATAATGCATAATGATGTGTTTTTAGAGTGGTAGAGTAATGTAGGGGAAACGATGGGACAGCATAATAAACAATCAATAACAAACAGTACATGCATTGTAACTGGTGGTGCAGGATGTACTGGTAGTCATCTTATACATGTTCTTGCAAAACTAGAACTAAACTAGAAAATAGTCGACCTTGATAACCTAAGTACGGGAGAACTAGAAGATACTGTCCCTCATTTCTTTAGTCTGTTTTGGTTTATACTCGCTATCATTTTTCCAATTTTTGTTTAATATTTATCAGCTGATTTAAATAATCTGAGATGGTAATGTTTGCACGACGGAGAAGCATATGGGCAATATCTTTTTTATCTTTAGTTCTAGCAATGAATTTTGGTAAACGGCGAAGTATCATTTCTTCCCATTTGTCAGTTTTTTTGATTATTTCAAAAATTTTAGAAAAATCACTATTTGTGAGAAGGACCGCAGCATCATATCTATTTTTGTAATCTGCAGGCAACCCAAGTTTGTTGACTACGAGGTATTCTATCTCAGGGACTGTTGCCTGAACAGGTCGATGTTTTCCATGAGAAACAACTATCTGTTTAGTTGTTTTTTCAATGTCGAATTCAAAGTAGTGATTTTTATCGATTTCATAAATTCTTAGTGGCGATATCTCAATACGTATTTGGAGGTCTTTGAAAAATGAAGGGCCATATGAAATTCCTGAATTTGGTCGATAAGGCTTATAATACTTTATTCCCCAATCAGTTTTTTCTGAAAACATCAAGTTTTCTTTTGCAAGGATAGCATTTACTGTTTTGATATTCTCAGGTATGGCTACAGCATCAACATCTAAAGTGTATCGAGTGTGTTTAAATGATTTTGTAGTATATGATCGAACTGCCCAGCCGCCTATTACTACTATGTATTGCTGTATTTGTTGTAATATATCCAGAGACTGATCTTCTACATCATCTCTAATTTGTTTAGGTAATTGCTGCATATTGGTCATTATTATATTTCTCCTCTAAGAGTATGACGAATAGCACCGACATCAACATAAATACTGAGATTCCATTTTTTTTCGTATGGAATAATCATGTTCTCTTTTCCATATTTTTTTTCCGATTTAAGCCATACCTTTGTTTTCGCATCCTTTTTTTCATTGTAAAACTGGTCTATAACCTTTTGTGAAACAAGTTTTTCATCAAGTTCATGGATGATGTCAAGATAGCATCCAACAATATTGATCTCATTATTTTGTTTAGCAATATCAAGAAGTTTTTTCATGTTCAATCGTCTTCTTTTTAGAAACAGTATGCAGGTTTCTTCGACGCCATGGCTAGTATGCAGAGCTCTGAAGAACACTTCTTCAGGTGAACTAGATGGGATGCTATGAAGTATTTCAAGGAATGTTTGATTGGGCATTATACTAGTAATCGTATCATGAAAATGTGTTGTATCATGTTTGTCATGGAGGTATCTGCGGATTGTTTCAGGAGTTGCATATGTTTCTTTTATAGTTGGATACCCACTTGTAGTGATTGTTTCTTCTTGTTTGGGTTGATTTAGCTCACGTAACAGTTGGTTGACAGGATGATTGGTAATTTCAATAATAAGAGGTTTTTTACATGTAGTTTTTACAAGTTCATTTTTTTGAAGTATCTTAAATGTCTGAAGAATGGTTTGGTATTGATAGTTTGTTTGTTCTTTACATTTTTTAATGTTAATTTGCAAGTATTGATTTAGACATTGCCAGATTTGATGAAAACTCTTGCAATCAAATATCTTAGGATCAATGCCATGGATGAATGCGGTAAAATAAAGCTCCGCGGTTTTAGAAGCTTCATATTTATTGCTAAGGGCAATAATTGTAGTCTCCCTTCTGTTGATTTTTGTGATAAAACCTTGTTTATGCAGTTTAGATACTGCTTTATATATTGCCTTTGCAGTATACTCACTGGTTTGAATAAGTGTTTTAAGCCCAATGGGTGCAATAGCTGCTCGGATAATAATTTCATGTTTTGCATTCATAGTATTTTTTCTCAATTTTGTTTTTATTTCAGTTATATTTTATAGTAATGGTAGTAATAGTATTTAAAGAATTGCTATTTTTTACATTAAATAGAGTGTTGGAAGGAAAAAAATTGGATTTGTTACACTCTGGCTGTTTCTTATTCTTAATTGTATACAGTCGACTTTACCATCATTTCAATATAAATCACATTTAAAAAAAATCAATACATGGGCTGACATTTCTGATACTGACAACATCTCTGAAATTGTATCCTGGATTAAAGAACATATCAAATAGAAAAAATTAGTCGGAAAGAGCTTCAATGAGTTTTTTGTTCTTTTTTATAAACTCGTTAAATTCCTTGAAAGATCAACGCTTCCATGTTGTATAGCATGTTTTTTTGCTTTGGTGTGTGCGGCCATAGTTTCTTTACGCCCTCATTCCTTCTTTATATGATTCCCCCCCACTTATATATTTTCACCATTTGTTCAAAGGATCTCAACGATAAAAGTTGACGATAACTGCCATAGTTCATATATGATTCACCTGCTATCCTTGATAATAAATGTGGGGGTAACTGCTATTGTTCATATATGAAGGATAGCTGCCAGGCTGGATAGATGAGTTGAGTGTGTTGATTGGAAGAAGGTGTCCTTTTTCTCCTGTTGATTTTGGAAAAATATTGATTATTTTATATATGGACCTTGGTAAGTAACTGCTGTCTTTCATAATTGTGAAGGAGGATAGTTGAATGTGTGGTAGGTGATGGATGTTGTGTTTTATATGTTTAATATTACTTTTAAATTACATTTTTGTTAATTTACTATAAACGTAACACATATATATGTATAATACAATGTAGTAAAATAATGAACAAACTGACGATAGTGAAACGGTTAGAATCCTTAAATATGGGCGTCTTTACTACTTCCCATGCATCTGCTCTATTTGATAAAAACATAGAGAGTACCAGAGTTCTATTGAGCAGATTAGCAAAAGAAGGAATACTTACAAGGGTAAAAAGAGGGTATTATTGTCTACCATCTACAAATGTGTTGAGCGTGGCATCGAATATATACCCCCCTTCTTATGTCTCTTTGTGGGCAGCTTTCGAGTACTATGGAACAACTGCCCAGTCACCCCAAGTTATAGATATCATAAATTCTGATAAGTCCAGTAGGCGAAAATTATCTTTGGAAACAGGACATTTCGAATTGCGTTTCGTGAAAACTCATACATCCTTTATATACGGCATTGAAAAAGTCTATCTGGATGGGAAAACAACTTTTATAGCTGAGAAAGAAAAGGCGATTATAGATGGCTTGGTTTTCAATGAATATGTGCCCCTAGGTGAGGTAACTGAAGCTATAAGGGACGGGGTCAATGTAGAGAGGGCGATAAAATATGCAGATATGTCTGAAAAACAGGTAGTCATGAAACGTCTGGGGTATCTGCTAAGTCAAGAGGGGCTCGATTGTGATCCAGTCGATTTTCGTGATTTATCGGATACCTTTGTTTTGTTAGATCCATCTTTTTCTCGAGTAGGAACATATGATTCAAAGTGGCATGTTATCGATAACAGGAGGGAGAGATGAATAGAGAAGAACTGAAAGAGTATGTAGGAACGACTGCGTTTTCTCTTGGTCATGTAGAAAAGGACTATTTCCAGCATATCGTTTTGGGGGCACTTTCAAGGAAATGGAGTGCATATCTAGTATTTAAAGGAGAAACAGCGTTACAAAAAATCGGATTGATAACTAGATTCAGCGAAGATCTAGATTTTACTGAAGAGAAAGATATATATCCAGACGACCTTGCTGATACAGTAGTAAAAGCCATCAGATCCTATAATTACCCCGTCGAAGTTGATAGGTTCTCCGATAAAGATATAACCGCAGGATTTAGGTTGAAAATACAGGGGCCTTTGTATAGAAGCAATAGGGGTGTGTGTTCGATTCGATTAGAAGTGAGTAGAAGAGAAGATGTGTTCATTGACCCGAATGTAAAAGAGATAAATCCACCCTACAGAGACGTACTTCCGTATGTGATCAAAGTGATGGATAAGAATGAAATTGTAGCGGAAAAGGTCCGAGCTATCTTGACTAGAGAGAAGGTTAGAGATCTCTATGACCTCTCTAAATTGATAGAAAATAATGTAGAATTCGATAGAGATCTGATAGATAGAAAACTTAAATATTATGATATGCGGTTTGATACTTCTGAATTCATCGAAAGGTGCAGAGAATTAAGCAAAAGATGGTATAAAGATCTGAGAAGTTTGATGGAAAACGTACCGCCTAAGAATGAAGCTTTAGAAGTGATAATATCGGAAATAAAAAAAGATGGATAATGTTGACACATGTTATTCATCCAATACTTTCAAAATCATAACTCACTTTGTTAAAGGACTATGGGTTGAGTTTCATTATTTTTGTACATGGTCTTTTATCACGGGATTATTAGACTAATTAAAAGATATGAATTTTATGATGTACGTGCATTGTTAAGGCTGAAATATCTAGTACATTCGTAGTAATTATGTTTACTGAATGTAGCTGTACTGTTCTGCTTTTATGATGGTGATATCCATTTTTGGTATTGAACAATCATAGAGAGGCAACGTAAGGATTGTTGTATTGATCAACAGTGATTTTTACTATGGCCATCTGCCATTTTTCGTAATGATAACTGTCGAATTTCATAATGGGCATAGCAATCACAACTGCTGAGTTTCATATATGAAAGATAGCGGGCATGTTGTATGGTTGAATTGAGTGTGATGAGGAGTGTTGATGGGGAAAGCTTGGTTTTTTTCTCCTGTTGATTTTGGAAAAATATTGATTAGTTCATATATGAAGGATAGCAGATGACTTTAGAACCAAAAAGGTAATCTTGTTTCCGATACATTTTTCTTTTTTTGGATGTATTCTTATCTGTAAAGCCAATGTATTCTATGGAGAGGGTCTGAATTTATTACCCATGAGGAAACTTGGAAGAAGATACTACCAAATAAGTAGTAATAACTACGATATGGAAACACAATCTAGAAATGGTAAGTAAGTGTTTTTATAGGATAAAAAATACCAATGCATAGCAAACATTTAAATACTAATTAATATTGCTATGTATTTATGAAAGGAGACAAACGTGAAAGAATCATTCGAACTCTCCTTGATAACCCAGATGGTAATCTTACTGCATATCGTATACATTGCAAAACTGAATGTTCACAACCCTGGACACTAACCTATGTAAAGAAACTGGAGAATATGGGTTTTCTAAAAAAAACCAAAGTAACTGATGTCTATGGGCTTTTTAACTACTGGATGAAAATCCGCTCACCTCCAAAGTGTGCAAACTATCATCTAAACAACAATCCACTTACAATCATTAAGAAAAGCGGCATGAGCTATGCACTCACCACGTATCAAGCTGAAAATCTACTTCACGGGTATCTTTTCCCAACCCGTACAGATCTCTATATTCTCAACGATGAGTTAGATGAATGGCATACCTATCTCATCAACCATGGACTTGCTGGAGGAGGAAACACTCGCATTATCATTGCCGACCCTTTTATCGTCAATAAACAGACTACGAATCGTAAAGGATATGATATCGTATCAAGATCACAACTCATCAGCGATCTTTTCATGGAAGGAGGCGTTGCGGTAGAAGCTGCGCATATGCTTATTTCGGAGTGGTATTCTGAATTTTTATAGTAATCAAATCACAACAATTACTGAAAATTATCTTTCCAATTTAATGAAATCTATTACTAACCCTACTTGTCTTCTTGGAGGCTGGGCAGTCTATCATAGCGTTAATGCTTCTTTTTTTCGAAAGAAAAATCGCCCATACCTTGGTTCACGTGATATCGATTTTGGCATATATATCAAGCCAATGATGAGTAAAACCAAACTTATTTCGTCACAATTATTTCAAATGACACACTTTCTTGAATCAGAGGCTTTTCAAATAGACGGAATAAGATACCGGAAAGATATTACCTATGATATCAGAGATGCAAATGGAGAAGAAAAAAAAGAATCGTTTCCACTTTATATTGATATTATCGTCAATGCATATCCACCTAGCTATTCAGATATCATCCCCCAATATTTCTTTGAGGAACCTCTTCTTGA
>Ga0255364_10201_pt2 | contig 12532 bp, 12 predicted proteins | sample ANMaggSSYBR01G12_FD_182087 | JGI IMG/M metagenome (GOLD analysis project Ga0255364, IMG submission 182087) | Sediment cell enrichment communities from methane seep in Santa Monica Basin, California, United Staets - ANME aggregate JGI... | ecosystem: Environmental > Aquatic > Marine > Cold seeps >...
GGTGATGCAGATCCCCTTGGAGCCGTATAGCGTTGTCTGCTTGCGGGCGTTATGTACCAGTTTATCGAGTTCTATCTCTATCCGAGGTGTTGTCATCTCATTCTTTAGTCCTCAAACCGAGTCTCTTAATGGCGCTCTGAATGATCTCATCCAGTAGATCCTTGCCGTCCTTTCCTTCCGCGCGAGCCATGAAGCCAATGTAGCTATGAGGTTTTTCCTTAGGTGTGCACATCAGCCCCGCGAACGTGTTCCCCTCCAACAAGAATGGTCCTTCCTCGGTCAGTATCGTATCAATGCGACCAAAATCCTTGAAGCCCAACACGTGGTAGGCTCTAAGCGCCAATTGCTGCATCATGTGGGTGTCTTTAGCAGTCAGCGGAGCAGGACAAGGGAACGAATCGTTATCTAGCCCCTTTTTCTCAAAGGTTAGTGTGCTATCTCCTTTATGATACACGATCTCCAAGGGAGGCAGAGTTCTTGCATTTTCATTACCCAGAACACCCAAAGTGATTTCTCCCCCGCGCAGGAACTTTTCTATGAGGACTGGTTGACCGATAGTTTCGAGCCTCTCCACAACTTCACGGACCAGTTGGTCGTAACTATGGATAATAGACGCATCATTGATTCCAGCGCTGCCTCGTCCAGCTACCGGTTTGACGAAAAGCGGATATTCGAAAGGCGGGTCATCCCGAAACATCTCGCAGTCTTGCTCCGATCTGGCCACACAGAAAGGCGATGTCGGCAAGGCTACTTGCTGCCAGAGCCTTTTCGCCAGTGATTTATCGGTGGCGATGGCTATAGTGAATGTGTCGGATCCGACGTAGGGTATCTCTAGTTCCTCAAGGATTGCGGCTTCTACCATGCTGGAAACGTTAAAGACAAGGTCAACTTGTGAAGCCTGTAGATCTTTGATGAAATTGGGTCCCCAATGAATCTGGTAGACGCTATAGCCAGCTTCGGTTAACGCTTCTTCGTGATGTTCAACTTCGGCATCTGTCTCGTCGACGACGTTGTCGGCACCAACGAGTTTTTCTTGAATTGCAAAGTTTCCTCGTTTCTTGTTCAGTAGGCCGATTCTCAAATTTACCATTGTAGTTCACACTCCTCTATATCATCTCTTGCTTTTACCGCCCAACGGAATAATAAGCCGCCGTGCGTTTTTGCGTCTGCTGAGATTATTTGTTCGGAATTTTCCTTATTTTTTATTTCCAGAGATAATTATGTCGGCTGCAATTTCTTTACCTTTTCAGCTATTTTAATATTACCTGAATCTATTATCAGAACGTTTTTTGCTGATTTCTTTGTCACTGGCTTGTTGCCAACCGGAAACACTCTCTTTCACGGCGTCAAATTTTTCTATGTATGGCTTGATATCCAATAATGGTGTTCCATCAAGAATATCAATGCCCTCTACAATAACTTTATTCACTTCGACTCTTTTCAGTTTAACAATAGATAAACCGATATGATTTGGTCGTAGTGGTGAGCGTGTAGCAAATACACCCCTTGTTTGCTTATCCATAAAAGGCGTTACACGCAATTCAGTTCGCGCAGCCTTATGAAAACTATATAAAAGATAAATATGGCTGAAACCTTCAAGATCTTGCAGTCCGTCAATGTATTTATCATTAACCAGGACATACCCTTCAACTCCCGACGCCCCTTTGGGTTGAATAGGCATATCTTCAATATTGTGATGAGGTGAGTGTATTATCCCTATTGGTTTTATATTATGCATGATTTTGTGTCCCATTTTATTATATATAGGTCGAACGAGAACATCAGGTGTCCGGCGTTGCTAACTCAGCATATCTTTAGCTCCTAACCAATCTGGAAAAACCGCGCTGCTTACCCTGAGGCGCGAGCCATTCCGTTGTAAACAAGGTTGGGTGGCAAGCCTAGGGTAACCAAACGGCTTGGTAAACAGAGCCACCCATGTTACCCATTAAACGCGGGGTAAAATCGGGATATGAGGCAGCATACAGGGCACCACCCTTCAAGGGGATTAGTAAAGTTCTGCCTTCAATAGGATCCCAAATTAATTGATTAACTAATCCATTCATGACAGTCTGCCATTCACCCCCAGGAATTTTGATCACAACGCGACCTTTCTGATTTTCGATGACTTCCCAGGCCTGATAGCCTTCTTTTGAGATAGCAGGGTTATAGGAAAAATCGTAGACTGGCGGATCATAGCGAGTGTTTCCATCTGAGGAAAAGAGCGCTTCGGGATATGCGTTGAAGACCTTGCTTTCTGGCATCCAGGAGATCTCCCAGACTTTTTTATCGAGAAGCTTTCTCGGGGTGGTTTGACCGGGAAGAAGGAGGAACAGCTCTTCACCCAGGGACTTCGGACATCCCACTGCACTGGAAAAAAGGAGTGCTCCGTTTTCAGGGGATCGGACGATATCGGAATAAGTGCTGAAGACCATGAAGGGTGTGATTTCACCGCTGACTATGTTGATGCTGTGAAGGTTCTGGGAATCGCATTGCTCGCCGCTGTAGTAGGTAAGATAGTGCATGTCATCCTGCCAGGCGATAAAATTGGGGCGGCTGCCTTCCGGCTTGGGTAAAGATATGACCTTTCCATCGGATACTTGTACAGCCCAGACACCGTCCATCTGGTTGGCACCTAATATTGCACCTCCGAAGGGGGGCACCCAACTAACACCATAGTGGAGGATATACTGTCCATCTGGCGACCAGTTTGGCAAGATTGCCTGGGATGGACCATCGGTCAGTTGTGTGATTTCTTGGGTCTGAGTGTCGTAGAGGTACAAATCCGCGGTGGGACCATTAATTGCGCCAATAAATGCCAGCAATCGTCCATCGCCTGGCTGCCATGCAACACTGTCGTAGTCTCTGATTGCGTAAGTGGCGAACGATTTTGGGTCCAGGTCTTCAAAATATCCCTCGCTTGGGATGCTGATCAATTGAGTGATAGTTTCCATCTCCCCTCTTGGAATTTTAACAATCACAAGATCAAGTCCCTGATCGTTTGTTATCACAAGCGCCATGCGGTCACCTGTAGGAGAAATGGCGCGGCGCAAATCGCCTCGGATTTCATGTTCTGAAATCTGAGTTGGGAAGCTGCCGTCTGGGTTGGTAATCCAGATACCGCCCTTACCCGCAAAAACAACATAAGGACCGCTTGCGTTCAGGCTGGTTGCTTCAGGAAGCAGCGTAGCCGTTGGTGGTAGAGGCGTAGTTGCAAGCTTAGTGGGGTTTGTTATTGAAGCGGTTGAGGGATCAGTTGTTGTGAGAGTGTTAACCGGCGTAGATGTTGGTGTAGTCAGTTTACATGCATTGGCGAACAACACCGCAAAGATGATCAACAGGAGCGGTACGCGTTTAGTTTTCATTAGTAATCTCCTTATCTTCGTAAAATTTGAATACTAAGACATAATATTATGCTGCTACCTGATAAGAGTTTCAGGTGCTCAGTGTTATCAACCTAAAACACTCTTTGCTCGTAATCAATCTGCAAGATCGCGTTGCTTACGCGTGGAGTGAAAGCCATGCCCGGGTGCATGTGGGGTTAGCCGCACTTTCTCTTGTGTAAGATACCATTCGGAGCGATTATATTCCATGCTATGCTATCCTAACTATATCAACGATTATGTAACCTGTAAGGCACTCCGAAGAAAGCATCATCATTGATTATACTTTCTATCGTTACTCTGTCTTGATGACTACCATACCAGAAAACAATATCCGCCCTTCCTGGGCAAGAAAAGGTGTCAATATCCATACCTACAAATCCAGGTTTCACTTGCTCAATCTCTTTAATTGCGTCTTGATGTTCTTCTACAACTTGCATCACTTTAGATACCGTTGGTAGTTGCTCACAAGAGAGATAGTGGTTTCTGTTATCATAGATGACGTTATCAATTATTCGCCGGATAAACTTCGTTTGAGCTTCTGCGACTGTAACCCCTAAACAAATTAGAAGAAAGGCTGCCCATAGGATGATTAGTGATTTTTTCCAGTTTTTCATTAAGTTATCCTGTTATTTCATTTCATTGATATTGCAGGTAAAATCATTATACCGACCAGCTTGGAAAAGTCAAGCACATGGCAATAAAAATAACTTCTTGATCAGATGAGCGAAGCTATTCGGATTTAGCACTACTCCTATGCATATTGCTTTTATTGTTTCAATGATATATTATATAGATAATTGGGAACTATTATTGAGTTTATTACGTCTTTAGATTGTACTCAAAATATTGCGTAATAAGAATAAGTCAAAGGAGATTTTCAATGAAAAAAGTGTTTCTTGTTTTGGTCGTGGCAGGGGTTTTACTCACATCTTGTGCGTCAAAAAACCAAAGCTTGTCTCCAGAAATGGTTATGGAGATGCCAGCTGCGGGTTTTATAAATGAAGAAGCCGAGATGAAACTAAGTAGCGATAGTGTTCGTTCAGATGGCAGCGGGGTTGAGGCGATGACAGTTGATCGATTGGTCATCAAGAATGCTAATCTCAGTATAGCCGTCGCAGACCCTATCTCAGCTATGGATGCAGTCAATGCGCTTGCAGAGGAAATGGGTGGCTTCATCGTTTCCTCTAACTTATATAAGACCACAACGTCAAGTGGTGTGCAGGTCCCGCGCGGGAATATTACCATCCGTGTGCCAGCAGAACGCCTTGATGAAGCGCTTGATCTGATCAAAGCTTTGGTAGCTGATCCAGCAACTGGTGTGATCAACGAATCTATCTCTGGACAGGATGTGACTTCGGAGTATACAGATGCACAGTCGCGTCTGCGCAATCTGGAAGCTGCTGAGACTGCGCTGGTGAGTTTTATGGAAATGGCTAAAGATTCTCAGGATGTTTTAGACATCTTTAGGGAATTGACCTATATTCGTGAAGATATCGAAGTCTTAAAGGGCAGGATCAAGTATTTAGAAGAATCTGCTGCGATGTCTGCCATCTCGATTGAATTGGTAGCAGAAGAATCCCTGCAGCCGATTGAGATCGGTGGATGGAAACCAACAGGGGTCATGCGTGATGCTGTTCAAGCCTTGATCAATGCCCTGCAGGGGCTCGGGACAGCTTTGATCTGGTTTGGCATATTCTGTCTGCCTTTCCTCATCCCACTGGGATTCGGCACTTACTTCCTGATCAAAGGTATACGCAAGGCGCGTAAGAAACGCAAAAACGCTGGTGAGGAAAAAATAGAAGTGAAGGTGAAAGCAAAGGAAAAGAAGAAATAGCAGTTAAGTAAAAGTTGAATTACTAAAGGCCGATGTCTCTAAGCATCGGCCTTTTTCTTTTGCCCTTGACAAATTACATTACAACGTATAAATTTATTTTAGCGCAAAAAATTATTTATGCGATAAGGAATATTTATATGGCAAAAGAAAATCAGAAAGCTCGAGTCATAATTATTCGAGACCTTGAAACACTGAAGGTGCTCACAGACCCTCTCCGCACACAGATCTTGCAAGTACTTTCACGCAGGCCACTCAACGTGAACCAAATTGCTGAAAAATTGGGCTTATCAGCGAGTAGGCTCTATTATCACGTGAATTTGATGGAAAAGCATGGCCTCATCTGCGTCTGCGAATCCAGAACAGTTGGCAATATTATTGAAAAATATTTCTGTACAGCAGCGGAGAGTTATGATATTGATCCAAACCTGATGAAATTTAACCCACAGAAGCCAACAGATAACATCGTACAATATTTAACTGATTCTCTGGATACCACAAAAGCAGAAATATTACGAAGCCTTGAAGCACGAGCTTTTGATCTGCAATGGGGAAGCAAGCCTCATACCAGACGCGTGGTCATTTCACGACAAGTTAGACCGCTCACCGATGAGAAGATGACTTGTTTCTTGGGTAAATTAGATACCTTGATCCAAGAATACTCAGAGCAACCCGAAAGACTCCCTGATGAAGACAAGGACGTCCAAGATTTTGGTTTGACGATAGTTTTTTATCCGAGTTTTTATTATTCAGCCTCAGAAAAGTAATTTATTTTTATTATCAGGAGATTATTCAATGACGAATGTAACAAAACCCAAATCTATGAAAACATTTTTTGTGATCTGGCTGGGGCAACTGCTTTCCATGGTCGGTTCTGGGCTGACAGGCTTTGCCTTAGGAGTGTGGATTTTTGAACAGACAGGGCAAGTGACACCTTTTGCTATGACAGCTTTATTTGGCATCCTACCGCGTGTGATTCTTTCACCATTTGCAGGAGCTCTTGTTGATCGTTGGAATCGAAAGACTGTAATGATCATTTCAGACAGTGCGGCTGGTATCGTAACTATAATTGCTGCTGTATTGCTCATGAGCGGGAATTTAGAAGTATGGATGATTTATTTAATTAGCGTGCTCGAAGCCATTTTTGGCACATTCCAGGGACCAGCTTATATGTCATCAGTGAGCCTTTTAGTGCCTAAAGAGCAATTGGGACGAGCGAATGGCATGATCGGCCTGGGGCGGTCAATTGAAACCATTATCACGCCAATTATTGCAGGGGCATTATTTGTGGGAATTGGATTGAAGGGCGTGATAATTATTGATATTGTGACCTTTGTATTGGCAGTACTTGCGCTGCTGATCGTTCGAATTCCGCAACCCAAGGCAGCCCTAGTCTCGGAGGCGAGCGAAAAGAAACAATCAATATGGGGAGATATCGCTTTCGGTTGGCAATACCTGACCAAACGCCAGGGATTGCTGGGATTGCTCTTATACTTTGCTTGTGTAAATTTCTTTTTAAGTGTTTGTGGCGTTATGATAGGACCTTTAATTCTCTCATCTGGGAATCCAGCACAATTAGGTTTAGTCCAAACGGTGATGGGTTTGGGTATGCTGGGGGGAAGTTTAGTCATAAGTGCCTGGGGAGGGCCGAAGCATAATCGCATCCCGATGCTCATCGGCGTGATTTCTTTAGCCTCCATAGGCTATATTTTGATCGGCGTAAGTCCAGATATACTTTATACCCTTTTGGGTGGACTTACCCTGATGTTATTCATCCCGGTGGCGTCAGGGATCAGCCAGACGATGTTCCAGGCGAAGGTTGTGCCGAATGTGCAGGGACGGGTCTTTGCCACACGTGGGATGATCTCTAGCTCAATGATGCCAATTGCTTTCCTGAGCTCTGGCCCTGTGGCAGATTATGTATTCAAACCCTTGTTAGTTGAAGGTGGTGCTTTAGCGGACACCTTTGTCGGCAGATGGGTCGGTGTTGGCCCTGGGCGAGGTTTGGGATTGATGTTCATCGCATCAGGTGTATGCCTGATATTGGTCAGTTTGGCTGCTTATGCCTATCCACGTATACGTCATTTGGAAAAGGAAAATCCGGATATGATTGAAACAGGAGAGGACGATCAGAAGATTGATGAGAAAGATGTAAGGAAAGAGATCCCTCTTAAAGCTGAAACTTAGGAAAATTCTTCTTTTGGCATGTGACAACAAAGCACCATAAAACAGTGTCTTGTTGTTTGATAAATGGTTTACTGCATATATGAGGAAAAACTTCTCGAAAAATATTTTAATATGTTATTGAAATATCTGCATGTTTATTGAAATTTACTGAAACTGAATAACAATTATCAGATACTTTTTTGCAATCAACATCTTTTCCATCTTGAAGGACGGTCTTGGGTGTTTTCGGGAGCCATAAGAGGATCTGACCGGCAGACTTGTGGGGGAGCGCCAATCTGAGATTGAGGGCTGAAGTTTTAACTTGCCAATCTTTGACTTCCAGCCCCTGTGAAATGTGAAGATCACTGCCCAGATAGCGCGGCATATCTGCATCAAACCGGCGAAGTGCTATAAGACGCACGCCATGTGCAGGAACATCATTAAAAGTTATAGAATGCTTAAGTGTGATGATTTCGCCTGTCCATAACTCACGACCGATATAGGTAATTTCTTCTGGCAAATCCCAATCTGCTGTGACGATTGTAAGATCTGCATCCTGATCGGACCAGTTGAAGCAGGCTAGTACATGCCAAGGTCCAGCAGGGCCGTCAAGATCAAGGCGCAGCCTTTCGGGTGTAGTTTTGTCAAACCAATCCAGTACGACAGGCCGCTTACCAATCAGCGGGATAAGCAATTTTGCCATATCCAGGCGTTCTTGTGGCAGGGCGGGGAGATTATCTGACAGAAGCATGGAACCACCTGTCACCGCGATGGAGGTCGTCAAGGATTGAACTTCAGCAAGCGTCAGTTTTGAATCAGGCCGGATAAGCAAGCAGTCGGGATCATTGACCCACCAATGACGGTGGAGGTGTGCGCGGCTGAGGATGTTCTGGATGGCATTGTGGGCTGAAGGCATATGCGGTTCGTTACGGAATATCCTCGCGATGCCAAAAATCTCCGGATTCCAAACGCCGCTGACATCTGCACTAACGCGCATTGCTTCAAACAGGCCTAATGCAGACCCCAAAGGACAGCCGCAGGCAAGCAAGGTTGTTTCTGTGCCAGCCGCTTCTCTTAAGGCTTCCAGGCCCAAGCGCAGAACTTGAGCACGTGTTTTTGTCGGATTGTGATACTTACCCCCAAGCGCAGCAGCATAGAGAAAGTCTAGTTTAAGATATGGGAATCCCCATTCATGAGCGGCTTTATCGACCACCTCACAGGTGTAGGCTAAGGCATCCGGATGAGTTAGGTCGAGGGCTGCTGTAAATCTATTCCATACAAATCCCGCGGTCACTCTTTTACCGAGGCGATTGCGCAGGATCCAGTCCGGGTGATCTTTGATGAGCTTGGCTTGTGGTTGAACGATGAAAGGTGCCAGCCAGAGCCCGGGTGTAATACCGGATTGTTTGATCTCATCAGCAAGTAGTTTAACTCCCTGTGGGAATTTGTCATTGAAAGTCAGCCAATCTCCCGCCCATTTTTGAAAACCATCATCGATTTGGAGGAGCGATAAGGGTAGATCATCCTGCAGATCAACCAGGGTGCGCAAGTTGGCACGTACATCTTCAGCAGTAACATTGCTGTAGAAGTAGTACCAGGAGCACCATCCGACAGGCACTTCAGCATTGACGAGGGCATTGTTTTCTCGAGCAACCGCTTGCAAATAATCCTGCATGGGATCTTCGTCGTCGAGATGGATGAAGCTGAACGCTGCCCAATCTGTGGTGATTTGCTGACCAGAATTAAGCAGCGCGCCATCGCCATTTGCCCACATTTTCATCATAGGTTCTTGGTGAAGCCTTACTTCCAGTGAGCTAAAATGCTGCTTTTGCGAGAGAAAACCGGCAAGGAAACCCTTGCGAGATGAGCGATTGCCAAGCACGCCATACATGTCACTGGTGAAATGATCGCGAAGCCAGGGTTTAGGTGTGCCATGATTGACCACCATGGGGTTTTGGAAGGACCCAAGGTTGGAACCGCGTTGGGTTTCACCGATGCCATAAACCCCGCTTGAAGACCAGGACTGCCAGCCGTTGCTGTAGAAAGCCATTTCACTTTTATTTTCAGCAGTTAAACGCAGAGCCCCGCGAGGTATGTCGAGAAATGTGAATTTATCGACGTGCAACGCGAATGTGCTTTGATTATCCAGAGTCATTTGCATGAGCGCCAGGGGAGAGTCTTGCAATAGAGCGAAACGTAAAATAATAGAGACGCCTTGCACGCTAGTCTGACAAGTGAGATCGATCATTTGCGCAGAACCGTTGCTTGTTTGTTCTTGACGAGTTTCAGTGATCTGGATGATTTTCCAAGAATGACCAAGTGCATACTTTGAATGCAGACCATGATGAAAATGTACATTGACTCTAGCTTGATCAATGCAAGGAAAATCTTCTTTTACGCCCTTTAGGCTGTACTGTCCATTTTCAGGATCAATTGTCAGGCATAAATATGGGGAAGTAAGTTCTATCATGCAGACTTGCTCCAATGTTTAAGAAGGTCATTGTAACTGATTGGGCCTTCCCGTAAAATGATCAAATTATCGTTTGTGCAATCTACGACTGTCGAGGCAGAATCACCGGGTGTACTCCCGCCGTCCAGGATTAGATCAACTCTGCCATTCAATTGGCTGATGACATCCTGGGCGTTTACCGGGTTGGATGTGCCTGAAATATTGGCGGAGGTGGTTGCGAGGGGGCCAGTCTGGAGTAGTAAAGCGAGTGTGAATGGGTTATCAGGCATGCGAACACCGAGCGTTGTATATTGAGAAAGTTCCTCTGGTAAGGTCTCTTTCTTGGGCAGTACCAGTGTCAACGGCCCAGGCCAAAAAAATGTGGCAAGCGCCAGCATCCTTACGCTGAGACTCTGTGTGATGAGGCTTAGTTGAGGCAGGCTGCCAATGAGTACAGGAATTGCTTTCTCTTGGGGGCGTCCTTTGGCAATATAGATGTCATGAATGGCTTGTCCATTCCAGGGGTCTGCCGCAAGGCCGTAGATTGTATCGGTAGGAAAGACGATCAAGCTTCCTTGTCTGATAATCTTGGCTGCAATGCTGATCGCCTGTGGATCCTGGATAGATAAGATGCGCGTGGTTTTAGTTTTCATTGGATACCTTAGGTTTGAATCATAATCAAGCGATCTCTTTCTGCCAAGTCCTTTTTTAGGTGGACAGCAGCAGCTTTCGGAAATGCTGCTTTAGCCAAAGCTAAACTTGTTTTTCCAGCGCCGGCTTCAATTTCCAAAAGGATTATGCCAGGCGAGGCTATCCGAGTTGGCATTTGCTTAAGCAGTTGCCTAATAAGCTGCAACCCGTCAGGACCGCCGTCTAAGGCGTGACTTGGCTCATGGCTAAAGGTGTTTACCTCAGTAATATTTTGTGTTGGGATATAAGGTAAATTGGCACAGATAAGATCAAACTGCCCGGAAAATGGCTGTATCAGATCAGCATTTGTGAAAAACAGACGTTTATCTAAATCATGTGTGTGTGCGTTTCTTCTGGCGATGTTTAAGGTTTTTAGATGCCGATCGCAAGCAAAAACTTTTATATCCGGGATATTCCTGGCAAGCGCAACTGCAATACATCCGCTGCCCGTGCCTACATCAGCGGCGAGCCTTTTCCGGGGATGGGACTGCAGCCAGGCAATGGCAGTCTCAACCAGCATTTCTGTTTCTGGCCTTGGAATCAGCACATCCGGTGTGACGAGAAGTTTAATGCCATAAAATTCCCAAGACTTCAGAAGGTAAGGTAAGGGTTCGCCGGCTTGTAAACGGTTGACTAATTTATCAAGTTGAGCGACTTGGTCAGCATCTGGGGTGAATTCAGGATGGGCCAGTACCCATGTCTTTGGCTTTTGAAGAATATGGGAGGTTAATAAAAGCCCCGGATCGCGCGGGGCTTCAGTTCTTTGATTAAGTTTTATGTGTAGCTTGGATAAAATGTTACCCAGATTTGGATCAGCCATTAGAATCTGTTGTTGCAAGTCTGTCTGATTCATCTTTCAAGCGTAACTCGTCGATAAACTTATCCAAATCTTCACCATTCAGAACACCAACTAAATTATGTGAGGAAAGGTTAATCCGGTGGTCTGTGACTCTGCTTTGAGGGTAGTTGTAAGTACGGATCTTTTCTGCGCGTTTGCCTGAACCAATTTGAGAGCGGCGGGTTGCGTCAAGTTCGGAGACGCGTTTCTGCTCCTCGCGCTCGTACAGCCTTGCTTTGAGCACGCTCATTGCTCGCAGCCTGTTCTGTAATTGCGAACGTTCATCCTGGCAAGCGACAACTATGCCGGTGGGCAAGTGTGTGATTCGTACTGCGGTCATGTTCTTTTGCACATTTTGCCCGCCTGCACCAGCTGACTTATAGACATCCATCTGGATGCTTGAAGCAGGGATCTCAATTTCAACATCGTCAACTTCTGCCAGGACAGCCACTGTTATTGTGGAGGTATGGATGCGTCCTTGCGATTCTGTTTCGGGTACACGCTGGACGCGATGCACGCCAGATTCGAATTTCAATCTTGAAAAGGCACCTTTACCTTTGATTATGAAAATAACTTCTTTTAATCCACCAATGCCAGTTTCATTTATGGAGAGGACTTCTGTCTTCCAATGTCGCAGTTCAGCATAACGCAGATACATCCTGAAGAGGTCTGCCGCAAAGAGTCCAGCCTCATCGCCGCCGGTTCCAGCGCGGATTTCCATAATGACATTCCGCGAATCACGGGGATCTTTGGGAACCAACATACTTTTTAACGAGGCTTCAAGCGTTTCAAGCTCTGTTTGGAGCCCCTCTGATTCCAAATCTGCCATACTGCGCATTTCTTCATCACTTGACTGCTGCAATTCTTCGGTCTCTTGAATTTTCTGGAGTGTGTTTTTATACTTTTTTGCTGCGACAACAATTGGTTCCAGGTCGGAGCGTTCCTTGGACAGCTCGGCTATTTTTTGATAGTCGCTGCCAGCTTCTGCCAGGCGTTTGTCGATCTCCGCAAAGTGATTTATGATGCCATTCAATTTTTCTAACATAGTTTTTCATTTCTTTCATGGATATTAAATTTGCCATGGGATTATACCACTGTCATGTGTTTGTCATTGTGAGATAGTTGATCCTTTAGAATTAAAAACACATTGTATGAAGCGAGACCCTAATTCGATC
>Ga0255364_10258_pt1 | contig 12532 bp, 12 predicted proteins | sample ANMaggSSYBR01G12_FD_182087 | JGI IMG/M metagenome (GOLD analysis project Ga0255364, IMG submission 182087) | Sediment cell enrichment communities from methane seep in Santa Monica Basin, California, United Staets - ANME aggregate JGI... | ecosystem: Environmental > Aquatic > Marine > Cold seeps >...
CGTATCTCTTGAGAAAGGTATAAGCGATTATTCAGACATTGAAATTAAAATTAAACAAGAAGTAATGAGAAATGCAGAAGAAAATATTCTATTAGCCGATAGTACGAAGTTCGATAGGACAGGCTTTCTTAACATATGTAGATTAGAAGAATTTAATAAGATAATTGTGGATGATAACTTAGATAAAGAAATAATAGCCAAGCTTGAAAAAAAAGGAATTGAAGTTATTTTAGCATAAAAATATAAAATAATCAGAGAAAGGAAAAGTGGTAATAAGATGTATATTTTAAGCGTTGATTTAGGAACCACCTCAATAAAAACCGCAATCATAGAGGAAAACGGAAATGTTTTAGGAAAATCAATAAAAGAGTACACTTTGTTAACTCCTTCTGCCTTAGAGGTTGAACTTTCCGTTGATACATATTGGGAAGCTTTTAAAATTGCCTTAAAAGAACTTCTTGAAAAAACTAAAGTTAATGTTAAGGATGTAAAAGCTTTAGGAATGTCAGTACAGGGCGAAACGCTTATATTAGTTGATGAAAAAGGAATACCAATAAATAATGCAATAATCTGGTTAGATAATAGAGCCCAAGAGGAAGCAAAAATATTATCGAATGAATTTTCCGATCAATTGGCCTATAAGATTACAGGTCAAGTAAAAATTGTTCCTACATGGCCAGCAACTAAAATTCTTTGGTTGAAAAGAAACAAAAATGAAATATTTAAAAAAGCGCGTAAGTTTTTACTGCTCGAAGATTATTTTATATTTAAATTAACCGGGAAATATGTTGCTGAAAGTTCTTTGCTTTCATCTACTTTGTATTGGAACATCAAAACTAAAAAGTGGTGGGGCGAAATGTTGGACTATTTGGGGTTGAACGAAGGGAAACTACCCGAGATTAGAGAATCTGGAGAAATAGTAGACTACATCTTACCCGAAGTTGCAAAGGAATTAGGCGTAGATAAAAACATGATAATAACTACTGGTGCTCTTGACCAAGCTGCCGGAGCTATTGGCGTAGGTAATGTTAAACCAGGTATTTTTAGTGAAAATACAGGAGCGGCTTTAGCTATATGCGCAACAGTAAATAGCCCTTTTTTAGATCCGCAAAATAAAATGCCCTGTCATTATCATGGAATTCCTGATTTATATATGGCACATACATTTACAAGTGGGGGAATGGTGCTAAAGTGGTTTAGAGATAAATTTTGTCAAGCAGAAATTGAACTTTCTAATTTATTAGAAAAAGATTCATATAAATTATTGGATGAAGAAGCTAAGAATATACCTCCCGGCTGCAATGGTTTAGTTATGTTACCTCATCTTGAAGGGGCTATGGCACCAGAGGCTAACCCTAAGGCAAAAGGAGTTTTTTTTGGTTTCACCTTACATCATAGCAAACCACACTTCATTCGTTCAACGATGGAAGCCATAGCTTGCATAGTTAGAAGAAATATTGATGTTCTTGAAGATCTTGGCATGAACTTCGAAGAGGTGATCTGTTCAGGGGGAGGAGCTAAAAGTCCAATTTGGAACCAAATGAAAGCAGATATTTTAAATAAAAAAATTATTACTACAACAAACGATCAAGACGCAGCTTGTTTAGGTGCTGCGATTATTGCCGGTAAGGCAATTGGGTTATACAAAAATGTAAAGGATGCTAGCGAAAAAGTAATAAAAATTCAGAATGAATATTTACCTAATCCAAAAAATCGCGTAACATACGATAATTTATATAAAAAATATATTATGCTCTATGAAAGTTTAGTTGAATTATTTGAAATAAGCTAAAATAATGTTAACAAATTTTAATTTATAAGAGCAATTGGAGGAAAACATGAGCGATAGTGTTAGATTGATTGTAATGCTTACTAATAATGATAGAACAGTAGAAAACTCAAATAAAATATTTGAAAATTGTAAAGATTTGGAAGTTGAGTGCTGGGGGTTTAAAGACATTGGGTTACCAGTAGCCGAAATGAAAGAATTAGTTAAAGCCATGAAAAAAGCAAATAAAAAAACTTTTTTGGAAGTAGTAAGTATTGGCGAAAAAGAAGGAATGAAAGGAGCTAAGCTTGCAGTAGAATGTGGATTTGATTATCTAATGGGAACCGTTTTTTATGAAAAAATAGCTGATTATCTAATTGACAAACACCCAAAATATTATCCTTTTTGCGGAAAAATTTATGGTCATCCCAGCATATTAGATGGATCTGTAGATGAAATAATAAATCATGCGAAATATGTTTTAAAGAATGGCGCAAAAGGAGTTGATCTTTTAGCATACCGATATATTAAAGAGGATGCAGATAAAAGATTAATTAGGGATTTTTTAAACCAGATTAAAAAACCTGTTATTTTAGCTGGAAATATTGACAGTTGGGATAGACTGGAGAAAGTTTTAAATTATAAACCCTGGGGCTTCACCATCGGTAGCGCATTTTTTAATAATAAATTTGGCGATATAAATTTACAAAATCAAATAGAAGTTGTTTTAAAGAAAGTGAAACAGTTTAATTCTAACCTAAAATAATTTTTATTCATTTTTTATTTTAACTAAAAGTTGAAGAGAGAGGTGATTTTATGTTCCCAAAAAGAATGTTGTGGGGAGACAAAATATTCTGGTCAATAACATTGTGGTGCCTTATTGGCTTATTTTGGCTGAGATTTCTAGAGGGATTTTTCCCAGTTTGGGTATCCAATTTTATAAGCATACCCGTTATTATTTATATTATGCGCCTGGAGGATCCTGTAAAATTAAGAAAAAAGGAAAAAATGAAATTATTTAAAGATAAAAAATTACATAAACTTATTAAAAATAACAGAGGTAGCGCTAATGAGTAGAGTTAAATTAGAAAATGTTTGGAAAATATATAAAACTAGAAAAAAAGATGTAATTGGAGTAAAAAATTTAAATTTAAATATTAAAGATGGTCAATTAGTAGCCCTACTTGGCCCTTCGGGGTGCGGGAAATCTTCAACATTAAGAATGTTAGCAGGGTTAGAAGAAATAACGAAGGGGAAAATATGGGTAGGCGAAAGGATTGTGAATGAGATAATTCCACAAGATAGAAACATTGCAATGGTCTTTGAAAATTATGCACTATATACCCACAAAACTGTTTTTGAAAATATTGCTTTCCCGCTTGTAGTGCGAGGGATTTCTTCTAATGAGATTAAAAAACAGGTTTATTGGTCTGCAGAAATATTAAAGATCGTAGACATCTTAAATGAGAGTACTGGTAAATTAAGTGGTGGTCAAAAACAAAGAGTTTCTATCGGAAGAGCATTAGTTAGGGATCCAGAGGTTCTACTAATGGATGAACCCATCTCTCATTTAGAAGCAAAATTAAGGACTCATATGAGAACTGAGCTAACTAGATTACAAAGAAAATTTAACAGAACAACTGTATATGTAACACACGATCAGCATGAAGCTATTACGATGGCCGACCGGATAGCTGTAATGAATTTAGGCGAACTACAACAATATGACACCCCGGTAAATTTATTCAACAGGCCTTTTAATGAATTTGTTGCAGGATTTATTGGCGAACCACCCATGAATATTTTTGATTGTAATTTAGAAAAGGAATTAAATGATTTATATTTAGTTTCTAAAAATTTTAAATTTAAAGTTCCAGATAAAATTAAAATCGAAATAAAAAAAGAGCAAATATTATCAAAAGAAATGAAATTAGGGATTAGACCACAAGATATGCTGATAAGTAAGCAGAAAAAAAATTACGGAAACATTTCAGGGGAGATGTTTCATTGGGAAGTACGTGGTGATGAAGGAATTGCTATGGTTAAAGCTGATAATAATATGATTATAGTAAAAACCCCGGCAAATTTTAAATTTTCTAAAAATGAAAAAATTCAAATTGATTTCGACATGGGAAAAATAAATATTTTCAACAAATCTACCACAAAAAATATATGTGTATCGGATAAAGAATTTATTTCACTTGCAGAAGGAGGAGGTTCCCAATAATGAGTGTAAATATTAGGGTAGAAAACCTTTTTAAATTTTACGAAACCGTTGAGGCTTTAAGCAATGTAAATTTAGAAATCAATAAGGGTGAATTTTTTGTTTTATTGGGTCCTTCTGGTGCTGGAAAAACATCATTTATAAAAGTAATTGCTGGTGTTGAAGAAAAAGATTTTGGAGATATTTATTTTGAAGGTAAACTAATAAATAAAATTCCTGCCTATCAACGTAATGTTGCAGTTACCTTCGAAGCTTACGCTCTATATGCACATTTAAATGTTTTTGATAATATGGCATTTCCTTTAATGGGCCCACTTTGTAAAGATAAGGGATATTCAACTGAACAAATTGATAAAATAGTACACAAATGGGCCAAATTTTTACAAATTGAACAATTACTAGAAAGGTTACCCCAAGAGTTATCTGGAGGACAAAAACAGAGAACTGCAATGGGTAGGATGCTTGTAAGGGAACCTAACGTTTTTCTTATGGATGAACCAATTGCCCATCTAGATGCAAAATTAAGACACATAATGCGTGCAGAATTAAAAAATATCCAAAGCGAACTTAACATCACCACAATTTATACTACCCCCGACCAATTAGAAGCTTTATCTATGGGTGACAGAATAGCGGTTATCAATGAAGGAAAAATATTACAGGTTGGGAAACCAAGTTATATTTTTAATAATCCTGTAGATGAGTGGGTAGCAAGTTTTATTTCTGATATACCTATGAATATTGCCAGTTGCCATTTAGAAGTTGAAAATAGAAAATATTTTGCAGTAAATCCTTATTTTAAAATTACTCTCCCCGAAAAACAAGGTAGTAAATTGTCAAAAACATTAAAGGATAATAATAAATTTGATCTAGGCGTTAGACCTAATAAGGTTTCTATAAACACTTCAGAAAAAAAAGAAAATAGCATCCTTGCAAATATTTCTATAGTTGAAGATATTGGAAGGACAAAAATATTTTCATTATTTGTAGGCGATATAGAAATGTTTTCAAAAATTCCAAGTACAGAATCCCCTAATAATATTAAAAAAGTATGGATTCAATTTGATGAAGAAAGCTTATATTATTTTAACGAAAAAACCAAGGCAAGGTATGCTATTTAAAAAAGGAGGTGATTTTAGCTTATCCTACAAGTAATAGGTAGATACGAAAGTACAAGCATAATAGTAAATTTAAAATATGTGAAGGAGAAATATTACCATGAAAAAGAAAATTTTATTAGTGAGCATAATTTCATTATCTCTAGTTTGTTTATTTTTTAGTTTTGGTTTTGCTAAATGGACATCTTTGGAAGAAAATTCTAAACCTTTCTCCGGGGTAACCTTAAGGTTAATTGGAGAAAGCCTGCCACCATTAGAGGGTTTAAACCAAGCTAAATCTGCATTCGAGGAGGAAACAGGTATAAAAGTTATAATTGAAATGTATGGACATCAAGAGGTGATACAAAAAACCACAGCAGATTTTGTAGGGAATACCGGAATTTATGATGTTGTGCTGAACCCTCATCGCGAAATAGGTAAAATAGTTGAAAATAATTGGGTTACACCTTTGGAAGAGTTTTATAATAATGAAAATCTTCGGAACCCAGAATTAACCTTAGAAGGTACATTTTTAAGCGAAGAATGGTTTAATGAATGTTGTGCATACAAAGATACCGTCTACGGTTTACCTTTTCATTTTATATCAATGTTTATGTGGTATCGTTATGATATATTCGAACACCCTGAAGAAATGGCTAACTTTAAAGAGGAATATGGTTACGAATTACCCAGCCCACCGATTACGATGGAAGATTATCTAAACACTGCTGAATTTTTCACAAGAAAGAAGGGTGAAAAACTTGCCGGGGAAACATTAGAAGAAGACTTTTATGGAACTGCTATTCAAGCCGCAAGACATGTTGCTACTTATTATGGATGGTTAAATTTCCTCTATAGCTTCGGAGGCAGAGAATTATTGATAGACAAGGGCAGTGAATATGGAAAAGTTGTAATTAATTCTCCCGAAGCAATTGAATCTTTAGAGTATTATAAAAAACTCTTAGACTATTCGCCCCCAGGTGGTTTAACTTATACTTGGGACGAAACACAAGCATCACAACAACAAGGAATTGTAGCTCAAGCGATTCAATGGGATGATGCTACCTATGCTGTTGAAGACCCAGAACAATCACTAGTAGCAGGAAAAATGGCTTTCAGTGGCACACCTATTAATGAAGTAAAAATGACACAAATTGAAGGATGGACTATGTTTATTCCGAGATCTTCTAAAAAACAAGAAGCTGCATGGTTATTCGTACAATGGTGCATGGGGGAAGATTCTCAGATTGCCCAAATGCTTAATGGTGGTGCCTCGTCGGTAAGAGAGATTTACAATAGTGAAAAAATTAAAAATATTATTTATGCACCGACCGCAGTTTACTTAAAATCTGGCGAAGTGCTTCAAACAAGAAAGAGCGGAGACAAGACAGGTTTGGGTGTTCCGGAAACCTTTGTAAATGCAATTAATCCATCAACCGGGGACACTACTGTTACAATTATTCCAAAACCAACCTTCCCTGAACAAGAATGGGTTGTAGAAAAAATTGAGTTAGCGGTAAACAGCGTATTAACTGGCGAAAAAACAGCAGAAGAAGCTTTGGAGTGGTGTCAAGAAGAGATAGAAAAAGAGTTACCATAATAGAATATCTTAGAATTCGTAAAAAATTTTTTGGGCTATATGAAAAAATATAGCCCAAAAAATATCATAGCAGAAAGGAGAGATTAATAATTTGATGAAAGCAAGAACCGCAAGATGGATTGCGCCAACCATGATAATATTGTTTATTGTATCGCTCATGCCTTTTTTTATTGCTCTAAATTACAGTTTCAGGGATATTAGTTATACTTCTTCAAGATCCCAAGGCCAATGGGTTGGGCTAGATAATTACAGAAAAGCTCTTTCTGATCCCGAATTCCTTCATAGCTTAGGCATAACGTTTAAATTTTTAATTCCGGCGGTTTTATTTGAATTAATTCTTGGTTTTACAATGGCGATGCTCTTTGCAAAATCTAATTTTAAAGGCATTAGAAAATTAATACCAATTTTAATTATCCCAACAATTATTGCCCCAGTTGTAATAGGCTTAATTGGTAGACTTTCTCTTAATTCAGAATTTGGGGTTATTGGAGTATATCTAAGAAAGTTTGGAATAATTGAAAGTTCCATCTTGGGTAGCGTTAAATTAGCTATGCCTGCAATTATACTTATTGATATATGGCAATGGACCCCTTTTGTTACAGTAATATTACTTGCTGGATTTTTATCATTTCCTAAAGAGCCTTTTGAGGCAGCGGCAATGGATGGAGCAAATCCCTGGCAAACTTTTAAACATATTACCATGCCCTTCATTGCTCCTTTGTTAGCAATTGTCACCCTATTAAGGTCAATCGAAGCATTTAAGATATTTGACAAAGTGTGGATTATGACACAAGGGGGACCGGGGTCAAGTACACAAACTTCGAATATCTATGCATATAGGTTAAATTTTATGCATTGGAAGTTAGGGTATGGAGCTGCAATTGTTATTTTATTGTATATAGTTAGTTTTTTGCTTTGCGTTGCATTTTTTCGATATTTAAATAGGGAACAAATCAAAAAAGAAAGAGAGGTAATTTTCTATGGCAATGGTAGTAAAAAAAATTAAAACAATAAATAAAGTATTAATTATTGCCGCGATTTTAACCTTTATGTTAGTTATGTTTGTTCCTTATTTTTGGATGATTTTGTCTTCTTTTAAGACCAGGGTTGATTTATTAAGCACTACCCCTAAATGGATTTTTAAACCTACGTTAGAAAATTTTCCTAAAGTTTTTATAGAAAGAGAGTTTTTAAAATATTTTGTTAATTCTCTTGTAATATCAATTAGTTCATTGATGATATCTCTTGTAATAGGAGTACCTTGTGCTTATGCAATTTCAAGATTTAACTTCCAGGCAAAAGGACATTTTTTCTTCTATATCCTTTCAACTAGAATGGCCCCACCGGTAGCATTTGCTCTTCCAATGTATATTTTATTCAGTAAGTTCGGTATTTTAGGAACCCATTTAGCAGTTATATTAGCCCATACAACAATAACATTATCATTTATTATCTGGATTATGAAAGGATTTTTTGATGATATCCCGATAGAATTAGAACAAGCTGCAATGACAGATGGTTATACCATCTTTGGAGCATTTAAAAACGTAATATTGCCTATCGTAAAACCTGGGATTGTTGCTACATCTTTATTTAGTTTTATTTTTTCATGGAATGAATTTTTATTTGCTTTAGTTTTAGGTGGATCATTCTCAAGAACTTTACCTGCCGCATTCCCTGGTTTAGTTACACCGCATGGAACTTTTTGGGCTCAACTTTCTGCAGCTGGTACAGTTGTAACGCTCCCAGTAATAATACTTGCATTTATTTTACAAAAACATTTAGTACGAGGTTTGTCTTTTGGTGCGGTTAAGCAATAAAATATAGATAATTTATTTCAAATTCTTAAATTTTTAAAAACAAAGAATTAATAATAGACACATTAAAATAGGGGGGAAACAGGTGGGAAAATTAAACGGAAAAGTTGCTATAGTCACCGGAGGTGCTTCTGGACTTGGTAGGGCAGTTGCTGAAAAATTTGCGGAAAGCGGTGCCAATGTTGCTATTTTGGATATTAATTTAGAATTAGGAAGAAAAGCGGCAGACGAAATTAATAAAAAGGGTGGGAATGCTATCGCGGTTGAATGTGATGTAACTAATGAGAAAATTGTAGATGAAGCATTTGCAACTGTATTAGAGAAATATAAAAGAATCGACATTGCTCATATAAATGCAGGAATTATAGATAAATGCCGATTTATTAGCGAAACTTCTTTTGATGACTGGAGAAAAGTAATATCTGTTAACCTGGATGGTGTATTTTTAACGGCAAGGAACACAATAAAACAAATGTTAAGGCAGGGTAGTGGAAATATAGTTTTTACTGGTTCTAATTGGTGTTATGTATGTGATCCAGGATTTACAAGTTATGCTGCTTCAAAAGGCGGTGTAGTTTCTTTTGCGAGAGCCTTAGCGCTTGACCACGCAAAAGATAATATAAGGATTAATATAGTTTGCCCTGGGAATATGTATACTCCTCTTTTGGAAGAGCAACTGAGACTAGAAAAAAATCCGGAACAAGTTCTTGAATCAATGGGGCAAATATCAAAACCTGAAGAAGTAGCGAATTTAGTTCTATTTCTTGCTTCGGATGATTCTTCTGCAATGAAGGGATCAGCAGTTATTATTGACCAAGGAGAGACTTTAGGATACGGACCAGGGTTATCCATTAAAAATAAATAATTTATAAACTATTGTAAGTATATTAAAATTAAAAATAATCAATAAAATAAGAATATCTAAAGTATTTAAATAAAATTTTGCAATAAATGGTAATATATTAATAAAGTATATTTTATTAATATATAGATTAATTTACAGGTTCTATAAAAATATCCTTGGAGGAGATGTATATAATGGAAGTCAAAGTTATTAAATCAAATGAAACAAAAGTATTTATGGATGGTCCTGAAATTTGTCGCGAATACATAAAAACTAAGAAAATAATTTTTGGAACCTCTTCTTTGTTACCCGGGCAAACTGGCGGTATTGATCCAGGTCATCCAAATTCTCATGAGATTTTTTACGTTAGTCGTGGAGAAGTCCTCATGCACACACCAAATGATGGTAAATATTATCAATTAAAAGAAGGAGACATTATCATTATTCCCGAAGGAGTACCACATCAATTAACTAATATCGGTTCTCAGAAAGCTATCATTACATGGAGTTGCGCGCCTAGTCCGGAATAGACAATTTTTAGCAAAAATGAATTAAAGGAGAGTTTTAATGTGTTCTTCTGAAATTAGAGAAGTTATTGATTTATTAACACACGGGGTATATATTATTGGAGTTAAGTATGAATCAAGAATAAACTGGATGACTGCTGCTTGGGTAAATCAAGTGTCCAGCCGACCACCAATGATTTCTGTTGCAGTAGGTAAAAGTCATTATACCAGTGAGTTAATACCTAAAGCTAAATCGTTCTCTGTCAATATTCTTTCCCCTGAACAGATAGAGTTAGCTCGAAAATGTGGTTTTACTTCTGGGAGAAACCAAAACAAACTTCGAGAAGAAGAGTTTAGGTGTCAAGCTACCGGAGCTCCAATGCTTAGTAATTGTACTGGCTATCTTGATTGCGAGTTATCTCATCAAATTGAAGTAGGCGACCATATTTTATTTATCGGAACAGTAATTAAGGCCAATAAAAAAAATCAGCCCGTTCTCATTTATCAATCTAGTGTTTTTTTTAATTGATCAGAGAGGGCGTATAAAAAATAAAAGTTAAAGTTATTAGAGAAGAGTAGACTCGCATTTTTATGGAAGTTCCTGAAGTTTGTTATGAAGATATAAAAACCTGATAAACCTTTTCGCCCGTTCACTTTTTTAACATTTAATAAAAAAGTAACCTATTCCCTTTTTTGTTTGAGACTTCAATTTTTGGAAAACTGGTGCTCACGGAAGTGGATATTGGCAATTACCCCCCCCTTTTTTTAATCTATTTTTATTACCCAAAATTACAAAAACCTTATAAATAGCCACTTCAGATTTTAAAACTCCCCAAAATTAACTAAAAAAGGGCAATTTTCGGGGGACAAAGTGTGAGACGAGTAAAATGCTCATATATAAGTATTGGAGGTCTTTACTATGCCGTTGACAGGGTAAGTTGCTTTTGTAACCGGTGTAACCGGAGGAATTGGTTCCGAGATTTGTAAATCTTTGGCTAAAGAAGGGGCAAATATATCCATTCCTGATGAGACACTGGCTCGGTAGATACTTTAGCTACTAACATTCTGTAAGTATTTTCTCTCCCACATAAGTTGACCATGGTGACCTCCGGCATAACTTTTAAAGGGGTACCAACAAAAGTACCTAATTCTCCACTGGCAGATATTTGAACCTGGGAAATATCATCAGTTAAAGAGTGAGCTGAGCTCCCTTCATGCGCCAGACATATCGTATTACCATCCATACTTCCAATTTCAGCTAAAGCAGTAGGTCCAGGTTTTAATTGATTAAGTATAGTCATTAAAACGGTGTGTCCGATATCACCCTCGGTATCCAAGATAATGCCTTCATCAGCGAGCCAGGAAGAAGGCAGGTTAATTAATCCGCTGAATTTTGGATAACATTCAGCAGCTGCAGCATTTAAAGTGTAAAGCTGGAATATTTCTTTAGTCGCCAAATATATTTTGGCTGCATATAAAAGGTTCTCTTTATCTGCAATAGTCCGACCAATTCTCCGCTGTTTTTTTAAATTCGACAATGTCTGTTCAGCAATAGAATTTTCCTGCTTTTTTGCTCGTTCCAAAATTTCATCCATCCCAATATGGATAATAGTAGTTCCAAATTTTTTTGAAAATTCCCATTCTTCACTGGTCATATCCTGAGAACCCGCTACCCGCCAAGTTTGTCGAGGACCTATTAAAGCAATTCTTGTTTCACTTAAATTTTTAAAAACCTTGGCAGTATCAGCGTATTTAGATACTTTATCAATAAGAGTGACATCTTGGGGTAATCCATAGACATACTTATACTGATACCCATGTTCCCATAAAATACTTCCAAAATGCTGAACACACCCAATTGAAAAAGTCTCGGGATAAGGTACTCCCCACAAGACAACAGGACATTTTATATTATTAATAAAGATATACTGTAAAGAATCTAAAACCCAGGTAACATGAATCATTAATAACAAATCAGGTTGATTCTTTAAAAAGTAATCAACGGCTTTAAAGGCATCTGAAGGATCCCATACTGTTTTCTTATAAGCATTCACCTCTAATCCACTCTCTTCAAGATGTTCAATTGCTCCTTTTAAGATTTCCTCTGCTCTTTCACCTCCACTTTCAAATTGACTCGCCATTGACACTAAGGCAATTTTTGGCTTAACCATGATAAATCCTCCCTTTCTTAAACTAAATTTTATTTAAACTTTAAAAAATATTCTTAAATAAGCAAATATTTAGTCCAATAATATTCCGCCATTTACATCTATAATTTCACCGGTAATACATCGGGCTTTTGACGAAGCTAAAAAACAACCACCCCTGCTATATCCATAGGACTATCAGCTCCTCGAATCAAACCATTTATACACACTTCTCTTTTATTTTAGATCCATAGATTTCCCCTAAGGGAGTATCGATAATCCCCGAAGCTATACCATTAACATTAAGAGGCAAAAGCTCTTTAGCCGTTTGTATAATTAAATTTGAAACACCCGCCTTAGAAACCGAATAACAGGTAGCGGAATTAATTCCACCTATTTTGACAGCCAATGAAGTAATATTGACAATTGAGCCTTTTTTTCGCTTCTTCATCTCTGGTATAACTGCCTGGGAGCATAAAAAAATACTCTTTAGATTGACTGTCAGGCAATGATCCCAGTCTTTTTCGCT
>Ga0255364_10259_pt1 | contig 12458 bp, 10 predicted proteins | sample ANMaggSSYBR01G12_FD_182087 | JGI IMG/M metagenome (GOLD analysis project Ga0255364, IMG submission 182087) | Sediment cell enrichment communities from methane seep in Santa Monica Basin, California, United Staets - ANME aggregate JGI... | ecosystem: Environmental > Aquatic > Marine > Cold seeps >...
AGAAGAAGTGACTATGATCACCGGTATTTTCTTGGTATCTTCATTCGATTTCACTTGTTTTAGCACTTCCAGCCCGTTCACTTTGGGCAATTTTAGATCCAGAAAAATCACCTTGGGTGTTCCCGATGAATCTCTATCTCCATATTGACCCCGGCAAAATATATAGTCCAGGGCCTGCTCGCCATCTTCGAGCACTGTCAGTTGATTCGCCAGTCGATTATTCTTCAAAGAGCGAACCATTAACTCGGCATCATTGGGGTCATCTTCCACAATCACAATGTCATATACTTGTTCCATTTTCAAGCCTTCCTCTTTTTAGGCAAAGAAAAATAAAATGCGGCTCCACGGTCCACTTCGCCCTCCGCCCAGACTTCACCGCCGTGGCGGCGAATGATTTGCTGCACCAACGCCAGGCCCACTCCGGTGCCTTCAAATTCTTTCTCGCTGTGCAGGCGCTGGAAAACAGTGAAGAGTTTATCCTTGTATTTCATATTAAATCCTGCGCCGTTATCCTTTATACAATAAGTTACTTGGTCCTCTTCTTCCTGGCAAGAAATCGAAATAACGGCTTGCTTATGGTGCTCTGAAAACTTGAGCGCGTTGGAAATGAGATTCCTCCACATCTGGCGCATCATCGCCGGATCGCCTTCTACATTGGGCAAATCAGCTAAGGTAAAGGTGATCCGTTTCCGAGCTTTTGGGTTGGTCTCTTCCTGGTAAATAGCCTTGGCCATCTTTTTCATCTCAATATCGGAAAAGCTCATCGCTGACCGCCCCAGGCGGGAAAAGGCGAGCAAGTCATCGATCAGCTGACCCATTTTCCGGGCACTTTGCTGGAGGACTGACCCTAACCGTTTTCCCTCGTCATCCAGTTTTGAAACATAATCTTCCATCAGAATGTTGGTGAATCCGTCGATGGCCCGCAGGGGAGCGCGCAGGTCATGAGACACGGAATAGGAAAAAGTTTCCAATTCCTTGTTGGCTTTTTTCAGTTCAGCGGTGCGTTCTTCAACCAGTAATTCCAGCTGCTGTTGATACTTTTGCAGTTCTTCTTCGGCCCGCTTGCGTTCAGTGATGTCAGAAATTACTGCAATATTTCCTTCCGCTGGATTAGAGATATTCAGGGGGGCAATTCTAATTAAACAGTCAAATATTCTGTTGTCCTTTCTTTTCCATTGTGTTTCAACTTCACCAACACCCTTTTCGCTCATCATTTCATAAGCAATTTTACCCGCCCGGTTATATTCATTTTCGTTTTCATATAGAGTTTTGGCGCTTTTCCCAATTAAGCCACCGTCCGGATATCCTAACAGTTCATGCATTCTCTCATTTGACCAACCTAATTTTCTATCAACAATTAAGCCGATACCCAGAGGAACTGTAGTAAGAATCTTTTGTAATTTTCTTTCACTTTCTTTTAGCAATTCTTCCGTCTGCACTCGCTCGGTGATGTCCTCTCCGATAGAAATCAACATATGATTTTTCTCATCATCTCCTTCGTATATCCCAGTTGTTTGCCAGGAAACAATTCTTTCAGCACCGTTTTTTGTAAGGATCGGGTTAATATTAGAGTGAATTTTTTGCCCCCAGGAATCTTTCCAGACCTTTTCCATATCATCAAGTATTCCGTCTGGAAAAAATACTTTAAACCAATCTTTTTCTAATACATTTGTCCTCTTATACCCTGTAATCTTTTCTGCACCCTTGTTGAATAACTGAATTTTATGGTTTTTATCAAGCCCTATAATTATGGCCTTGCTTGTATCGATAATTTTCTCGGAAAATTCTTTCTCTTTAATTATGTTTTCCTCAATCTGCACTCGCTCGGTGATGTTAATAATATTGCCGAGTACATAAACAACTTTACCGTTTTCTTTTTCAGCTTGAGCAGCCGTGCGAATCCAGATCCTGTTTCCCTTAACTGTTGTAAAGGGAAATACCAGGTCGTAAGGCATTCCTTCGTCCACGCATTTCTGGAATGCCTCCAAGATTATTGGGCGATCTTTTTCATCGTAACATGTCGCCCCGCGTTCAATATGTTCGTTAGATCCCGCTTTTATTTCAGATGGATCAATTTCATGAATCCGATAGGTTTCATCCGTCCAGAACATGGTTTCATTTTCCACATTCCACATCCATCCGCCTACTCCTGCTATTCGCTGTGTTGCGTTCAGCAGGTTTTCGCTATTAACCAATTTTTGCTCTGCTCGGACACGCTCAGTGATGTCGCGGAATATCTCTAACTTGGAAATGCTGCCGTCGGTGTTCATCAATGGGGTGTCAATCAAGTCATACGTCTTCTGGTTCTTGAGTGATTGCCATTCCCAGCGCACGGTTTTTCCCTCCAGAACATCGGGGGTCTTGCACCAGGGACAAACTTCCTCACGGTCATGAAAATACGCATAACACTTGCGTCCCTCGAAAGGACCAAAATCCTTCACGAGTTCCGGATTCACATATTGGATATCATATTCTTGGTTTACGATGTATACGCCATCTTCTATCGCTTCAAAAATATTCTTCAGGTTGTCTCTCTCAATGCGCGCTATATCCTCTGCCAGCTTGAGTTTGATAAAAGGCTCCTGTACACTGCTGACGAATAATCCTTGAAATATTAAAATCATTGTTCCGGTCTTGAAGACATGCCCCAGCAAGTTGTAGATATCGAATGCGCTTGCGTAAAGAGTGAACGATAATTCGCTAAACACAAAAAACATCAGTCCCAGTAATAGTGTCCGCACCATACTGGTTCTTGTTTGACGATAAATTAAGAAATATTTACCGATAGCGAGGAAGATTATGAAGACAACTGAATATTCAAGCCAGATTTTCGTTGGAGTCAACCCCTCTCCCGGCACGAACATTTCTGGAATTAGATGTGGCAGATAAGTAATTACATAAAAGGTCGCAATTATAAAAAACAATGCTCCCATTAGGAACTTGGCGCGTATAAAACGGTGAAATTGTTGCCGAGTGGAGATAAATCCACTGCCAGCAAGAGCCGCTGCCTGGATCAGGCGGGCAACGATCCAATAGTCGATAGCTTTATTAGTAGTGTTCTGGCTGATGAAGGCTGGCATTCCAGGGAACGAGAGTGTATGCATAAAATCAACAACGCCGACTACCAGGAAAGCTGTTCCCAGGAAAATATCTCTCTGATTACCTGTTTGCTTGTAAGAGTACCAGCTGATCAGAAATATGATTATGCTGACAACTACACTGCTAAACTCCAGGATGTTATGCCAGCTCAAATAAGTATCTATATCAAACACAATATAGATTTGTTCTTTAAAATACCAAAAAACGGTGAAGACTATCATTATTCCCAACGCTGGAATGACAAAGTGTTTGATCAGATTTTTATCTAGCCAGTCAGGGAACTTGGATAGTTCGGTAGTTTTAGCTTTGGCGCTGTTCTCTTCATTCATCATTATGTCAACTCATCTACTTGGTGTATGTTTCCGGAAAAACTAATACAGGAACGCGCTTGCGCTTTATTTCTAAATCTGAGATAAGTTCGGCTTTGGTTTTTTTAGTGTTTTTAACCATCCGGAGCCATGCCAATATCGTCAAATTGGGTACTCAATTTATCAGAAACCTCGAAAATCCCTTCTTCCCGGTACTGGCAGAGTTGAATAACCGCCGATTCTGCTTCAAGCCTCCTGGTTTTCCGCATCCACACTTTCATTATAATTGGTTTTTGCACCTCGTTTTCACCCAGAAAGCGGGGCTATTTCGAGGAACCCGCTTCCCCTTTTTAAATTCTATGCTCCATTAAAGCAATTTTCAAAGTCGACTATAGCGTTTTAAAGCCAACAGGATGAGAGTGGAAAAGTAGGGCTGCCAATACGGTAAACCGTGTTCATCATCCCAGCCGCCATCTTCCCGTTGGGAAGACTCCAGGTGATCCAGGATGCGATCAATTAATCCTGGAGGCGCTTCCCTGGCAACCGGCGATTCGGGACCGAGTGCAAATTGGAAGAAAGGGAATAACTTGTTCATTTCTCCCTGCGATTCATGCCCCAGGGCACAGGCATAAATATTATCCAGGGTTGCTTCCTGGTATTTCTCCAGATCGGGAAAATCGAGCACATTAAAGAAATAATCATAGGCATGGTAGGCCATGAACAGCCAATTGTTGCCGCTGATTTTTTCCCTGGTCAGGTTTTCTAAAACCCAGTTCCTGGTTTTTTCCTGGACTGTCGGCGGACAAAGATTCAATTTTATCAAGTTGCCGGTTATTGAATCGGGTTTCTTTTGTCCCTCCTCCCACCACTTCGCGTGCGGATAATCCAGCAGGTTAGGGGGATTTTCCAGAGAGCCGTCCGGGTTTTGGACACTCTCCAGCCACTCCGGGGTCTTGTCCAGCATGGTTCCTGGGTGAATCCCGGTATCCCGGATTACCGAGAGTAAAAATTCCAGCATTAGCGGGTTAGACAGCGGGGATTTGATGTCATGTTCCAATCCATGCCCCCAGCCCCCATCCTCGTTTTTGTAACAGGATAAACATTGATTGACTCTCTCAATCGGACCCTGGTCAAATAAATAATCCCAGAGGGCTCTTTCCCACATTACTCCGTGGGCCTGGACAAAGCTGCGGGCATTTTCTATTGAGATCATTTGAATATCCACCTTCTTGGTTGTATAAGTTAATTATATACGGCAATTACTCAAAAAATGATTTATAAGGGTAAGCAAATATCCGGCAAGTGTCGTTAAAGGAAAAGAGGAGCTATCCCAATAGTGTTTACCCCACCTGTCCTGCGACAAAAGGAAGTGTCGAAGGGAACTTGGTGAGATTCAGTACAGGTAGAGCAAGCGCAATAAACGGGATAGCCTCCTGGCAAATAATCCGACAATCGACTGGCGGATACCCTTCGATACGCCGCCGCTTTGCGCCAGCTACTCAGGATGCTACGCAAATCCGCGGCCTATTGAACCTAAGTCCCACCTCTGTGGGACTTCCATTGGAAGCGGGTTCCTTAAAGGAATTGGCTCAGCCTGTTGGTCTCATCGCGGTCCATCCTTTTGTCATCCTGAACGTAGTGAAGGATCCATACTGAGATCAGAATCAACTAACACCTTGGTTTGTTACAATCGGTTTTGGGTTTTTCTGCTTGTAATGGATTCCTCGTTGCGTTCCCTTCGATCCGACCTTTGGTCGCAGGACAGGCTCCGGGGACGATAGGGAATATATCCTCACCCGAGGACGGGTGAGGGAGCACTGGAAGCTGGGGAGCGGAAGTTCCTTGCCTGAAAACTAAAACACCTCCTGTAATTTTTATACAAGAGGTGTCTTTATTTTTGTGTCCTGTTTTTGGGGTTCAGTTCATTAAAGGATCCGGTCCCTTATTTGCAGTCTATTTCCTGGCTTCAATCGTTGCCGACTGGACATATTCCTCGAGGGGAATCTCCGTCGCCCACTCGCGGATAAATTCGCGGCTTTCATCTTTCGGTTCTATTTTGATCTCAATAAAACCACAATCGGAAAGCACGCTCTCCTGATCTGCTATCGTTGACGCTCCTGAGACACAAGCTGAATACAACGCAAGATCATTTTTGATTTCTTCCGGCAGATCCGCAGTAGCAACGACATCTGAGATAGCCAATCGCCCTCCTGGCTTCAGCACCCGATATGATTCGCGAAAGACAGCTGGTTTATCCGTTGAGAGGTTGATCACACAATTGGAAATGATGACATCTATGGTTGCATCGGCAACAGGAAGATGTTCAATTTCACCCAGGCGGAATTGGACATTATCGCAGGAAGCTTTGCGAGCATTCTCGCGCGCTTTTGAGATCATATCGGGTGTCATATCAACACCGATAACCAGGCCCCTTTCACCTACCTGCCTGGCTGCCAGGAAGCTGTCAAATCCGGCTCCACTTCCCAGGTCAAGAACGATTTCTCCCGGCTTAAGAGCAGCTATTGCCTGCGGATTCCCGCAGCCAAGCCCCATATTTGCCCCCTCGGGCACGCTGGTTAATTCATCGTCTGAATATCCCATCTGGGAAGAATGCTGATTTTGAATACTAATTAAATCAACCAATTCCGTATCACCACACCCTGAAGATGGTCCGCAGCAACCCGAATCCCCCTGGCGGGCGATATCTCCATATCTTTCTCTAACTGATTCCCGGATCAACTCATCTTTTGCGCTGCTCATATCTATTCCCTCCGAAACAAGTAAACCAAATGCTGGGTTTGACGCCAGTTCATTATAATATTAAATTGAATATGCGTATATTCGAGAGGCTGGAAACTTAGAACTTCTTTTGATAAACGTGGCAGTAGGGCTGCTGGTTTTTCTTAACATAATAGTCTTGATGGCACTCTTCTGCTGGCCAGAAGGTCTCTGCCGGAAATAGTTGAGTCGATACATCATAGCTCTTGGACTTTAGTATTTCAATTAGCTCGCGGGTTATTTCTCTCTCATCTTCATTAGAAAAAAACACAGCCGACAAATATTGAGCGCCAATATCCGGACCCTGCCCATTGCTCTGGGTGGGATCATGAATCTCAAAGAAAAATTTAGTTAGTTCCTCATAGGACACTTGATTTGGGTCATAGGTGATTTCGACTGCTTCCAGGTGTCCGGTAGTGCCGGTAAGGACATCCTGGTAGGTGGGACTTTCCTTTGATCCGCCCATATAACCCGAGATTGCGGTAACGACGCCTTCTTTTCCCTGGAAGAGATGCTCTACTCCCCAGAAACAGCCTCCAGCAAAGTAAGCTTTTTTGTATTCCATCTCTTATTTCTCCGGAACAAATAACAGGGAAACTGAATTGACACAATGCCTGGTATTCTTCGGGGTGTATTCTTCCCCTTCAAAAACATGCCCCAGGTGTCCTCCGCAGTTGGCACACAAAATCTCAGTCCGCCTGCCATCGCTATCCGGTTCTCTTCTCACCGCTCCTTCGATCTCATCATCAAAGCTCGGCCATCCGCAGCCGGACTTAAATTTATCCTCCGCCTGGTAAAGCAGGGCATTGCATCCTTTGCAGTGATAAGCGCCTTTTTCATAAAAGTTGTCATATTTTCCACTGAAGGGCGCTTCTGTCCCTTTGTGGAGGATAATCCTTTCTTCTTCCGGCGACAGTGTATTAGGGATCTTTTTTTTCATAACTAATTCCTCCATTTGGGAAATGGAACAGCCCTTCAACACCAATGAAGGTGTCTACCTGTTAAAGATTACTATTCCAGTACTTTGATCAATTGTAACCCTGGATTTCGTATCCTGCCTTCCCCTCCTAAAGAAACATCACCAATCCGGATATTACCAATCCACCCGCTATTGAAAGGGCTGTCCCAATCAAAAATGCCCTGAAATGAAATCCATAATCTTTATATTCCTGCATCCCTTCCGTGCCGGGGATAACTAAAAAACTGGGGGTGATGAAGCAAAACAACAGCCAATCCAGCACCAGCAAATCAACAAGATTAAAGAGGAAGGCCACGCTAAAGGCATTTAAAAAGAGAGAGAAAAATGAGCTTATTTCAACACTCTCGCGTTTTAAAATCAACGTCGAAACAAAGGGTACTGCCAATAGGATCAGCAAGAAAGGAATTCCAGTGATCAGCGATTGGCGCTTTTCCTGGTCTGTTTTAAGCGGGACCGCAGCCTGGATCTCGTCCGGATAATCCTGGAGGAACAACCTGGGATTAAAACGAAGAATCCCAACTATAGAAATAGACGCAAGAACTGATAACAAGGCCCCGTCTAGCAGGATTTTACTTATGTTAATCATTGTTTTTGGCTCCCGAAAGTATTATTACCAGACCTCCGAGGTCTTGGAGACCTCGGAGGTCTTAAATTGCGCCCAACTCTTATCCCAGGATTAAAAAACTGATTACACTGGCAACGTATCCGATCAATCCGACTACTAGAGCAACTGAGGCTTGATGGTAACGCTCAGTGCGGAAGTTCCTCTGTTCAATCAACTTGATCAGCGATTGATCCAGGCTTTTTGATCGCGATCGAGTACACCAGTTTAACCGCAGCGGTCCTGCCATTAAGATCAGGGCAGAGAGCAGCACAAAAACTAACCCAAAAGCAATCGAGAGCCGGGCAAACAAGCTGGATTCGGCAATTTTCGCTCCGGAAAATCCAGTGATGGTCAGAGTAATAGTGATTAAACTCAATAACATCTGGGCCCGGTTCTGGATAACATTAAACGAGTCAGTTAACTGGGCAAACAGCTTTTCCGCCTGGTTTTCTCCGTAGATAGTTTTGAGGTATTCCAGCTCTTCAGCCGGATCCAGGGAGTTTGTTTTTGTATTTTCCATAATGGGCCTTCTTTTCTATATATTTTATTTGGAATTTTTTTGTCTGCAAACAAAAGAATCTATCCGCCGCCGGGCTTTACTGTTCCCGTCCCCCGTCCCCGGTCATCCGTCCTTACCAGCGGTCAGGTCAGCCGGGGGTTAGGGCCAACAACAATTTTCACCTTGTTACTTCAGAGATCAATAACTATTCCCGTATGAATTTGATCCAGTTTTTCACCCATTACACCTTTCAAAACTCGATATGCTTTTTGCCCCGTACAATGCCCAGAATAAACCTTCTCAACTGGATACGACAACGTTTTTCGGCCTACATCTTCAACTTCTCTCTTACTACCTGCCATTGTATTGAACATTGGCAAACCAATTAAATGGAACCCACCAATGACAGCTTTTATTGGAATGCCCCCAAATTGCTTGTTCACAGTATCGATTATATTTGGAATACCATTGTGAGAACAACCTGAAAATACGACAAGACCTTCTTCTTCTTTTATCACCAAGATAAGCTCATGTAAAAATTCATCATTGCGCCATTCCGAACCCTTTTTCAAATATAAATATTTATTTCCTTCAGGTTTCGGATACGCAAGTTCAATTTTCGGGATAATAAAGACATCAGGCAGGATTTCAGTATTTTGATTCACAAACACAAACCGCTCAGGATTTGCATCAAAGACCCTTGCATCCAATCCAATGTACCGCTTGATGAAACCCAAGGCCTTAAAATAACTCTCTCCGTCAGGGGCTTCATCAAGAAATATGTTGGCTGCTTTATTCAGTTCAATAAATCGAGATAATCCGCCCCCATGATCAAAGTGATGATGAGATATTACCGCCGAATTTACGCCAGACAAATCAATTCCAAGCACATCAGCATTCTTTGAGAAAGCTTCCGAAGCCCCCATATCAAATAGAATACTATTTCCTTGAAATGCGATATGAATTGATAAACCATGCTCATAAAGGAGTTCTACCCTATCTGGAGATTTAGTATTTTCTATTAAGACTGTTATTTTCATTGCTTCTCCTCTATACAACTTTGTTTTTCTTTGCGCCTAACGTTAATTAATTTGTTAATGCAAAATAGTCCCTTAGGTCATTTACAAACAATCACTTCAGGAGGTTCTTTTGCCTAATCTGTTTTTTTTACTGCTTGATTCTTAGCTAATCGGAGTATAGCATAATACGAATTATTCCTGAGTGGCGGGGGGAAGTTTAGGGAGAAAAAATCCTCGATCAGGTCCGCGATACTCTCCGTTGTAAAAATTTTACTTGCCGTACTGAACAGACCCCCACCCACTGTATACGGAGGATAATCTATAAAGACGTCCTGCTGTCATCCTTTACAGTTATCCTCCTCGTCCAGTATAATCATCCCCAAATCAATAATCACGATGTACACGGAGATCAGTACCCGACTCTTCTATTCAGAGAGTCCCCGGTTGGTGTGAGGGGATTGGACAGAGACGGTGAAATCCCCTCCGTAATCCAAACCTTTCGAGTCCTCTCAAGACAGGCCGCCAGGCGAGGAACATCGCTCCCGCAGAGGCAATATGCCATAAGGGAGCCGGCCCGGCCGTTACCCCGGACCAATGAGACCGCAATTCTGCGGTAAAAGCAGGTGGCACCACGAACACCCCTCGTCCTGCTGGCGAGTGGGTGTTTTAATTATCCCAACCAGGAGTGCTTATATGTTAGATATTCAGCTTTTCCGGGAAAATCCCGACCTGATCCGCCAGTCATTAACCAAACGGCACCAGGATCCGTCTCCTGTCGACCAGGTCATTACCCTCGATGAAAAACGCCGGGAATTACTCCAAGAAGTGGAGCGCCTGCGCGCGGAACGCAACCAGGGTTCCCAGGAAATTAAAAAAATCGAGGATCCTGATCAACGCCAGGAAAAAATCGCTTCCATGCGTGCAGTAGGCGACCAGGTTGATCTACTTAATAGCAAATTAAAAGAAGTGGAGATAAACCTCAAGTCGCTGATGGCGGAAATTCCCAATTTAGTGGATGACCGAGTCCCGGACGGTGCAGACGAAAGCGAAAACGAGCTAATCAAAACCATCGGTGATGTGCCTGAATTTTCATTTACCCCCCAACCCCATTGGGACCTGGGGCCCGCGCTGGGCATCCTGGATTTCGAACGGGGAGTTAAACTTTCTGGAACGCGTTTTTACGTACTAAATGGGGTCGGTGCCAGGCTGCAGCGGGCATTGGTGAGTTTTATGCTCGACACTCACACCCGCCACGGTTACCAGGAGCGTTATACACCCTTCATGGTCAAGGAAGATATTGTATTTGCTTCCGGCCAGCTGCCAAAGTTTGCGGGAAACCTCTACCATGACCACGAAGAAGATTTCTGGTGGGTTCCCACCGTTGAAGTGGCGCTGACCGGACTGCACAAAGATGAAATCCTGGAAGAAACCGCTCTTCCGCTGGAATACACAGCCTATTCTCCCTGCTTCCGGCGCGAGAAAATGAGCGCCGGCCGGGAAGTGAGGGGCATTAAACGAGGCCACCAATTTGACAAGGTAGAAATGTATATCTACTGCACCCCGGAAGAATCAGAGAAGCAATTCCAGCGTATGGTGGATGATGCCGAACGCGTCTGCCGGGAATTGGAGCTGCCCTACCGGGTTAACAAACTCTGCACCGGTGATCTGGGTTTTCACGCCGCTATCACCTACGACATTGAAGTTTGGGCTGCCGGATGCGGGGAATGGCTGGAAGTAAGCTCTATTTCCAACGTGCTTGATTTTCAAGCCCGTCGTGCAGCAATCCGCTACCGGCCGAAAGATAAAAAAGGAACCCGCTTTGTCCATACATTAAACGGCTCCGGCCTGGGTCTTCCCCGGGTGATGATCGCCGTCCTGGAAAATAACCAGCAGGCGGATGGCTCGGTGGTGATACCCGAAGTACTTCGCCCCTGGATGGGTGGTGTGGAATTAATCGAGCCCCCAAAATAATGAATCAGACCTCCGAGGTCTTATAGACCTCGGAGGTCCTTCACAGGAAACAACACATGCCAAATTGGCTCAACCTTTCTCTAAATATCCTCATTTATCTGATCATGGCTGTAGGGCTGCTTGGTATGGTCATCCCTATTTACCCCGGGGTGATAATCATCTGGGCGGCTGTTTTGATCCATGGACTAGTGACCAGTTTCGCGACTCTGGAAATCTGGGTCCTGGTCATCATCAGTTTGCTGGCACTGGCTGGCACCCTGATAGATAATTTTTTAATGGGCGGAAAAGCCCGCCAGGCTGGCGCCAGCTGGGTTTCCATCGGCGGCGCACTGCTGGCCGGACTGATCGGCACTTTTGCCTTTCCTCCCCTGGGAGGATTACTGGCAGCGCCAACACTGCTGTTCCTGCTGGAATATTCCCGGCTGCGGGATTCGACTGAAGCCTGGGGGATTACCAAAGGCTTGCTGACCGGCTGGGGACTCTCGTTTGTGGCTCGCTTCTTGATCGGGCTGGCAATGGTCGTGATTTGGGCAGTATGGGGAGTTAGGTGACTTAATAACATGCTTCTGCTTGTTCTTCAGACCTCCGAGGTTATGCCAACCTCGGAGGTCTTTATTATAGATTGACACCAGGGTTCCCATCATCTACACTTAACTCAATTGTGAAGGAGTGACTCATGACCCAGGACGCCGGCGGCTACCAGGACAACCCCTTTGTTGCCCAATTATATGATCAGGTCATCCCTTACCGAGATCGGCCGGACGTGGAGTTTTTTGTTAATTTTGCCCAAGAATCCGGCGGCCCTGTCCTTGAGGTCGGCTGCGGAACTGGACGGGTTTTGATTCCTACAGCCCGGGCTGGTATCCCCATCAGCGGGCTGGATCTTTCCGGACATATGTTGGATATTTGCCGGCAGAAACTGAAAGACGAATCCCTCGAAGTGCAGGATCAGGTCACCTTGATTCAAGGCGATATGCGTGACTTCTCCCTCGGGAAAACTTTTTCCCTGGTTACAACTCCTTTCCGTCCTTTCCAGCATTTACTCACCGTGGAAGACCAGGTCAGCTGCCTGACCAGCATCCGCCGCCACCTGGAACCGGGCGGTGCGCTGATCCTTGATATTTTCAATCCCTCCCTGGAAGCCTTCACCGCAGACAATTTAGGAGAGGAAATCGGGGAGGAACCCGAATTTACCACCCCG
>Ga0255364_10260_pt1 | contig 12409 bp, 6 predicted proteins | sample ANMaggSSYBR01G12_FD_182087 | JGI IMG/M metagenome (GOLD analysis project Ga0255364, IMG submission 182087) | Sediment cell enrichment communities from methane seep in Santa Monica Basin, California, United Staets - ANME aggregate JGI... | ecosystem: Environmental > Aquatic > Marine > Cold seeps >...
GCTAAATATCCAGGTCAAAATGTTGGATTTGATCATGTTTTGGAAGATGAAGACATACTGACGATAACTGTATCTCGTTAGTTTTTAAGCGCTTACTTGGTAGTGATTATATACACGTTATGAACGTGAGGGCAGTGAGAAAAAGAATCCTTCGTTCCTTCACATAACCCGCAAAGGTCGAAAAAATCAATACTACACAAACTTGCCACTCATAAAGGGTACCCTTAGGATTAAAAAAAGAAAAAATGAGATGGCTAGTAGATTTACTCAACCTTCCATCACATAATGTTCTTGGTACTGCATGTCCTCAGGATTTCCTGCGTTGTCAACTGCAAACCATCGTAGCTCAATTAAGCCATAATATATATCATGTTCACCTACTGTAAATGTTACAGAGTCACTATAGATTTTTTCAGATGCCATTTGCGTATCAACTACCATATCGTCATTACTGTCCCACCATATCTCATAATTTATGTTATTAACACCTGACATATCATCTGTTGCTTCAAAGGTGATAGGTGTATAGGACCATATTGTATAACCGCCATCATCATTTGGTTCACCAATAGTTTTTTCTGTCACAGGTGGAGTTGTGTCTTCTTCCTCGGATCGATATACAGTAATAGAGTCAGAGCCTGTGTTTTCTGCAGCATCTATAGCATAAATAGTGATTTTTAGCCATTCATCTTCGGGATCTAGATAATCTTCTAGATAAAGAGGTCCTAATCTGAATCCTTGTTCTTCCTCTGGTGGATCAATATATATAGAACCTCCTTCATGGGATCCTCCATTCCATTCTAGCTTGTAATCTAGTTCTGCCACTCCTGATCCACCGTAATCAGTGGCATATCCAGTAACGTTTATTGGGCTAGTGACAGTAGCTCCATCCTGTGGGCTTTCGATATCAACGTCAGGTTCCTCAGTATCATTTTCCTCAGGGCAACATTCACATGGACATTCCACTCCAGACATTTCGATAATTAAATCAATATCCTCTTGTGTTACTGCTCCATTATCGTCCATGATATGATCATCGTAATCATCTTCATCTTGATGAGGTGGGTAGGTATCATCTAAACCCATCAGATGACCCGCTTCATGAGCATATGTATTCGCTGGTTCATTAGTATCCCATGTTCCAGTAGTTGTAGTTCCGTCGTTTGGACATGGTTCATCTAGAATCCTGTCATCTGCGGAACCTCTTGAACCCTGAACAGAAGATACATGACCATCTCCATCAGCACTATTATCACATACTATTTCAATATCATGAAATCCTGGTAAATAATGCATATCATCCATCCTTACAACATGAGCATCAAATTCAACACTACAGCCAGGTTCACGCGGATCACAATCCTCTTCACATTTGACTTTCCAATCTCCATTCCAAACATCTTCAATATTTTTTTCAATATCTTTAGCTACCTGTACAGTAGCACAAGGGCCCCTTATCTGTATGTATATATTGACAGTGATTTCACAATCTTGTATTGATACTCTTGTACCGCCATCTACAGTTGAGATAGCTAAGGTATTAAATGGTAAAAAAACTTGATAAAATCTATTTAAAATATTTAACATTGGAAATTGTTGTTTTAGTTTTATGAGTAAATTAGCAATATGCAATTTTGATATTTTTGACTTTGGCATCGTTGCAGGAAGTGGTTCTGACCATATACTTTCTTTACCATCCGATAAATCTCCATCACCATTAGGATCATCCTTTGCTTTTACTGTTATGTTATACTCCCCTTGATCATTCCATATGTGTTTTGCAGATCCAGTTTCACCGGATTCATATGGTCCTTTCCAGTCGCTATCAGTTCCATCTCCCCAGTTAAAAAGATAATAGATTTGATCACTATTATAATCTGATGTGGCACTGGTATATGTGTATTCTTCCCCAGGTTTACCACTTGTTTGACCTGATGGTTTAGATGGTTGATCTGGTCGATAGTTAAAAATTGCATTATAGAATAAATCATTATTTCCTGGTGTGATTGAATTTATTGTTTTTATGATATTGTCAAATTGAACAACTGGGATATTTTCAGTTCTAACGATATTGGTATCATCACCTCCTGTTATTGTCATTTCAGCATATGTACCATCCATTATGTTTTCATTTTCGTATAAACTATTTAAGTTGAAAAAATCATTTGATGCAATCATATCCCATATTTGGTTCATTTCACTTTCTGTGAAATCAAATTGAGATATTACCGTCCAATCTTCTGTTTCTCTATCCTCTGGATAAAGTTTAGAATATGTAGCTCCACCATCTGAGTTTATATGTAGTTTAAATAGTCTGGTAAGTGGATGAAAACCACCAGAAATTGCTAATAATTCAAAATCAGATGGATATGCCAAATCAAACTTTTCGTTTACTACTTCATTTATATTATGATGACTTTCATTTACATCTGTATCTCCTATTACTGTTATAACGACATTAGCAATAAACAGCATCACTACCAAAATTGACATTATTTTACTTTTCATTTTTTTTCTCTCCCTAACAATTACAATTTGTAATAAGATAACAAAATTTAAATATTTCCCCAATATTTTTAATGCAACAAATGTTGCAATGTCATGTATAAATATTAGAAAACTTTTTTTAAGCCACTATTATCGCCCTATTAAATCTTTAACGTTTTTCACAATATGTTTTTCATTTAAACCATATTTTTCGAGCAAGTCCTTTGGCTCTCCGCTTTCGCAAAATCTGTCTTTTATTCCCATTCTTCTGAATTTTACAGGTAGGCTGTTCTCCGCAAGTGTTTCTGCTATTGCTCCTCCAAGTCCGCCAATAATTGAATGTTCCTCTGCTGTTATTATCGCACCCGTTTCCTTGGCACATTTAATTACTAGTTTCTCATCTAATGGTTTTATAGTATGCATGTCAATTAATTGGGCGTTTATACCTTGCTTCAATAGTGTTTTCCGTGCATCAATTGCTGGATCGACCATGGTTCCACAGGCAATAATTGTAACATCTGAACCGTCTTCAACTATCATTCCCTTGCCAAGCTCAATGCTCTCGACATAGTCTTTATCATAAATAATTGGTGCGTTTGCTCGACCTATCCTTGCATACATGGGGCCTTTATTTGTTGCCATGAGTTCAACGATTTTTCCTGTTTGCGTGGCATCACTGGGTGCAAGAACCGTCATATTTGGCAATACTCTCATCAAGGCAATGTCCTCTATCATTTGATGGCTAGCCCCATCTTTACCTACACTTATGCCACCATGTGTAGCAAATATCTTTACATTGGCCTGTGAATATGCAAGATCAATACGTATCTGATCATAGACCCTTCCAGTAGCAAACACGGCAAATGTACTTGCAAAAGGTATTTTACCACATGACGCAAGTCCCGCAGCCGTGGATATCATGTTCGCCTCGGCGATACCCATCTCAAAAAATCTTTCGGGATATTTCTTTGCAAACATTATGGTTTTTGTAGATTTGGAGAGGTCTGCATCTAAAACGACTAGATTGGGATATTTCTCACCGAGCTTTACAAGAGTTTCCCCATATGCATTCCTGGGATTTGCCATTATTTTCTTACTCAAGTTTAGCCCTCCAGTTTCTTCTGCAATGAATTGAGTTCTTCCATTGCCATGTTGTATTCCATTTCATTTGGCGGAACGCCATGAAAATCAACGTTATTTTCCATGAATGAGACTCCTTTCCCCTTTACAGTATTTAGTATAATTAGGGATGGATGCCTCTTATGATTATCTGTTTCATTTAGGGCATCAAGTATTTGTTTCATGTTGTGACCATCAATTTCTGTAACATGCCATCCAAAGGAACTCCATCGGTCTCTTGCCGATTCTAGGCGCATTACTTCCTCTGTGTTCCCATCAATCTGTAAAAAGTTTCTATCGATGAACGCAGTTAGATTATCAAGCTTATAATGTGATGCTGCTGCAGCAGCCTCCCACACCTGCCCCTCATTAGTTTCACCATCGCCCATCATGACATAAACATTGTATTCATTCTCGTCTAATTTTCCTGCAAGAGCTACACCGTTTGCAAAAGAAAGACCATGGCCAAGGGAACCAGTAGAAGCCTCAATACCTGGAACATAAGAGCATACGGGATGCCCTTGCAACATGCTGTTGATTTCTCTAAGATTTTTCAATTCGTCAACAGAAAAATATCCACTCTCTGCAAGTACTGCATAAAGTGCAGGGACAGCATGGCCTTTACTCAAAATGAAACGATCTCTATCTGGATCATTAGGGTTCTTAGAGTTGTGATTCATATGTGCAAAGTACAGTGCAACAATCATATCAACAGCAGACAACGAACCACCAGGATGTCCTGATTTAGCTCTATACAACATTTCAATAACGTGTTTCCTGATGGTAACAGCCATTAAATCGAGTCTATCGATAATTTTCCTATCGTAATGCTCCATTGAATCCCCCCTCAAACAAAAAACAAGGGCATAGTATTTTCCAGTGAATATCATCCATGTGTAAATACTTTTTGTAAATTTTTGACCTTGTGATAAAACAGTTGAAGTAAGAGAGGTGTAGGGAAAATTGAAGGTGACTTTGAACGGCGATACATTTTAATGCCTCCTTTTACATTTACGGGTTTAAGGGTAAAATGGTATTAGATGATTTAAGTAGTTCCCTTAGGGGAACGTTAAAGAAGATAGCCAATGCAGTACATGTTGACTCAAAACTCATCAAAGAAGTAGTAAGAGATATACAGCGAGCGCTTCTACAGGCAGATGTTAACGTCAAACTTGTTTTAGATCTGTCAAAAAAGATCGAGAAACGTGCACTGCAAGAGAAACCTCCGGCGGGGATGAGTAATCGAGAGCACGTTATTCATATTGTTTATGATGAGCTAGTAAACATCCTTGGTGGTTCTAGGGAACTGCCGATTAAAAAACAGATAATAATGATGACTGGGCTCTACGGCCAAGGAAAGACGACTTCATGTGGAAAAATTGCAACGTATTTTAAAAAGAAGGGGTTAAGACCTGCTTTGATCGCAGGTGATGTTCATCGTCCCGCAGCCTATGAACAGTTAAAACAAATAGCGGAGCAGGTGAAAGTTCCATTTTATGGCGATAATAAAGAAAAAAATGCAGTGAAGGTTGTAAAAGATGGATTAAATAAGTTCAAAAGAAGTAGTGATGTAATAATTGTAGATACATCTGGAAGACATAAACTCGAAGATGACCTCATCCAAGAAATGAAGGACATTTTTAAGGCAACCCGGCCTGATGAAAAACTGCTTGTTATAGATGCTGCTGTTGGTCAGCAAGCCGGTTCTCAGGCAAAGGCATTCAATGATACTGTGAATATAACTGGTATTGTTCTTACAAAAATGGATGGTACTGCTAAAGGTGGTGGTGCACTAAGTGCCGCAGCTGAAGTTGGTGCCCCTATTGTATTTATAGGTACAGGTGAGCATGCTGGTGATTTTGAGAAGTTTGACCCTGCGCGATTCATATCTCGTCTTCTTGGTATGGGTGATATCAAATCCCTACTCGAAAAAGCAGAAGAGGGTATGAAGGGAAAAGATGTAGAAAAAACTGCTAGGCGGTTGATGTCCGGTAAATTCACCTTACATGACATGTATGATCAAATGGATATGTTGTCTGGAATGGGTCCCCTTAGCAAAGTAGCGGAGATGCTTCCTGGAGGTTTTTCAGGTAAACTCAAGGATGTTGATATGGATGATACTCAAAATAAACTTCAGAGATTTCGTGTTATTATGAACTCTATGACGGATGAAGAGATGGATGATCCAAGTATCATTCGTGCGTCTCGTGTTAAACGTATTGCACATGGTGCAGGTGTTGAAAATAGAAATGTCAAAGAGTTGTTGAAGTATTACAATATGACAAAGCGTATGATGAAGGGTTTATCTGGCAACAGGAAAATGAGGAAGAATCTGATGAAGCAGCTACAGTTTGGGAAATAATTTATTTTTTCTAAAGATTGGATATGTTGTTTAAAAATCGAGAGAAGATTATTGAGAATGGTCAAACACCTGAATTAAAAAAGATAAGGGAAGATATTCTCGACATCCTGACTTTTGCCTTAGATTCTGTTAATCCATATGAAGTGGTTAAATCAAGGTTTTATGAAAAAAAGATTAATATTGGCGAGGAAACCGTAGATCCTTCTGATTTTGAAAACATATATGTGGTAGGTTTTGGAAAAGCTAGCGTTGGTATGGCCCAGGCAATCTGCGATTCAATTGATGTCAAAAAGGGAGTTATTATTACTAATGATCCAACTAATAAAGTTCGAAGTGAACGTGTAGATACTTTTGTCGGTAGTCATCCAATACCTGGTCAGAACAGCATAGGCGGTACAGATAAAATCCTAGATATCATTAAAATGTGTGGCAATGAAGATCTTTTAATTGTGCTAATATCTGGTGGGGGATCTGCACTTTTATGCAAGCCAAGGGTGAGTCTTAAAGATTTGCAGCAAACAACTGATTTGTTGTTGAGATCGGGTGCCGATATAAATGAAATTAATACCATACGTAAACATCTTTCATTTGTTAAAGGGGGTCAACTTGCAAAATTTGCTAAATGTAGGGCAGTTTCTTTTATTATTTCTGATATTGTTGGCGATCCTATGGAGTTTATCGCGTCTGGTCCCACATATCCTGATTCAACTACGTATGATGATGCAAAAATGATTTTTAAAAAATATGATCTTTGGAAAAAATTACCTTCTGGTGTCACCAATATCCTCAATGATGGTGTTCAGGGCATACTCGCTGAGACACCAAAAAAAGGTGATCATGTTTTTGATAACCTATCCAACTTTATTGTTGCAAATAACGAGATTGCATGTAAAGCAGCAGAGGATAAAGCAAGGAAACTAGGCTATACAACAAAACTTCTTACTACATCTCTCACTGGCGAGGCGAGAGAAATTGGTGTTTATCTGGTTGATAAAGCAAAAAATTATAGCAAGGCGTCAGGGAAATATGTTTTTATTTCAGGTGGGGAAACAACAGTTACAATAAAAGGTAGTGGCAAGGGCGGTAGAAATCAAGAGATGGTTTTAGGGAGTGTTGAATGCATGGCTGATACTGATATAGTTTTCGCATCTTTTGCAACTGACGGTATTGATGGAAAAAGTGATGCTACTGGAGCCGTTGCAGATGGTTTTTCCTTGGTGAGGGCACGTGAAAAAGATCTTGATCCAGCTGAATTTCTCAAGGAAAACAATTCATATAATTTTTTTAAGAGGTTAGATGATTTATTTATGACTGGTCCTACTGGTACAAATGTGATGGATATCCAGATAATTGTTGCGTAAGTCTAATCTAAATTGTGTCTTATTGTAAAAAGTGGCTAAGCTTATTAAGCAGATTTTGTATATTATCTTTACCAAAAGCAGGAAAAACATGTATATTATAAATTAAAGTTAGGAAATATGACGTGGATTGGAAGGGATTGACAGGATACGGTGAACCTATAAAAACCCAAAGATATTTAAATAGGTGCATTATAAATTAATATTGGATTTATGTATATTATAAGGAGGTAAATATATGAATAACGGGCATTCATATAGTAAACTGATTATTTTGGGAATCGTCTTTTCATTGTTGCTAATTTCAAGCATTTCGAATATTGGTTTCTCTAGTTCTACAATAACACTAGATGAGGGTGATGGTTTTTGGGAAATTGATGTGTTCGAAGAGGGTATAAATATAGAACTTACAAACTGCGATACAGTGGATGGAAATATCGTACTTGCTTCAGCTGAGGGGATTGGACATCATTACGATTATTCAACTTGGTCACCCGGGTCGGAAAGCAAAGCTTACTATTACAAAGCTTCTTATTTTATGAGTTTTTTACCCCCTTCCTTACATGCATACATGGAACAGAGATTCGATGAGGAATTTGATTATCCTAAAATAGGGGCTAAGGATGGAAATGTGTTTCCACACAGAGGGGCAGAAATGGAAGACTCTTCATTTCCACTAAAAAGAATTCACCATTTCAGGTTTAAATTAGATCAAGAAATGGCAGATTATGTATCAGGGATGGATGTAAGCTGGTGTGGATACGGCAGAAACGACAAAGAAATATCGATGTACTGGTGGCAACCTTTTATTGAGGAGTTTAATTTGGGCACATGGACAAGAGCTGATACGTATAAGAAATCCAACGGAACGTCTATCGAACTTAATCGTATTGTAACTGAAGATGATTTATTTGTTAGTACCGATAACTTCATTGATATTTGTATAGTAATGAATCCTGAAATAGGAAAAAAATGTAATCTATTTTCCGACTATGTAAACGTTACAGTCTACAGCAAAGGTTATTTTCCAGACGGAACTGCAAAATCACCGCTTATCTCTCCTCAAGACATTTCTACATGGGAAACTTTTTCATGGGCGGATCATGAGAAAAGCAAAACAACAATAACATACCATGTTTTATACCAAAAAAATGGGCAGGATATACTGGTTGAAGATGAATATTTGGAAGGCAATGAAAATGGATTTACAGATAATTCTCCAATATTTTTAAATCAGATACCCCTGGATTATAAACTAAAAATAAATGCGACTTTAGAAACAGAAAATCAATCTATTTCACCTGAAATTTGTAGATTGAGTGTAACATGGCAGACAAAAGAAAACACATGGCAAGATATGTTTAATTCCACATCTAACCTCAGAATTGATGGGGATAAGATATATAATGTGAGTATCGCAAATGGAAATGCCAGTATAATCCCATTTTACAACGACTGGGCTATGTTTGGACAGAATCCTGCAAATACGAGATCATCAGATGGACATGGCCCTGATAGTAGCAATTTGTATTGGTATTCGTTTGAGGGAAGTGGATGTGGTTATCGAAACCCCGTCATAAAAAATGGAGTTTTATACATAGCTTCTTCGAATGGTGAGAAAATATATTCATTTGACGCTGATTTTCATGGTGGCGCATCGTCGGAGAATCGTTATGATCATCGAGGTATTGGCAGTATTCCTGACAACTCTGTAAATAACTCTTTTGCAGTCACAGATAAACGTGTTATTGTAGCAACTAGTGATGAGGAAGTGAAAAATAAGGTATATGCATTTGATAAAAATGATCTATCAACATCGCCAACATGGACATATACTGATTCCGATAATTCCAATATCCGTTATTGTTCGTCGCCTGTCATATATGATAGAAATATTTTTTTGAGTTCTTGTGGGGAAAACAACAAGATAATCGCTCTTGATTTTAATGGAAATCTGCAGTGGGATGAAGAATTACCTGCAAATAGTCTATCCAGCCCGGCTGTTTACAACGATGTTATAATAGTGGGATGTGAAAATGCAAAGGATGATAGTTTAGTTGCTTTTGACATTGATGGAGATGAACTTTGGAAAGTGAATATCGGCCCAGTTGGCAGAGCATCCCCTGTGATTTATGATAACAAAATTTTTGTCATGGTCAAAGAATCTGCAAATATCCCACTCACTGATTATGCTTTTACAAAGCTTGTTGCATTACATTTAGATAATGGGACTGAATTATGGAATTTTTCAATAACTTCTTCTCAAAAGGGAAACATTCCTAATAAAGGTGAATTTGCTGCTTGTAGTACTCCTACCATTCACGGTGATTTAATCTTTGTAGCTTCTCCAGATAACAAGCTATATGTATTGAATATTGAAGATGGAAGTAAAACAGAGCAATGGAGTTCAAACCCGAGAAACCTTTATACAACAATCATCCCTCCACAAAAACCGCTGATTTCATCTCCTGTCTACGCTGATGGTATGATTTATGTTGGTTCCCAAGATGGGTATGTATATGCAATTGATGAATCAAATGGGGATGAAGTATGGAGAAAGGACACCTATGACAATTCACCTATATCTTCCTCACCTATAGTGGTTGATGGACTAATCTATTATGGTGACGAAGATGGATACTTATACTGCCGGGGAGAACCACAGGGAACTGAAGGGCAACAAATAAAGGGCAGTATTATCTCAATTCCAATAAGCTTACCTTATCCGCAGGAAAACTACACTTGGGATAAATTTGGCGCCAATTATTCTGAACCTGGGGGTAGTATCGTATTTAGTCTACTTGATGAAACAGAAAAATTGCTCAGGTATGATATTGACGATAAATATGACATTTATGATTATGCTAAAAATCATGACACCATAAAATTATTTGCTGAATTTACAGGAAACATTACAAATCAAGCTTATTTATATAACTGGTCGGTTACTTTCAGGGAGAATGGTATCCCAAATGGGACTGAATTCTTTGAAGCTAGTTTTGAAAGTGAAGGCACACCTCCAACAATATGTAGGATAGACGTTAGAAATAACGATAATGGTATATGGAATAATTCGGCAGAATATAGTCTAAAATATGAAAATCAATCAGTAACGGAAACCACAGATTGGATTTCTGCGCAGTGTAGTGGAGAAAATCATTCAAAATCAATAGAAACAATAACTGCAAATATTTCAGAATTGAATCTTAGTGAAAATATTTCTCTTCTTAGCATAAGATTCAGTATCAGGGATTCGGCAGAAAATAGAAGTTATTCTCAATGGTATGAATTTCAACCACCTACTGATAAGGATTATGAAAAGCCTATCTTTTATGAATCTAGTTTCATGCCACCTGATGGTTGGATATCTTCAAACACGCCGACATGTTCTATAGAAGTACAAGATAAGGGTACTGGTAGCAATACTACTGGCTTAAATGTTGATTCTGCAGAATATACATTGGAATACAAAATAAAAGATCAATCGAGTACAAAGACTATTACAGACTCACTCCAGTGTAATGGTAGCAACGGCTCGAAAAATAAAGAAACACTTAGTATAGATATTTCCAAATTGGACTTTAGTGAAAATATTACTGAATTAATTCGAATTAGCTTTTACATCGAAGATCTAGCAAAAAACCCAAATTCAAACTATTCTGAATGGCATGAATTTGATATAGATACTGAAAAACCGTTTTCATATATAAATAACGTAGGGGATATTCAATACAACAATACAGTACCTGTTGAGATAACAGCAACCGCAGAAGACAATGTAAGCGGCGTAGATCATGTGGCTCTTCTTTATCGGACTTTAACCGGTGGTAATTGGACATTCTTTGAGTCGGATGATTCGCCTCCTTACAGTTGGTCATTCTCAGTTGCTAGCGGAGAGTATGAGCTCTGTACTATTGCCACGGACAAAGCGGGCAATGATGAAGATTACCCTACAGAAGGTGATGTGTCATTCATCTTTGATCCAAATCCTCCAGATGCTCCATCATTTGACAGTGAATATAGATTTGATGAGTTACCGGAATTCTCCATTGAATTCACAGATGATTACAAGTTGAAGAGCGTTGAATATAGATTGCATTTCAATGAAGCCGATGAGTGGACAAAGATCAACGATGGGGACATAAACAGCAAAATCTATGCAGGTAATTGGAACCTCACTCAAGATGACTGGGGCTATATGATAGAAGAGGAAAGTTACTACATGTTTTTCAGACTAACCGACTCTCTTGAAAATCAATACATAACCCCTTCTGCTGACGAAGCAATGAATATAATAAAAGATTTTGATATAAACAGATCGACACCATATGATCCAGATTTATCTGACTTTGAAGAGTGGCACTGGGACAATGTATTCACTGTCTCTGTTAATATTACTGATGAGGATATAACAAACTTACAGTTGCACTACAGTTATTCAGCAGATAATATAACATGGAATGAATGGAAACAATATGGGGATAATCAAACCTCATCACCCTTTATTTGGAATTTCACCGCTGAAGCAGGAAGTGGATACTATAGGTTCAAAACAGTTGCATGGGGCACTAGTGGCAATGCGACTACATCTGACGTGAAATCGGTTAGTGTGACTCTATTTCCGACGATTCCAATAATTATAATGGTACCGTTAGCAGTTATTCTAATACTGGTTACAGCTTTTGCTCTTGGCTTTAAACCATTTAAGCTGAAAAAGAAAAAAATGTAACCGTTATTTCTCTTTTTTATTCATCCTCATCTTTTGACACATAATGCGAAAAGATCTCATTCACAAGAAGATCTATGCCTTCGGCAGTTTTGCAAGAAATCTTTAGATTGGTAGAATCTGTCTTTTTAAAATCCGCCTTATTTTCAACTACTATTAAAGAAGAACCGCTAAACATTTCTTCCATCTGAGTGAGTAAATTCATTTGATCTTTTAGGGAATAACCACAAGTCTCAGATACATCCAAAACAAAAACTATCAAATCTGCAAGATGAGTGAGAGCAGCAATAGCTTGCTTTTCAATTTCATTTCTCTTAGCTAGTGGTCTATCCAGCAGGCCCGGCGTATCAATTAGCT
>Ga0255364_10226_pt1 | contig 12405 bp, 9 predicted proteins | sample ANMaggSSYBR01G12_FD_182087 | JGI IMG/M metagenome (GOLD analysis project Ga0255364, IMG submission 182087) | Sediment cell enrichment communities from methane seep in Santa Monica Basin, California, United Staets - ANME aggregate JGI... | ecosystem: Environmental > Aquatic > Marine > Cold seeps >...
TTCAGGAACAAAATTATTAGATGCTAAACCGACAAAAACTTTTGAAGGCTTAAAATTCAGGATACAGTTAAGCCCGCTTGATTGTACAGGTTGTGGCAACTGCGTTCAGGTTTGTCCTTCAAAAGAAAAATCATTGGTGATGAAACCTTTGACTACCCAATTTGACGAGGCAGACAGATGGAATTACATGGATAGTAAGGTAACTTACAAAGATGATATTGTTCCAAAAGATAAAACAATAAAAAACAGCCAGTTCGCCCAACCGTTATTTGAATTTTCAGGAGCTTGTGCCGGATGCGGCGAAACAGCTTATGTAAAACTCGTTACTCAATTATTTGGCGAGCAAATGATGATTGCTAATGCAACCGGTTGTTCATCAATTTATGGTGGCTCTGCTCCGGCAATACCTTACTGTACGAATAAAAAAACAGGCAGAGGGCCTGCATGGGCAAATTCACTTTTCGAGGATAATGTAGAGTATAGCTTTGGTATGGCAACAGGCATTACTAAAATGAGAAAAAGGATTGCCAATATGATGAATAATGGAAAAGGTAACTTCTCAGCTTCTACCAAAGAATTATTTAAACAATGGTTAGCAAGTAAAGATAATCTTGTTGGGTCGGATAAAGTTTCTTTAAAATTAATTCCTGCACTTGAAAAAGAAAAAGAACCGATTGCAAAAGAATTTCTTAAGCTGAAACAATATTTTTCTAAAAAGTCTGTGTGGGCATTTGGTGGAGACGGTTGGGCTTACGACATTGGCTACGGCGGCCTCGACCATGTTATAGCTTCAGGAGATGATGTAAATATTTTAGTGCTTGATACCGAAGTTTATTCAAATACAGGAGGCCAGGCCTCTAAATCCACTCCTGTTGGCGCTGTAGCAAAATTTGCTGCTTCAGGAAAAAAGATTAGAAAGAAAGACCTTGGCGCTATGGCAATGACCTACGGGTATGTTTATGTTACACAAATTGCGATGGGAGCCAGCCAATCACAAACTCTAAAGGCAATCCGTGAAGCCGAGGCTTATCCGGGGCCATCATTAATTATTGCATATTCGCCATGTATTGCACACGGCTTACGATATGGAATGAGCCAGACACAGGAAGAAGAAAAGCTTGCAGTTGAATGTGGGTACTGGCACCTTTACAGGTACAACCCATTGCTGGAAGCTGAAGGAAAGAATCCATTCACTTATGATTCGAAAGAACCCGACTGGAGCAAATTTCAGGATTTCCTTTCAAGGGAAGTCCGGTACACTTCACTTAAAAAGTCATTCCCGAAGGAAGCAGTTGAATTATTTGCTGCTGCTGAAGAGAATGCCAAATGGCGGTATGGTAGTTATCAGCGGATGGCTAAGATGGAATTTTAAAAATCAAAGAGAATAATCATTAACTTTAAAGTCGGATTTTTTAATAAATCCGGCTTTATTTTTATTCATAAAAACAAGAAAATGAAAAAGTATTTATCAATCGTCGTATTTATAGGTATTTCAGTTTCACTTTTCCAAAGTTGTAAAGATTCCTCAGCTTTTAGTAAACAAAGTGGCGAAGACCCTGCTTTAACTTCTAGCGATCATTTAACCATGGCTGTGCTTTACCAGCAAACAGCTGCCGAGTACCGGGCATTGTGTTACCAGGCCTTTAATGTGGCTAAATATCAACTGGATCAAAATTTGCGAATTATGGGTTTGCAGAGACAACAGGCAGTGGTCGTGGATATAGATGAAACAGTGCTGGATAACAGTCCTTATGAAGCAAAATGTATTTTGGAAAATGTTAGTTATCCTGACTATTGGGATGAATGGATGAATGCATCCGATGCTGAACCGGTTCCAGGTGTGCTGGAGTTTTTAAAGTATGCCAAATCAAAAAGTATTGAAATTTATTATATTACAAATCGAAAGGAAAAATACAGAGAGCAAACCCTGAAGAATTTAAAATCCCTAGGATTCCCTAATGCTGAAAATAAGTATTTGATGCTAAAGACAGATGAATCAAGCAAAAAGGGTAGGCGGGACATGGTAAGTGAAACATGCAAAATAATCATGTTGATTGGGGATAATCTGAATGACTTTTCGGAAGTATTTGAGAAAAAATCAATCCCGGAAAGATTTGAACTGACCGACAAAATGAAAAAAGATTTTGGCAGCAGGTTTATTGTTTTACCCAATGCTATGTATGGTGAGTGGGAAGGAGCGCTGTACGATTATGATTATTCAAAAAGCGAAACAGAGAAGTCGGAAATAAGGCATAAAAAATTAATAAGTTTTTAACTTAACATTAAGCATTATGAAATTATTTAAGCCATTATTAATATTATTAATAACAACAAGCTTTTTTACATCGTTTTCCCAGCGTTACAGTAGTCTTGAAAAAGCGCTGGAAAATCCGGAGAAAGTAAAAGTCCTTGATCTTGGCAAACAAAAACTTACCGAGATCCCTCCTGAAGTATTTCTACTTGCCAATCTGGAAGAGTTGATTTTATTTAAGAATAAATTGACTACAGTTCCACCTGAGATCAAAAATTTGAAAAAATTAAAAAGACTGGCATTAAGCAGGAATGATATTAAATGCCTGCCAAGGGAAATTGGCGAACTAGAAAATTTGGAGACTCTTACACTGTATATGAATGAACTTGAATCTTTGCCCTGGGAAATTGGTAACCTTACGAAGCTGATAGAACTTAAACTCAATTACAATAATCTGAAAGAGCTACCGGCCAGTATTGGTTTTTTACAACAAATTGGAAGTCTATATCTAGGTCACAACCAACTTGTAACATTGCCTCCTCAAATAGAAAATTGTAAATCATTGGCATTGCTTTATGTGGGTAAAAACAACATTGAAAATTTACCGGATGAAATGGGCAACTTGTCAGGCCTGATTGAGTTGAATCTGGCCTATTCAGGAGTAATGCTAAACATACCTGAAAGTTTATGCAACTTAACAAATTTGGAGTACTTACAGGTTGACAGAAATGCAATTGTTCCCTATTGTTTCCAAGGAATCAGAAGTCAGAAATTTCATTTGATTGTAAAATAAATGAAATCAAACCTAACAGGTTGTCTTGATCCTGTTAGGTTGCAATAGTTGCGGTATTCGTTCAAATTTTCGACCAAACAGGTAGCTACCCTTCATGCCTACTTCTACCTGTTAGGTCTATGGCATCTTCACAAATTTTCTAATTCCTGAAATTTTTCCGCCAGAACTTATTAGATTGATCAAATAAACTCCCTCTGATAAAAAGGATATATCAATGTCCTTCCTATAATTATGCCTGACTTGTTTCAAACCACTCTTATATAGCAAATTACCAAAGGTTGTTAAAATCTGTATTTCAACATCTCCGGTAATTTCCCCAAAAGAAATACTGATTTTGTCTTTTGCAGGATTTGGATAAACTTCAAATGAAATACCGGGTTTATTTTCATTTATCTCAGTAAGAGGTAAAAACCAGACAGAAATTGTGTCGGATCCGGTACATCCACCGCTTCCCACTACTATAACCCAATAAACCTGTTCTCCGCCATTTGGTCCTGATGTATTGGTTGCAATAAATAACGAATCACTCGATCCATCTTGCCATAGGTATGCTAAATATCCGCTACCTACTTCAAGCGTTATAGCATCGTTAATGTCAACTGTATCATTGGGTATTGCCATTATTTCCGGGTTTAAATTACCAAACACTGCTATGAGAATAGAGTCGGAAATGGTGCTGATTCCATCATCCACAGTTAAGGTATAGATTGTTGTTGTATCAGGAAATGCAATTGGATTTGAAACTGTTGGGTCACTCAATCCTGTTGAAGGTGACCACAAAAAATTATAGTTCCCCGAACCTCCGCTTACTTCACCATAAATTTGTACGCTATCACCATAGCAAATCATAGTATTGGGACTCATTATTAAAGACAAAGGAGTAGAACCCTCAGTAATTGTGAGAAACTGATTTGCCACCAGATCATACATTTTCTCTACAATACCACCTGGCCAATGAATTATCAAACTATCAACCATAGTTTTATCTCCCAACCCAAATTCAAGGTTAAAACTGCTGAAATCGTGCTTGCCTTCACCACCGTGGACCCAGCGTGTAATACTTTCTCCTTCGGCCCATAACATAACCATAGCCCCAACAGCATTATAAGTTGAAACTGTTCCAATTAAATTCAGGTTCAAAAAATTTCCAGGACAGTTGTCATTTCTGAACAGTCTGTATTTATCAATGTGCCCGGCTGCAAAAAGATCAATTGCTCCATCATTATTATAATCGCCCCATCCGATACCAAAATAATCACCAATCCATTCTCCTGAAATACCCATATCCACAGCAACATTGGTAAATGTGCCATCGCCATTATTTCGCAAAAGCGTGTTACTGTATGAATAAAAATCGTGGTGCGAGGAAAAAATATCTAATAAACCATCGTTATTATAATCTGTAAAGGAAGTCGTCCGCGTATCATTATGTCCAGAAGCGCCTGAACCTGATGTAACATCTATAAAAGTCCCATCACCTTGGTTTTGCAATAACTTACAGCTTAAATTCCCATAACTGCCGATGTATAAATCAGGAAAACCATCATTATTATAGTCCCCTGAAGTAAGTCCATGTGCATCACTGGCATAACCTGCATTTGCTGTTGAAGTAACATCCTCAAAAGATCCATCTCCCATATTTCTATAAAGCTTATTCGGATCATTACCATAAGTGCCGAGATAAATATCAAGATAACCATCAAGATCATAATCAAGGCATGTTACCACCCAATAGGAGTCGTTTTCAATAAGTGAAGAAGTGAAGGTATGATCCCCATCATTATATAAAACCGATACATTAGGACTAAGCCTCAATAAGTCATTATACCCGTCCTTATCAAAATCTGCTGCGGAATATAAATAGCCTGACACACCGGAACCACCAGTAATGTTTGAAAATGTTCCGTCACCATTATTCTCATAAAGAGTTCCATTAAGTATTAAATCGGTATAAGTATCATTGGTTACTTCCGCCCAAAGAATTTTATAGGCTCCCTGTCCTGAAAGTCCTGCTGACGAAGTAATATTAGTAAAAGTTGACCCATCATTTCTATAAAGCCAGAAACCGGTACCATCCTGATTCGAAATAGCAAGGTCAAGGTCACCGTCATTTTCAATATCACACCAGCCCACAGAGTGGCCCAATCCGGTTTGCCCCGAAATACCCATTTGGGTGGTTACGTTTGTGAAGGTGTGCTGTTGGGCTGAAACAATTTCTGCAAAACTTACAAATAGTATTATTAAATATGCAATTATGATTTTATTTAGCATTATCATCCTATAATATGTTTATGAGATTTCAAAGTTAAAAATAAATAATTTATTTTGACATTTAATCCAATTTGCGGTGGATAATTATAAATATCCAGGGTTGTTCAATTCTAAAAAATGATATTTAGATTTTTCTCTGTGTAACTCTGTGCTTCTTAGTGTAGCTCTGTGGTATAGCTATTTCACAAAGTATCACAAAGTTTCCACAAAGTTTCTCAAAGAGAATTTCGAATTTCACTTAAACCATTGAATTTTATTATTTTACATTTATTGCAGTTTATTTAGTTGCTTAGAATTGAACAGCCCTAATAAATATCCCTATTAATTGCTTGTTAACCTAATATAACTTAATTTTGCGAAAAATGTCGTAATAAAGCACGAATTAAACTGGAACAAAACCTAACAGGTTGTCTTGATCCTGTTAGGTTGCACTAATTGCGGTATTAGTTCAAATTTTCGACCTAACAGGTATCTATCCTGCAAGCCTTCCTCGACCTGATAGGTCTTACTTCTTTAATAAAAATCTCCATGCACAAAAATACTCCTCAGGATGTGGATCAGGAGGACAAGCAATACATTCTGTTTTAATCCGAGGATCAATAGCTTCTGCGAAAGTTGTATATTCAACCATTCCTCCCGATTTGCAAGGGTAATCATCCAAGCCTTTTCGTTTTCTTGCCACTTGGACCCGGCACTCGTTCATCCTGAAGACAAAACTGTTTTCGGTCTCATCGCTAAAGGATTGTTTGTTCACAAAATTATAAAGCCTGTACTGAAGCGCTTTTTTTAATCCGTCCAATCCCGGATTTTCGGGTAAATTCAAAATGCGTTTTATCGACCATGCTTCAAAAGGGGAGAAATGTGCCCAGCAGGAATCGTTACATCGCTTGGCATCATTCATTCCATGTTCAAACTCTACTGCCTGAAACCAGACCCCGTCATTTGCAAGCCAGTTTACAGCCATTCCCTCGCGCAATTGCTCCAGCTTTTCTTTCGGCAAATCTAATAATGGTTGGGGAATACCATCCTCCATTTCGACACCCAGTATTTTTGCAATTCTCTTCATCTGTATAGATGAACTTTTTTCCCATGCCTCATTCAGGACTTTAAATGCCTTTTCCCTTCCCATTTGATGTTGAACCTCAGCAAACCATAAAGCATGATGCATCATTGTGCGGTGAAAAAAGTCGAGAATTAATTGTGCATTTTCTTCTTTGGAAAGATCAGTTGGGTTTGAAAATTTTTGAGACATATAATATTGAGTTAGATTAAATTAAATTTTCTAAAAAACTGTAAAGGTAAATATTGTATTTTTATTACCAGATTTAAACCAGTTATGATCTCTGTCGTCTAATATCAATATTTAACATTATAATTATCAATAACATGAAAAACATTTTTATAAATTTTATTTTTTTTCTTCTATTTATCAACATCACATTCAGTCAGGATTTGTACGACATAAATACTATCCGCACAATCCACCTCAACTTTTACGATGAAAACTGGGACTTTATTCTGGATACAATGATTTTGAATAATAATGAAGACAGGATACTTGCAGATATTATCGTTGATGGGATAACTTACGATAGTGTAGGTGTGAGGTTTAAGGGCAACAGTTCGTATCATCCCGATAGGGTTAAAAATCCTTTTAACATTAAAATTGATTATGTAAGAAATCAGGATGTTTATGGAGTAAAAAAACTGAAATTATCAAATATGTTCAAGGATCCTTCGTGCATAAGGGAAGTGCTTTCGTATGAAATATTGCGCAATTACATACCTGCCTCAAAAGCCAATTTTGTTTTTCTATATATCAACGGCAATATTCACGGACTCTATACAAATGTTGAATCAGTTGATAAGGATTTTGTGGGCAAATATTTTGGGTCAGATAATAAAAGCTTTTTTAAATGCGACCCAATAACAATTACAGGAACGCCTGAACCCCCGCCTGCCGGTTGTTTACCCGTAGTCGGAATTGCTTCTCCTTTGATTATTATGGGTGATGATTCAATCTGTTACGAGCAATCTTACGAAATTAAATCTGATTGTGGATGGACAAATCTTCAAAACCTTATTGTTGAATTAGATGAAAACCCGGTAAATGTTTATCAGGTGCTTAACATCGACAGAGTTTTGTGGATGCTTGTATTTAACAATATTTTCGTGAATTTAGACAGCTACACAGGTGCCGGTCATAATTATTATATTTATGAAGATGAACATGACAGATTCCAGACAATAATATGGGACTTAAACGAGAATTTCGGTGTTTTTAAAAACGGAGGGCAAGGACCGCCTTTAAATCTTGATCAGATGATTCATTTGTCAACAAAATGGAATCATACAAACCCCAACAGGCCGCTGATAAGTAAATTGTTGAGTATCCCGGAATACTGGAATAAATATTATGCTCATTACAGAACAATCTACAAGGATTTCCTTGTAAATGATGCCATGAAAATCAGGGCGGTTGAATTACAACAATTAATTGATACCTGTGTTTATAACGACCCGAATCTTTTATATAGTTACCAGGATTTTCTGATTGCTTTAAATCAGAATATCGGGTTTGGCAATGGAATGATTCCAGGTTTAAATGTGTTAATGGATGCCAGAACTATTCATTTATCAAATCATCCCGAATTGTTGAAGCAAGGCCCTGAGATAACCGAAGTAATACATTCGCCGGAATTTCCGGCCGCAGAGGATACAGTTTGGATAACATCCAATATTATTAATTCCAATGGATGTTACGTATATTTTAAAACTGAACGTTTCGCGCCTTTTTGCAAAATTCAAATGCTTGACGATGGAAATCATCACGACGGTGCAGCAAATGACGATGTTTATGGAGCAAAAATATTACCTGTTTCTGCTGCAACAACCGTTTATTATTATATCTATGCCGAAAACAATGATGCCGGTATGTTTTCACCTGAAAGGACAGAGTTTGAAACAGTTTCATACTTAATTCAAGGAGTGGAGATTTTACCGGGAGATATTGTATTAAACGAATTTTTAGCTGACAATGACAGCACTGTTCCTGATCAGGATGGAGAGTATGACGACTGGATAGAATTATACAATAATACTGCTGATGGTATTCCGCTGTCAGGAATGTATTTATCAGATAATTACAACCAACCTGAAAAGTGGATCTTTCCTGATACCATTATACAGGCAAACAGCTTCCTTATTATCTGGGCTGATGAGGATGGAAGCCAGGAAGGGCTTCATGCAAACTTCAAGTTATCAAAATCAGGTGAAGAAATTATGTTTTCAAATTTTGATGGAACTGTCTTAGATAGTATTACTTTCGGAGAGCAATTTGCCGATACTTCCTTTGGCAGGTATCCGAACGGTACCGGTGATTTTGTTTTTATGCCGCCCACATTTGGCTTGGAAAATCAGTTATATACTTATGTGCCTGAAATAGATTATGCAAACAATATTAAGGTATATCCTAATCCTGCCACTGATTTTATAGTGATGGAATTTTCCAGTTCATTGGTAACTGAAGAATTTGAAATAGAGGTTTTGGATTTGTTTTCGCGAAGATATTTTCAAAGTAAAAAAAGTTCCGATGAAATCAATATTCGCATTCCGGTTTCAGAAATATCTCCGGGAATGTACCTGATAAGAACCGGGAGTTTTTATCAAAAAATTGTGATTAAGTAGAAGTTGGGCAGGTAAGCCCTTTGGCTGGTTCTGGTCTGTCAGGTGCTTCTGGTGTCCAGCCAATGTGTATCCATAATGTCAAAGTAAATATCCCTTTTGCAGGCCGTATTCTACTCCTTTTTCCCAATCAGCCGTCAGATGAGTTCTTACCATGTCGTAAAGGTGTTTCACAAGGTCAACATGGATTGGCTTCTTAACGTAGCCATCAAGAAATCGAAATTCTCTATCTGTATTTTTTTGTTTTCTCAGAACATAGACCTGATCAACTTTATATTTGCTAAGATTTACCTGAGTAGTCAGTTTTAGCCACTCTGAAACTACAATATAGATACCATTAGGATTTTTCATTTTCAACTGTTCCGCAGCAGTCGATGAACCTTCCAGCATGGTCTTGTCGAGATAAGTTTTACATTCAATTGCTACAGCCGGAATTTGAAATTTTGCTTTCTGTATTTTTTTACTGCCAGTGACTTGCATCTGGGTTTCAATGTTAACACCGATAACAAAATCATGGTCTTTAATTTCAATTTTAGCATGAGGATGTAAGACCATTTCTTTAAAGTTCGGTGAGTTAAAGAAAATGTCCTTGAAGGCATGTGCTTTCCCAAGCAAGGTGGATTCTGAGAACTCAAATACCATGTCTCTGAAAAGAGAGAAGATAAATTCTTCTAAAATGCTTGAATGTAAGTTTGACCTTGAATCAAATTTTTCAGCGTATTTCTGTTGGTCAATGAAGTCCTTGTAGTCCGAGAATAACCTAACTCTGTCGCTGATTATTTTCTTGTCTTGTTTGCCTGGCTTGACAAATGGTCCTTTAAGCTTTTCGTTTGCTGCTTTCCACTTGTCATATTCCTTGCGAATTTCTATAAGGTATCTTCTTGACATCTTATCAAGATATTTGGTCTTGTGAACTTCCTTTTGCTTTAAATTATCTCCGTGTACGTACATTCTTTTTCAGTTTGAGGTTGTAGTTGTGCAATCAAATTTTCAGCTATCGACTTAGCCATTAAGGGAGGAACAGCATTGCCTATTTGATTGTATTGGCACAGATGTTTTTCGTCTGTCCTTCCTTCTCTTTCAAGTAGCTTATGACTCACAACCGTTGGTTTTCCTTTAAATACAAACCAGTCAGGGAATGATTGAACTCGTGCTCCTTCTCTTGGGGTGAAGTTTCGATTTTTATAAGGATGGACAAAATTAGCATAAAATGAAGCTGCAATTGTATGACAAGGCTTATCTGGGTGCATTCTCCGATTATTCTGGTCATAGACCTTTTTAGAAATCTCACCGTTTCCATTTCGTTTATATGGTTTCAAGTGGTCAGGTACGTCCGAGACAGAATCGCCCCATGACATGGAAGCAAATCGCTCAATCATTCTTTTCGAATGATTCATCGCTTTGTTGTTATAGACCTTTAGGGAATGTTTCCGCATCATTTCCTGATAATTATTTTGAACCTCCTTATCGTATTCCATTTCTTCTGCACCCTCTCGTGCTTCAATATCAGGTAAATCAGAGATTGCATCCCAAAGAGTCGGACACTTTTTAAGACTATCATTAAATAGAGTTTGGGTTGCACTATTAACTGAATGTGTCGGGAATGGAAATGGATTAGTTAATTCTTGCTTTGAAGCAATGACTGCCAATCTCTTTCTTATTTGTGGAACACCATAGTCGGTAGCATTTAGAATGCTGTGATAAGTATAGTATCCAAGCTGCTCCAACTCTTTCTTAATGATTTCTAAAACAAGTCTTTTATCTCCTGTTTTAGCTTTAATGATGTTTGGAACGTTTTCCATTATCATTACTTCAGGGTCGAATGTTTTACCAAGTCGAATGAATTCAGTGAAAAGTGAGTTTCTGGGGTCTTTGGGGTCTCCAGCATTTTTGTTGCAGATTGAAAACCCTTGACAGGGAGGACCTCCTAAAATGATATCTGGTTTTTCCGAAAACGTATTTTCAAAAACTTTCCGAGAGTATTGCTGTATATCCCCTACAAGCACTTTGGCATTAGGATGATTATATTGAAAAGTCTCGGCAGCCCATTTATCATATTCAATTCCACCGATTATTTCGTACTCACCACTTAGTTCAAATCCAAGACTAAAACCACCAGCCCCGGCAAAAGTGTCCAAGACCTTCATTTTAGGCTTATATGTTAAGTTGTCGTTTTGCATTTTCTGATTTCAAATATTTAATTTGCTTCTCTGCAACCTTTAAAGCTTCAAGTCCTAAATCTTCCTCTGAAAGTTCAAAGGTTATTTTTTCGCTGAGAAATTTGATTTTTAACTCTTTGTAGTCAAGACCAAACACCTCTGCAACAATCGGAACCATCTCTTTGGTTGGTTGCCTGTCATTGCGTTCAATCTTGCTCAAAGTTGACTGGTCAATGTCAAGATGAGCGGCTAATTTTCTAAGGGGCATCTTATTTTCTTCTCGTAATTGTCGGATGTATTGCCCAAATGTTTCCATTTTGCTTTGGAATTATTATTCTTGACAAAGTTGTCAAATTATTTCCGATTATCCAACAGATTTCATTAATAATTATCAACAGACAAGCGGTGCAAAATTTAAATTTCTTTTGCTGTTGAAGTGTCAGCTTGTTCGTTGGGGCAATCAAATATGCCTAATTGTGCTTTTTCTCTTTTCTCGCAAGCTATACCTGGTGTGTTATAGTGTATTCCTATTTTATTCCGGTATAAATTGATGCAATCCCAAATGTTAATGGTTTATGGGAGGCCTGTTTAAACCCTATATTTTTTAATATGTTCAGGAAGTTTTCACCATCCGGGAATTCACTAACCGATTCAGGCAAATAAGTATAAGCTGATTGATCGCCGGAAATGATTTTGCCGAGTGAAGGAAGAATGTATTTAAAATAAAATGTATAAAATTGCTTAACCGGAAAGGCTTTTGGCTTTGAAAATTCAAGGATCATCACCTGTCCACCTTTGTTTAAAACCCGGTACATTTCAGATAAGCCTTTTTCCAGGTTTTCAAAATTCCGAACGCCAAATGCCACCATCACGGCATCAAAAGTAAATGCATCGAATTGAAGGTTCTCCGAATCTCCTTTTTCAAGCGAAATAATATTTTCAGGATCCTTTTTTTTGAGTTTGTTTCTCCCAACAGCCAGCATATCTTCGGCAATATCGATTCCTACTATTTTTTCAGGTTTTATTTTAAGAGCCGTAATAGCAAGGTCTCCCGTGCCTGTAGCTACATCAAGAATGGATTTGGGATGTTTTTGCCCGATTAGTTTAATGGCTTTCTTTCTCCATCGGTAATCAATACCAGCAGATAAAAAATGATTTAAAAAATCATATCGGGGTGCAATGTTATTAAACATCGACCTGACTTGCTGTTTTTTTCCTTCTTTTATTGCCACTAATTTACAAGTTAT
>Ga0255364_10241_pt2 | contig 12356 bp, 12 predicted proteins | sample ANMaggSSYBR01G12_FD_182087 | JGI IMG/M metagenome (GOLD analysis project Ga0255364, IMG submission 182087) | Sediment cell enrichment communities from methane seep in Santa Monica Basin, California, United Staets - ANME aggregate JGI... | ecosystem: Environmental > Aquatic > Marine > Cold seeps >...
TTCATTGAATTCCACAGCCGGTTGTTGTCTGCCCAAAGTTCCCAATGCTGTTATACCGACGACCGCCCCTCCGGTCAGTGCTAGAAAACTCCTGCGATTGATCTTTTTCGGTTTGTTCATCTCATCCCTCATTTCTAGTTTGCTTTCGTTGTTACTGCTGGACAGGTTCGTCCGCTTTTAGACCCTAAACTCCTCCTTCAACAAATCTATATTTTCCACTGCTTCTTGAATCCACTCCTTTTCGACTTGATATAATCGCCTATCATGCTCAATATAGAACATGTCAGTTTTGTATTGGCGACTTGATTCATCTATAGTGTCGAGATAAACGTCTCTGGCTGCCAGTTGTCTGTCAATTACGGCAATCGCCCTCTCGGCAAATTGTTTTATCTCTTGGTTGGACCTCCTGGTGTTAAACTTTAAAGCTATCTTGAATCCGTAGAAATGCGGAAACAATCCCAAGAAAGCTTGTTCCTGTAAAGCATCAAACAAATCCTTGCCTTTATCTGTTACTTGAAAAATCGTTTTTGTGGGAAACGATCCGTCCTTTGTTTGCCCTACCTCTTTAATTGCTCCCGCTTTCCTCAATTGTTTTAGAGCATAATACATCGAACCACTATTTATGTCGGTCCAGTTCTGAACCATTTGTTTGTCCAATTCCTGCATAATGTCGTATCCGCTAGCGCTGCCCAAATGTTCTAATGCTCCAAAAACGACAAATTTAGCAATATTCATAATTACCATCCTGACTAAGAGATGTATTCGAGCTGTCTCATATTATATAACACCAAACTTAGTTAGTCAAGTATGTATAGTCAAGTATGTGTAGTCTAGTTTGGTTAGCAAAGTTTGGTATAATAAATCACGATCAAGCGTATTTTAGGAAGGAGATGTGCCGGTCCGGGTTTTTGAATTGCTACAGTTCGGAGATGTGGACACAGGAGAATGGAAGAGAATATTTATTGGACAGGGAGGACTACAAGAGTTGGGCTCCCAGAAGGGGAAAGCTGGCAGCGACAGATACCGAAGACAATCAAGGATGCGCTTATGTTTGATCTTGGAGCACATTTCTTAAGTAAGAACTTGATCAACGACTAACAAAACCAGTTCTTCTTCTGCAACTTTAGCCCTGAAAAGACGGATAGAAAGTTATTGGGAAAATAAGAGTACTACTGGAGTAAATTATAGATCAAACTAGGAGGGGCACTCATATGAAAGCGATTTTATACACAAAATACGGACCACCGGATGCTCTTCAGCTCAAAGAAGTAGAAAAACCAACTCCCAAGAGCAATGAAATATTAATAAAAATATATGCGGCAACAGCAACAGCAGGAGATGTGAAGATGCGAAGTTCCACATTCCCTCACCTTTTCTGGCTCCCCGTGCGAATATGGAAGTGGCCTAGCTCTGAAGGTTAGCCCTAATAATAAGAATTTAATAAATAAAGAGGAATATTTATTAAACCCATAAATAAGGGTGATCTCCTCATAATTACCACAGTCCCTCCACAAATTCTCCAAATTTAATGAATAAAATGTTGCCGATACCTAGTAGTTGATAAAAATATTATTTCTGAAACACAAAGAATTGGCACAGGCAAGACCTGCTCTAATTGCAATCAATGAGGAGACCTAAAATGAAAAAAAGAACCATAATAATAGTTATTATTTCCGCTCTGGTTGTAGCGGGGTTGGCGTATTGGATAGTCAGCGCTCAACAAAGAGCCCAAGCCAGCACCGACGATCTGCAAACTTTTGAGATCTCGAAAGGCCCTCTGAGCGCGGTTGTTTATGAAACAGGGGAAGTTTACGCCGACCAAACCGCGATGCTGTTTTGGGAAACAAAAGGAATCGTGGGGGAGATTAATGTGGAATTGGGTGACGAGGTTATTGAGGGGCAGATATTAGCCACTTTGAAAGAATCCTCTCTGCCGCAAACAATATACCTTACTCAACAAGATTTAATCAATGCAGAACGGGCTCTTGAAAATTTATACGAGGGAGCTGCAGAAGCAGCCGCTATCTCTCAGTTGGCGGTTGCCAATGCCAGAGATGCCCTGGATGATGCCGAGTATTACTGGACTATCAACCAACCAGGAAATCGCGCCAGCGCCGAGGAACTCAAATCGGCCAAAGCGAAAAAGACCATTGCTGAGAAACAACTGACCCGAAAACAAAAAGAATACAATAATGCAAGCGGGGCAATCCCCAAAGCGCAGGCTCAAATTAACCTCACAGCTGCAATTAACCAACACCAATATGCAGTTTGGTATGTTAACTGGCTGCAAGAGGGCGGAGATGAGATCGAAATGGCAATTTTTGACGCCAACGTCGCGGTGGGTTTGGCCAATCTTGAAGCGGCCGAAAGAGAATACAACAGGGTCAAAGATGGTCCTGATCCGGATGATATTACCATGGCAGAAGCCCGCATTTCCGCAGCTCAAGCATCTTTGGATATGACCTCCATCACAGCGCCATTTGGAGGCGTGATTACCTCTGTGGATGTGCTGCCGGGAGACATGGTCTCTCCAAACACCCCGGCCTTCCGGATTGATAAACTAAACAACCTGATGGTTGATGTAGGAGTATCAGAAATTGATATTAACCAGATCGGCGTTGGCCAGCCGGTCACTCTGTCGTTTGATGCGATTCTGGGGAAAGAATACCAGGGAGAGGTTGTAGAAGTTTCTCCTGTGGGAGTAAAAGAGCAAGGCTTGGTTTCGTTTGAAGTAACGATAGAATTGATTGACGCGGACGAAGACGTTCGCCCGGGATTAACTGCAGCGGTATCAATTGTTGTCAGGCAGGTAGAAGAAGCATTACTGATCCCAAATCGCGCAGTACGGTGGGTGAAAGGGGAACAGGTAGTTTATATAGCAACCAATCCAGATAACGTAATGGTTGAGAATCTATTGATGGTTCCTGTGACCCTGGGAGCTTCATCGGACGAGTTCAGTGAAGTGCTCGGTGGGGATATCAACGTGGGAGATCTGGTAGTTATCAACCCACCCAGCAGCAGCAATTTTGAGGAGATGGGACCGGGGAGTGGACCTCCCCCCGGGTTTGGACCACCTTAAGAGATTGTTGATACAGGAGAGTACCATGACCAATTGGGTAGTAGACGCGAAGGAGATCACCAAGGTATACCAGATGGGCGAAGTGGAAGTTCATGCTTTACGCGGCCTCTCTGTAAAGATTGCTCCAGGAGAAGTCCTGTCGATCATGGGGCCTTCGGGCTCGGGAAAATCTACTCTGATGAATATCCTGGGATGCCTGGACCGGCCGACTTCAGGGGAGTACAGACTGAATGGGGAAAGTGTTGCTACGTTGTCGGATAATCAGCTGGCTGACATCCGACACCGGGGAGTAGGTTTTGTCTTTCAAAGCTTCAATCTTCTTCCAAGACAAACCGCATTGGCCAATGTAGAATTGCCCTTGCGCTATGCGGAATTAAACGGGCGAAACCGCAAACAAGTTGCCAAAGAAGCGCTGGAAGCAGTTGGTTTGGGAGACCGGATTAAACACAAACCGAACGAGTTGTCTGGTGGTCAAATGCAGCGAGTTGCTATCGCCCGGGCCCTGGTTAATGATCCTGCCATCATTATGGCAGATGAGCCGACCGGAAACCTGGACAGCAAATCAGGTGATGAAATCATGAACCTGCTCCGAAAGTTAAATGAGGAGAGAGGAACGACCTTGATTATTGTGACTCATGACCCGGAAATTGCAGCCCTGACAGACAGAGTTATTTCGCTCTGGGATGGACGAATTGAGGAGAAATAGAAAATGAATTTTGGATCATCATTATTGGAAGCATTAGAAAGCCTGTCCTCCAACAAAGTCAGGACCGGATTAACCATGCTGGGAATCATTATCGGTGTTGGGGCAGTGATCGCCATGCTTGCTATCGGAGCAGGTACAGAAAAAGCTATAGTGGGAGAAATAGAAGGGATAGGAACTAATTTGTTGTTTGTTAGTACAAATTATGATGATGTAACGAATCCTAAACCGCTAACTCTTCAGGACGCAGAAGCGCTCAACGATCCGGTATTTGCGGCATCAATAGGCGCTGCTGCCCCGATCGTCCAGGGACAGGCAGAGGTTACTTATGCAGGGCAAGCCACCACCGCAAGTTTAGTTGGGGTCACTGAAGACTATACCAAAGTTCAAAATGTAGAACTCTCTGAAGGTGAATTTTTTAACTCCGCCCAGGTTAATGGGATAGCCTCTGCGGTGATCCTGGGAGCCAACGTAGCTGAAGAGTTATTCGGACGATCTGATGGATTGGTAGGTGAAACTGTCCGTGTAGGAGGACAACCATTCCGGGTGGTCGCGCTTCTGAAGAAAGAAGGAGGATCTCAATTTGGATCCGGAGATGATCAGATTATGGTTCCGCTAACGACTGCTCAAGCCCGGTTATTACCCGGAGCGGTAAAAAATGAGGTATCAATGATCTTTATATCTGCGATTACCTCAGACGCTGTGAAAGCAGCCGAAGATGAAGTTTCTCTTATACTCCGTGACAGACACAAACTCAAGCTGGCGGAAGACGATTTTTCGATCATCTCCCAGGAAGCGTTTTTGTCCATGGCTTCTACAATCACCGGGGTCTTCACTGTCTTTCTTGGTGGCGTGGCTGGGATCAGCTTATTGGTGGGCGGTATCGGAATCATGAATATCATGCTGGTTTCTGTTACGGAACGAACCAGGGAAATTGGATTAAGGAAAGCAGTGGGCGCAAAGAAAAAAGACATTTTATCTCAATTCCTCATTGAATCTTCTCTGTTGAGTCTCCTTGGCGGTGCTATTGGGATTGTCCTGGGATGGCTCTTGGCACTGGGGGGGTGGGAAAGATTGCTGAAGCGAGCAATTTCGCGTTAGAGCCTGCAATAACAATAAATGCGGTGTTATTAGCGACCCTTTTCTCAGCGGCAGTAGGCTTATTTTTTGGAATTTATCCTGCCAACAGAGCTGCACAGTTGGAGCCGATTGAAGCACTGCGAAGTGATTAATTAGCTGTTCTCATTAGGAAGAATACATCTCACAATAAAGCAACCGAGCATTTCGCAGCCTCTTCCCACCTGACCTACCCTTCCTTTAATATGTACCCCTTGCCCCTAACCGTGCGTAAGTAGCGTGGATCTGAAGGATCTTGCTCTATCGCGCCTCTCAGAAAGTTTATGTACGTGTATAGTGTATTCATGTCGCCTATATAAGACGTTTTCCAGATCTTGGTAAAGAGCTCTTCCTTGGGCACCGGGCGTACTCTTGTTTATGGCAAAATAAATGCAGGCGTTTTGGCTAATTTTTATCCTTGTGCAAACCATAACTTAATAAAGCAACAAAGTAAACGATGCAGTGCCTTGGTGAAAAGCTCTTTGGAGAAAGAGTAGCTCAACGATCTTCTTCATCTCCCAGTCTCCATTCAGTGGCAAACACCGCTATATCCACTCTGCTTTTGACTCCCAATTTTCTAATGATATTACTAACATGAAACTCTACTGTTCGTTCAGATATTTCTAATTTCTCGCTGATCTGTTTATTCATCAACCCTGCGACAATACAAGCCACCACTTCATTCTCGCGAGCAGTTAGCTGTTTTCCAACAAGTTTATTGTTGCCATCTTTTATCAGACTCGTAACCTGTTGTGATATGGAGGGGCTTAACCAGGTCTCACCCTTCATGACAGCATGAATTGCTTCTGCAATCACACCCGGTTCTTCGTCTTTTAATAGATACCCATCCGCTCCTCCCCTAAGCATCCCTAGCACCGTGGGAATGTCGTTGTATGCAGTAACGATGAGTACGCGACAATCCCACTCTTCTCCCTTGATTTTCTCCAATACATGAATGGGCCGTATTCCGGGCATTCTCGCATCTAGAAGCAGGACATCAGGCTGTAGTTGTTTAGTGAATTGCAACGCTTCGTTGCCGTCCTGCGCCTCACCAACTACTTCAAACTCTGGATATTGAATAAGTTCATTATAAATCCCCGACCTGACAACAGGGTGATCGTCGGCAATGAGTATTTGGATGTTCATATTACTTCCTCCAAAAATTCGGCCATGGTCTCCCCCTCCTCCCTTTGATTTTTAATTGATAGAGGAACCGATACTCTTATTGATGTGCCTTCTTTTAGATTGGAGTGCACCTGAACCTCCCCACCCAATATCTCCACCTGCTCTTTGATCCCATTCAGCCCAAAATGGCGATGTTCCGTGAGTGAGCCCAAGGGATCCGGCACCTTAAACCCCACCCCGTCATCTTTTACAGAGAGAACAGCCTTTTGCTCCGGCACAATCCGCAGATCTACATGGACTCTCTCCGCCGCGGCATGTTTTTGTACATTTGCCATGGTTTCCTGAAAACAACGGTAAATGGTAAGAGCAACTTCATCAGATAATTGCACACTGTGATTATCAATAATTGTTAGGTAAATAACAAAGGGTACCTGGTCGTTGAGCTCAATCACCCGGGAGCGGATCAAAGAAGTCAACCCCAAGGAATCTAATGCCGGTGGACGTAGACCAGCAATGGTGCACCGCAGCCCAGTCAAAATATCGCGTATTTGCTCTTGGAGATTATTCAATTGAGAGGGTGATTTCATATCCGGGGCATGTTTCATATTGCCCAAGCTGTACTTAACCCCTATCAGCGACTGGACAATTTCATCGTGCAGGTTATGGGCAAGCTGTTTGCGTTCCTTCTCTCGGATAGTAATGATCATCCGGTGCAGAGCCTTGACCTGTCTGCTATGTTGTTTCACCTCATTTAAAAGAACAGCATTTTCCAGGGCAGCTCCTGCTTGTTGAAGAACGGCTTCGAGGATTTCCAGGTCCTGGGGCAAAAATTCCCCTCCCCCAATCCTGGATCCCAGGACGAGCAGTCCCTGAGGACCACGCTTGCCCTCCAGCAGAAGCCAGTATAGTGGGTCAGGTCCTAGAATATCCTGCGTGGGTATTTCTGAAACTGCCAGTATATCGCGAGCCTCAGACCCTTTTCCAATCTCCCTGGAACTGTGTTTAGAGAAAATCTCAAAAATAAGATCAACATCTCCCTCTCTCAAATGTCGCCCACCCTTCGTATACCCCCTTTCTATAGACTGGTTGGTGGAGATCGCGCCATCATTCAACAGCAGATTTACGTATTTCAACTGCATAGATTTTTGCAGGGTCCTGCACAGAGTCTGGCTGATGCTGTGTGTGTCGTTCCCCCCATCCTGAACGGCCCGGCTAATTTTCTGAACAGTTTCACGGTCGTCATACCATCCACCGTAATAAAGGCGGTCCACCCAACGCCGCAATAATTTATATAAGGGATGGGCGGTCAAAGCGAGAAGAAGGACAACCAAAAAACCAGCCCAACGAATGGAAGATTCCGTATCAAACAAAAATGAAGGAAAAAGGGTATAGACAGTTCCATACACAGTAGCAAGCCCTAAAGCCAATAAAGCGTAAGCGGCTGCGCGGTTGACATATTGCTCCAGGGGGATTAACTGATAGCGCATAATGGCATAACTGTATCCCAAGGGCAAGATGGAAAGAGTAAGGAAAGAGATTTCATATGGCAGAATGTATTGGTTAAACAATGTCTCAGGTAACATAGATAAAAAGATAAATGGAAGAAATGCGTTCAGAGCAGCCAGTCCGGCAATTCGCGATCGGCGACGATCTTCTATGGACTTTGCGGTTGCAGCAGCAAAGATCAAAACTCCTGCGGAGAGGATAAGCAATAGACTCAACCAGATATATTTAACAGTCAATAAAGGACCGGGAACTTCCAAGGCGAGCCTCCCCAGGTCCAGTACACTTAACCCGAGAGCGGCCAGGTATAGATATCGGACTGCTTTCTTTCTCCACTTCATATCAAAATATCCGCCGAGAAGCAGATGGAGATGAAGGGCCAGGGGCCCAATCCACCAAACAAGGATATTGAAAATCCACCCGATCCACAGTGGGCTTTTCCCAGAGATGGAACCTAATCCTAGAATAAGGGGTAAAATCATACAAAACAAGATGAATATTCTGGGTAATTGGCTTGGTCGGGCATAGGCCAGAACAAGCAATCCAGGAACCCAGAAAAGAAATGCAATCAATAATGTAGAAAAGCGCGTAAGGAGCTCGTTCAAAGAGGGTCGTGTTAATTCAATCGTCACCTCGTGGACAACTCCTTCCTGTTCTACTAATAACGTCACCCTCTCACCCGGTTCCTTGTCGGGAAAATCGCGGGCTTGATAGACAGGTTCTCCCTCAATCTCCTGAATATGCTCCCCTTCCCGGATCATGTCCGCGACAGGTCCTTGAGGATCGACGCTATTCACCCTTCCGCTGGTAAACGACCAGGTCATGCCGCTGTACGGATGCTGGACAAGGACAACCCCTGCCAATATCAGGGCCAAGGGAACAACCACCACCAGGAGTAAAGAGGCAAATCTCCAAATTGATTTAGTTGAAAGATGTTGAAAAAGGGATTTAAATCGTTTTTTCATTGAGATTCTTCTGAATATGATCTCCAGTTATTGAATCTGGGTGAAACAAGCAATCTGATCCAGCATACTTTCCAGTTGCTTTTTTGGATCCTGGTTCAGAGACAGAGAATCTAACACTTTCTTACCCCGCTGCTTGATCTTTTCAGCCTCCAAGGCCATATATACCAAGGCGCCATTTGTCAAGATCAGCTGTCGGATTGTGGTTTCTTGGTGGGTATTTGGGCTGTCTAAATAACGAACCAATTTATCTTTTTCCGGTGGCGGCAACACCTCCAAGGCATATGCGACCGGAATCGTCACCTTTCCCCTGCTTAAATCATTATACTCTCCCCATAACCCTTCAACATCGTTTGCAAGCTGAATCAGCAGTCCCAAGCAATGACCGTATGTTGTGAATGCCTCCACTGTTTCTGAAGATTCAGTTCCGGCATAGGCACCCAGCCTGCAACCTAAGGCAAAGAAAGCGCCTGATTTCCCGGCTGCAATCTCCCATGCTTGGTCTATTGTAATATTAGAAGAGGAAAGATCTTGATGTTGGCCAGCACAAACAGCCAAGGCCATTTGATTGAATGCTATTAGAAAATGCGCCCCTCTTTCTATGGACGATTCCTTTCTCGCTACTGCATTGACGAGAGCTATCTCCGCCTGAAGGATTAGACCCGTGGTAATATTGGTTAGTACACCCGTATCATACTGAGATAATTTACCTGAGATCTCCCGGTCTTCAATCTTATCCAAAAGATAAACCGCAGAGTAGAGCAATCTCCAGGCTGTAGAGATTGTGACAGCGCGCTCAATTTCAATCCCTATCGCCTTGCAAACCAGGGATGGCAAACTTAATAATCCGGTTTGATTTTGTTCAACAGGTGTCGATTGGCCTGGCAAAACAGACAGGACCTGGGTCAAAGCTGATCTGTATTCCGAATCGAGTCTCTCTAAATACCAAGCTTCACCCCGCTCGTTTGAGAGAAAAAGATCGGATGATCCCCCTGTTTTCACGCAAGCCACCACATGCCTTTCGTGGGGGAAGATTCCTGGTCTGCGCACAATGTTTCCATTGACCCGCTCTCTAATACTGCGTCTAGTGCAGTTCTTTCTTCTGCAGTTAGGTCGTTGATGGTTGCCCTTTTTATATCTTGATCGTTCGCCAATCTATAGGCAATCTCCAAAAGACGGTTTGTGTTTTGTTCGTGTTCCATTTATATTCCCTCCCTATATTGTGAGGTTGTTATTAAAAGTATATTAGAGGACTCTAAACTCCGTCAACCTGTGGAAATCCACAGGTATAACCTGAGGGAACCTACAGGTTACAAATGTGCATATTATTTGTAGAATGCAACTAGGTAACAGAATCGAGAGAGTTGTAACTAGTAATGAGGTGAAGTGTTTATTAGCCCAGTATTTTTTTTCTTGAATCTATCGAAATAATAATAATTCTATTTGAATACTATATTGTTTAGTAATTAAATAACTATGCATATTCTCCACGAAATGCTACATTTATAATGTGAAACAATTGTTGCTAACATGCAATCAAAAAATATATAAAAGGAGAAAAAAATGTCACTTCCAAAAATTTTAAGTGTATCTACAGCCCAGGGGGGTTGCGATTTTTGCCTCGGTTGCGCTGCTTGCGCCTTAGAACTCTTCCCGCCTTTTCTGGGTATCGGTGTTGCATTAGTTTCTATGTTTTAGTAGAAACAAATATTCTATCTCAATTTTAGTAAAAGCAGACATGGACAATATTCATAATGTGTCCATGTCTGCTTTTTTCAAAGTGAGCACAATGTAGTGTTTTTAGATTGCTGCGAAATGGAGGTAATTCCAACAATGAAAAAAAAACTAGAAAATTTATATCCATCTCTTCGTGAATATGTTATTTTACATATTACTCCTGCTGGTGCTCAAGTTACTGTGAAATTGCCCGAGGGAACCAAAGTTGGAAATAATATAAAACCAATCCCACTTGCATTTGTAAATGATACTGCCAGAGAAATATTACTCCTTTGTAATGGTCAACACAATAGTAAAGATATAGTAAATAGATTATTGAAAAATGAGAATAACGGCGATTTAAATTTCTCTGAAATGTTGGAAGGAACAATAGAATTTCTTCAACAAATGATGAGTTATGATATTCTTGAACTGGGGAAATCACCTTGGCATCGAGAATTTATACTTTCCGGAAGTCGAGATATTTTTATTCCACAACATATGTCAGTTGAATTAACTGCAAATTGTAATCTAAAATGCAAGTATTGTTACCGCGATGCTGGTCCCGATAAACGTGCCTTTTTAGATTATAAAGAATTGGTTGATATATTAGGAAGGTTGGCACACTTTGGACTTAGGTCTGTTGAACTTACAGGAGGGGAACCATTATTGCATCCACAATTTTTAGAAATTATTAAGTATTGTGTGAACAGATTTGATCGTGTAACAATACTAACTAATGGATGTTTAATAGATAAAGAAACTGCACAATTTGCTGGAGACTATCGGGAAAAGATTATTTTTCAAACGGATCTGGATGGATCAACACCAGAACTTCATGACAGTATTCGTGGTGTACCAGGGGCATTCAAAAAAACGCTAAAAGGAATTGAATATTTAGTGAGCGAAGATGTTAAAATACGAGTTGCCATGAATGTTGTAAAAGAAAATATCCCTGACCTTGAAAACACATTGCTTCTTGCAAAGCAAATAGGTGCCACCTGGTTTACATTTGTACCCATCGTCAATATAGGCCGGGCAAAATTTTTAGAGAAACTCACAGTTGAACAATTGTCGCAATTCAGTGATATGTCTAACAAACTAAACAAAGAATACAAATCATTTATAACAACAAGAGAACACGACCAGATTGTCGAAGAGCATAAATCTGAAATTAATTGTGGTGCGGGATATAAGTCTGCGGTTCTCGGCCCAACTGGTAAAGTTAGACCTTGCTTGTTATTACCAGAGAGTGTGTTGACATTTGGTGATTTAACTAAAGAAAGTGTTTCAGATGTGTTTTCTAATCCAGTAGTACCATATCTTCATCAATTAAAATCACCAAATGAAGAAACCTGTTCAAACTGTAATTATGAATTAATTTGCCGATACTGTATAACAAGAGGTATTGACAGCCAATCTATAATAGGCTCAGCTTGCGAATGGGGAAAAGTCAATAATACATCAAAGTGGTTTGAAATTGATCAATTACACGCGGATGTTGGTTGAGATTTGATTTTCTCATGATCGATTTTTTCATTTCACAACTTATTTTTTTTATGTTAACATGAGAGCGAAAATATGAACTTAATAACTAGTGGGAGAAATCTAATAGAAAGTAATATTATTGAAGTAAAAAACATATCAAAAGTGCTAGGGGGGCGTACTGTCCTCTCAGATATCAATTTTCAAGTTCAAAAGGGATCAATATTTGGATTTTTGGGACCAAACGGGTCTGGTAAGACTACAATATTACGCATCTTATTAGGCCTGATTATTCCTGATTCGGGTGAAGTCACCATAATGGGACAAAATCCAACAAAAATGACCAGGGAGGTTAAAAAAGGATTTGGGGTTGTTCTAGAAGATCATGGATTAAATGAGCGACTTACTGCTTTTCAGAACCTCAATTTCTTTGGTCAGATATATGGGTTAGCGAGCACTGTACGAAAATCTCGGATTCAAGAATTACTCAATAAAGTAGATTTGTCTTCATATGAAAAGAAGCCAGTAGGTACTTTTTCCAAAGGTATGAAACAACGACTAGCGCTCGCTAGAGCTTTGATCATCGATCCTAAAGTATTGTTCCTAGACGAACCAACATCTAATCTTGATCCAGAGGGAACAGTATTTATAAGAAATATAATTTTGG
>Ga0255364_10261_pt1 | contig 12352 bp, 10 predicted proteins | sample ANMaggSSYBR01G12_FD_182087 | JGI IMG/M metagenome (GOLD analysis project Ga0255364, IMG submission 182087) | Sediment cell enrichment communities from methane seep in Santa Monica Basin, California, United Staets - ANME aggregate JGI... | ecosystem: Environmental > Aquatic > Marine > Cold seeps >...
ACCAAGAAATTGTTCTCCACATGGATTGGTAGCTTCTAAATCATATAAGTGGGGTATCGGGTTTTCACGGTTGGCGTGATCGAGGAACAGAAGCCCCGGCTCTCCATTATGGTGTGACTGATAGACAATGGAATCAAAGAGATCACGAGCTCGAATCTTATCGAAAACCACAATTGGAATACCAGCAGCTTCAGCCTGGCCGAGGGTTCCGTTGAACTTTCTATATTCAGGATGTTTAACATCTGGAAACCGAAGTTCCCACATCGCATCTTCCAGAACCGCTTCCATAAAGGCATCTGTGATACCTACTGAAATATTGAAGTTTGTAATCTCAGTTTCATCAGTTTTACAGGAGATGAATTTTGCGATATCCGGATGGTCAACACGGAGAACTGCCATGTTCGCACCGCGACGTGTCCCTCCCTGAGCAATCTCACCAAATGCTTTGTCATAAACTTTCAGGAAACCTACAGGTCCGGTTGCATGTCCCGAAGAAGCTTTAATGAGTGATTTACTTGGGCGAAGCCTTGAGAAAGAAAAACCATTTCCTCCCCCTGTTTGTTGAATCAAAGCCGCATCTCGGAGAGATTGAAATATTCCATCACTCCATTTTCCCATATCGTCACTGATCGGGATCACAAAACAAGCAGCCAGCTGTCCTAAAGGTGTTCCCGCACCTGTAAAAGTTGGGGAATTGGGAAGGAATTTTTTTTCTGCTAACAAACGATAGAATCTATCCGCTGTCTCAGAGACATTACCCCCCCAGGTTTCCTCAATTGCAGCGATATTATAAGCAACCCGCCAGAATGTTTCCTCTTTTGTTTCTGTCGGTTCCCCATCCTCCCCTTTTCTAATGTAACGTCGATTAAAAACCTCAAGCGCATTGTCGGATAAAATTACTTCTGGTGCATCTGGGGGAAGAGATGGTTGCGTTTTAACACCTTGAATCTGCACTTGGGGATCGACGTTTTCCACCATTGAGGTCTCCTGATTTTGAAAATAATAATAAATACTCAAGCAGGAATATAAAACTCATTACTTAAAATAACCCCCATATATACGGGTATGGTACTTATTAAGCCTTATATCTGGTTGAGTGGTCGTATTCTAGCATACCCAAAGGGATATATCAACCCAAGAAAACCCGTCTAAACCTTAAACTTTTTGAGGCCCAGGTTTTTGTTAAGGAAACTCTCTTTTATTAGGATTTTCCGAGAATTAAACGAGCTTAATAATGGATAAAAACTATATTTACCTCAGCCTAGTTTATATTCTTTTATATGAAACAATGCCCAAGTAGGAAAAAATCACTCGTGAAATACAAGCTGTAATGTTAGAATAGGAAATCTGACATAATCCACCGGAAAATGACTATGCCTATCTCTCCTGAAGTAACTACACTCGACCTTAATTTTCAAAACTGCAAAAACACAATCGCCAGTTATCTGATACCTTATCAGAACGGTTTAATTCTTATTGAAAGCGGACCGGGGTCTACGCAGTTGCAGCTGCAAAAAAATCTCAAAGAACTTGGATATGATTTAAAAGAGATCACACATGTCCTGTTAACCCATATCCACCTTGATCATGCCGGAGCAGCAGGATGGTTGGCCAAACATGGCGCGCAAATATATGTCCATGAGCGAGGCGCCCCCCATATGCTGGATCCTTCCCGGTTGATAGCCAGTGCAACCCGGATTTATCAGGACCAGATGGAAAATCTCTGGGGTGATTTCTTACCCGTTCCGGATCCGCAGCTGACGGCTCTAACAGATGGAGCTGAAATTTCCATCGGTTCCTACAATTTTAAGGTTCTGGATACTCCCGGTCATGCCAATCATCACATGGCATTTTTGCTGGATGATATTTGCTTCAGCGGAGATATTGGCGGTGTCCGAATCAACGGCCAGGGTCCACGTCATCTCCGAATTCCAATGCCACCACCCGAGTTTCATCCACCAAAATGGCGAAAATCCATTGAGCGTTTACAGAATGAGAATATATCAAAAATTGCTCCGACACATTTTGGATTCTTTGACGATGTTGAGTGGCAGCTTGACGCAGTGTTGAGGGAGCTGGACTCTGTGGAGGAGTGGATGTTAAATACAGTCCCCTTGGGGCTCCAAGCGAATGAGCTCAGGGAAAATTTTGTTCAGTGGTCTTCCAATCGAGCAAAAAAACTTGGAGTAACTGAGGGATCGCTGGATGTTTTTGAGATAGCGAACCCTTCCAGCATATCAGCTGATGGCATCAAACGTTATTGGGAAAAATATATAAATTCCGAGTCCTCTTCTTGAGAATTGGAAAATGTTGATATAAGTGATATCTAGCAGCCCTGCTTCCTAGCAGGGCTGTTTATTAATTAATCCTCTGTTTTGAGTTTGAGAAATGCAACTCTTTAGAAATTTTCACGTATACACTACTGAAAGAAAAATGAATTTGAATTTTTGATTATTTAAAATAAGGAGTAAATATGTCTGTAAAACGAAAGGTTCTAATTATCTTGATCCCTCTTTTCCTGGTTTTAACACTTGGATTTGGGTTCGCTGCAACCGTAAAAGCGGTTGAATTTGACGAGGATGGCATCATTGATGCAAACGAAGTCATCGACGATGACTTGTTCATCGGCAGTGAAACCGTAGAAATCAACGGAACAGTTAACGGTGATGTGTTTGCTGCCGGTTCGGTTGTTAAAGTGAATGGAACTGTCAACGGAAGTTTGGTTACAGGTGCTCAATCCGTCTTTGTAAATGGGCTGGTTGACGGTAGTGTTTATGCCGGATCCAGCACTTTCACCCTTGGATCTGAAGCCGAGATCGGCCGTAATGTTTATTATGGAGGGTTTAACCTATCTGCTGAACCCGGATCGAAAGTTGAGAAAGATCTTTTGGTTGGAGCCTATCAGGCGTTGCTTTCCGGTCAGGTTGGTCGGGATGTCCGAGCAGGTGTCGGTGCTTTGGAGATTGATGGATTTGTAGGAAACGACGTTATCGCTGAAGTTGCTGGTCCCTCTCAGGGGCAGCAATCCTATTACTTCTCCAGTCCTCCTGGTGTAGATACAATTATTCCTTCTGGAATCCGGATTTCGAAGGATGCAGAAATTGGTGGATCAATAACCTATAAAAGCTCGGAAGATCAGTCTGATGCTATTGAAATTTCTCCAGCAGGTGGAGTGACTTTCGAATATAACCCTGATCTTGATACAGAAGTGGTCGATCCGGACGAAGTTGGTAGAGTCGGCTCAACAGCATTGGTTGGTACCTGGTTGCTTAAGCGCGTCCGGGTCTTTATCACCTTAATGCTTCTCGGCTCATTGATTATCTGGCAGATGCCAGGTCTTTTGAATAAAGTCGGTGATAAAGTTGAGCGCGAATCAATTCCCTCCCTGGGTTGGGGTATGGTATCCATGATGGTCGTTTACCTAGGTGCATTTCTTGCCGCAGGATTAATCATTGCCGGAGCGATTTTCTTTGGTGTGATTACCCTGGGAGAACTCTCTCGGGTTATCTTGACAATTGGTTTCTCAAGCCTGGGATTAATCTTGGCTGCTTTTGGACTGCTGGTATCTTACGGAAGCAAACTGGTTGTCGCGTTTATGATTGGTACATTAATCATCAGGTGGTTAGCCCCAAAATATGAGAATCGTAAAATTTGGTCCATGCTGGTCGGTGTGCTGTTATATACATTCTTGAGAGCAATTCCAATCTTCGGCTTTGCCATCGCCGTATTTGTTACTTTGATCGGTATTGGCGCAATGTGGTTGGCATATCGAGATCGAAAATTGCCAGTATCCTCCGCCGAAGGCACGGTTGAAGTGCCACCAGCTGAGTAATCCTCATCAGAACCACAAAAAGCCTGGAGAAAAACTCCAGGCTTTTTTTTGGTGTTTGAATTGTTAATCCCCCAGAAGCTGGACAACCAATTTCCGCTGGCGATTCCTGTTATCAAAATCAACCAGGATGATTTGCTGCCAGGTCCCTAGTGCCAATTCTTTCGCAATAAATGGGACAGTGAGCGATGGTTTCAACAGCGCCGCCCTAGCATGGCTGTGACCATTCCCATCTCCCCAACGTTGATTATGAGCGTACTCCCGGGAAGGGGAAATAATGTCATCAAAAACACGCTGTAAATCCTCCACACATCCAGGCTCAAACTCGAGAGTGGTAATGGCACTGGTTGCAGATGGCGTGAAGATGGATACAATTCCATTTTCCAAGCCGCAATCAGAAACGGACGCCTGCACTTGAGATGTAATATCAACGACATCCCCATTTCCCTTGGTTTGAAGTTTTATATAGGTAGTTTCCACAGTCATAGTCACCACTCACTTTATCAACTTATCAATCTTTTAAGGGTGTGAAAAAAAAACTGAAGGAGGATTGATCAAGCCAATTCAAGGTAGCGGCTGATTTCCCAATCAGTCACCCTGGTCCGGTATTCATACACTTCAGCCCATTTTGCTCGACTGAAGACATCACATATCGCAGGACCAAGAGATTCCTTAATCACTTCATTATTCTCAAATTCATGCATGGCTTCTGCCAGGGATCCCGGCAAGGATTCAATTCCTTTTTCTTTGCGTTCTTCCTCAGTAAGGTTCCAGATATTCAGGTTGTTCAAGGGAGCTGGACAGGTTAATTCCTGATTTATGCCGTCCAAGCCTGCTGCCAGCATGGCTGCAAATGCCAGGTACGGGTTGGCAGATGGATCCGGGCATCTTAGTTCCAAACGAATTGATTTGCTTCTTCCAGTCGTGTATCTCGGGAGCCGGATTAATGCAGACCGGTTTATCTGAGCCCATCCGATATAGACTGGTGCTTCATATCCCGGAACCAATCGTTTATAGGAATTGGCTGTTGGTGCTAAAACTGCCGACATTCCCCGGGCATGTTTCAACTGTCCTGCAAGGAAATGATAAGCCAATTGAGAGAGACGGTTTTCATCCTCATCATCATAAAACAGGTTCTCCCCTTTTGTGTTGAATATTGACTGGTGAGTATGCATACCGGAACCATTCACACCATAGATTGGTTTTGGCATAAAAGATGCTATCAAATCATATTTAGCAGCAATTGCCTTAACTGTATATTTCATAGTGATAACGTTATCTGCAGTTCTTAACGCTTCACCGTAACGGAAATCTATCTCATGCTGTCCCCGGGCAACCTCGTGATGACCCATTTCAACTTCCAAACCCATTTCATCTAAGGCATGCATCAGCTCTGTCCGAACCAATGTGGCTTGATCCCGGGCAGAGAAATCAAAATAACCACCCACATCATAAGGAACAGGATGCATACCTTCTTCTCCATTCCTTTTGAATAAAAAGAATTCTGGTTCCGTTCCAACATTAAAGATCCACCCTTTATCCTCAATCTTTTTCAACATTCTTTTAAGGGAGCCCCTGGGATCGCCTTCAAAGGGATCACCATCCGGTTTGTAAATATCACAAAACACACGAGCCCGCTGCAAGTCTTTTGGATTCCAGGATAATACTGCGTAGGTGTCGGGATCTAATACCAAACGCATATCACTTTCCTGAACCCTCGCGAACCCTTCTACAGAAGACCCATCAAACCAGACTCCATCCTCTAATGCTCCTGGCAGCCGTCCAGGTGTGATGTCAACACTTTTAACTGATCCTGTGACATCAGTAAATTGCAGCGAAATAAATTTCACTTCATCTTCTTTGACTCGTGATATTAATTCCTTATGATCCATATTTCCTCCAAAACTAAAAATATATGCACCTGATGATTATTGCAGCCAAGCGGCAACAGGATTCTATTAAACAAAAAAAGCACGCCTGGGCGTGCCTTTTATTCTTAATCAGGTCTATCGGCAAGCCCTTCCCTTAATAATCCAGAAATATAATATACCGTATTTCTGAGCCATTAAAGGGCTTTTGTCCCAACTGTCACCAGCTGGTTTTGAACCATTTTTTTTCGGGAAGGATAAAGAAGCCCATGGCCGGGCTTCAGAGGCATCCGCTGATCATTCGATTTTCACTGCAATCTTACGCAGTTTAGCATTCCCCTTGCGGGGAAGAACCTCCACCTCGTCACCTCAGATTCCTGAGGCTCAGTCGCTAGTAATCCTTCAATATAGATTTGTTAAGTTACTGACGGTGATTTTAGCAAGGGATTGCCATCCTGTCAAGTTAGGGATCATGTCATGAATTTGCCGGTACTACAATCATTATAGTGCAATAAGTTTATCGTAGGTCCTTATTGTATTCCATATCAAACCACATCGCAAAAAATTAATGACTGCATTCCTGCTATAACACTTGACATCCAAGCCAGGGCATTGATCGAAGGAATTCCTTTCTCTAAGATCCACCAATAATAAAAAATGCAGATTCCAAGAGGGAGACTGGCTATTAACAGGATAAAAGCCATCAAATAGAAAAATACCAGTGGGTGAAAGTCCCTGATTACATATTTGTGCCAAAGACGGAATAAGAAGAGTTTTAAAAGGAGCCAGGATAACTTCGGGATCATCAAGATGGGCTTAACCCCAGAAAGCTCTCCGATATTATAAATAGGTGTAATCGGAACATCCCTGACCCTCAAGTTACTGATATTTAGGCGAACCAGCAAATCATTTGGCTGCCCATAGCGCTTATACATTTTGTCCCAATCAATTATTCTTAATGCGTAAAGATTGATCGCTGTGTATCCTGATTGGGAATCTGCTATATTCCAATATCCAGAAACAATCTTGGTTAATAAAGACATCGCGCTATTTCCCATATACCGCACTTTAGGGATCTTATTCCAGGCATCCCCCGTGAACAATCGATTCCCTTTTGTATAGTCAGCTTCATCGTCAACAATTGGATCAAGAAGTGCTGGAAGGTCATCAGGACTCATTTGGGCATCACCAGCCATAACAACACTGATCTGTATGCCCTGATCGCGGAACTGTTTATAACCTGTGGCGATAGCTCCCCCAACCCCTTGATTCTTTTCATGTTCAATAATTTGTAGACGATCTCCCAGATTTGATTTGTAACTTTTAGCTATTTCAACTGTATCATCCTGATTGCAATCGTCAACGATCAGGATCACCTTTTTAATCATCTCGCGAGAGGGGGTATCTCCAATGGAGATTACATCTGCCAAATAGGCAGATACTTCCTTATATCGGCGCTCAATCATACTACCAATCGGTTCTTTGAGTTCCGATTAAGATAAGGCAACCAATGCGGCAATTTACAGGGCAAATAAAAGGAAGTGGAAAATGGAATAATTGATTCCCAGATGAGTCAGAATAACTACGAATATATGGTTGGATATCAGACTCAACGCGAATGAAAAAACCAGTGTTTGGATAATTCCTTTATTGATTTTTGCTGTTTTTAAAATCAATAAACCAGGTAAAAATGTGATTTACAGTATTGATAACATGCCCAAAACAAACATAGAGATACCCTGACCTTTTTCTACTGCCTCACCAGCACACAAAACCTTTACTCAAGCACATCTGAGCTCAGGTCATAGATAAAATATGTACCCAAGATGATAATTATAGTCGTGCTCACAAGCCTATCGATTCCAACTGCAATGGCGCTTACCGCAGGATCATATCCCAGGAAATTCCCCACCACTGCTATGATCGCCTCCCGTACTCCTAACCCACCAGGGGCAATGCTCACCAAACGGGTCAAAATAGTCGCTGAGGCAAATAACAATCCCTCTAAAAATGATACGCTAAAAGACAAAAAACGAAATCCTATCCAGAATCTAAACGCCATCGTCAGGACGGATGCGATCTGGAGAATGATCAATTTCAGAAGTAATCTTCTATCATTTCGAAATACCTGCCACCCTTGATTTAATGAATTCATCCGATTTTGCCATTTATCAGGAAGGAAACCGAAGCGAAGAGGGATCCAAAGCAAAACTATCGATCCCGCCATTAGTCCAAAGCCGAGGATGATGATCAATGGAATTTCCACAAAATGGAAAATAACCATCAACAGCAGGCCAAATAAACCAATCAATCCGTTCGTCGCAACAAAACAGATAAATAATGCGCCAATCGAACTTGTATATTTGGTATATTCCAAGTGATGTTTCTTATTGAGATATACCCCTTTAGCGACCAGACCACCAGCAAAGGGTAATAGATTTGCCATGGTATTCACCACAGCTAACCCAAAACCCGTTCTTAGTTTAAGTGTGATTCCTAATGCCCCGTACAAGTAATAATTAATTAAGCCATTGATAAAGGTTGAAATACAAATAGCTGCAATCAATAACAGCACTCTTATAAGGGAAAAGGAGAACAATTCCAGATAGTCTTCAATATTACGGATCAAGAATATCGTAAAACCCAGGATCACAAAAATCGAAAAAGTGATCGGGATAATGTTTTTCTTCGCTGCTATTCTCATGATGATCTCTACTTCGCGATCAGTTAGTTAATATGGATAGTTCAAACGATTCATGAGGGGGCCGCATACGTCAATAAATCCAGCTTTTTGTCCAGATGTCCAATCCTCCCATTTCGGAAATTTTCCCCAGCTTCCATGAATGCGCTTTTCCAACCATCCATCAATGGAACTAAGCATTCCGGGATTATCAATACTTATCAAGAACTCCAGCAATTCCTGGAGGTTGTCATAGCGTTGATCAGAAATAAAGATATCTTCGAATTTCACTACTCTTATATTTGGATTGTTGCCAACTGAATTTAGCGCAAATTCATTTAATCTCACCCACGCCCAGCATAATTTTTCAAATTTCGGCATGGATTCCCATTGGCTCAGAGATACTTCCCCGCACTCATAAGCTGTTGGCCAAGTGTGGGCAAATACCTTCTGCAATGCACTCTTACCATACATCTGGCCCCAATTAATTTTCGATTGGATCCAATCGCGTCCGTCGCGAATTATATATACAACGCGATATTGTTCATAAACATGATCCAGAGTATCAAGTAAGCCATAATATCCTGCATTTGATTCAATATAAGGCGAGCCTGTTCTATCATTTACAAAAGAGTAGCGCTGTTGGTAAAGCTTCTTGACAGCTGATGGAAAATCTACCTCCCCACAAACTCTGTCATCAGATATGTTTATCAAACTCCATTGACCTAAAAGCTTCCGAACGAACAAATTGGTAAAACCGGATTCTTTCAACTGAGCCCAGACCTGATTTATCCTTTCCTGCCCTTTACTGTACTGGAAATAATTAAATACATCAGGTTCGTGGAGAGAACAGCTCTGAGGTAGTTGACTCTTGAAAAATGCCTGGAAGAATTTAGTTCCCGTCCTTCCCAAGGAGGTGACAATTATGGTAGGTTTCGATATCTTTTTATATGATTGTTTATTTAGTTCCATAATATCCTAGATTCTCCATCAAGCTACCGCAAATACTATCAAACTTATCCTGTCTTTCCTGACTCCAATCCCTCCAATGAGGAATCGCATGTTGTGCTGTTGAATTCTTAGGCTGATTGATCTCATCAATCCAATTCTCTTGGCTGATGTCCAGTCCAAGAGGGCTGAGCAAGTTTTCCTTCAAATAATCGAAATCCTTTATTATTCTCTCAAAATAAATAGGTGTGACTATCGATTCAACTAGGTATTTGTTCTCCACCCACCAATACCAGCATAGTCTTTCAAAACGGTCCATCTCAAACCACATCTCATAGTAATCTTCCCCTTGTTTCGGATGAATGAGCAGGGAAAAAGGGTCCTTGAGGGTGAAAGTTCGGCGGGCCATCATGGAACGAACAACGTCTCGCCCATCTCGAACCAGATGGAAAAGCTTTGCATTTGGGATATTTTCCCTCACTGCCAGCGAATGCCTGCGCAGCAAGCTGTTCACTTCTCCATATTGGGTTATTTCTCTTCGATGATTGTGCCAATAAATGAATTTTTTCCGGAAATCGGAGAAATAATCGAAACCCTTTTCTACTCCATAGTAGGCCTGAGGATAAGCCAAGAAATCCAACCGGGTCGGTTCATGAACGACCTGATTACCGCTGGCTTTGTTCAGAAAATTTGCCAGGAACATGCTTCCTGATCTCCCAATCGACAGAACAAAGAAGATCTTCTTTGCATCAAACCATGCATCGATCCGTTCTGAAGGGATCTCCCTCAGGGAATAATCTTGTTTGGCAGCAAAAGCCTGTAATATCAATCTCCCGAAGAAATTGATGACATCCTTAACCATGTTCACCTTATACCTGGTCAATCCGATTAATAATCTCCAGGAACTTCCTGCCTATAACGGGCCAATCCAGGTCCTGTTCAACACGTTTATAACCATAATTTCCCATAGAATCCCTGAGAGAGCCATCCTCAATGAGATGGATGATCGCTTCGGAATACTCTCCCCAATTTCCAGGTTCGATCAGGATGCCACTCTTCTTATTGACAACAGCATCCTGGATTCCCCCGATCGCAGACGAAACAACCGGTTTCCCGGCTGCATTCGCCTCAGCCAGCACAATTCCAAATCCTTCTACATCATCCGGCACGTAGATGGCGGGCAGCAAAAAAATATCACATGCCAGGTACAATTCGATCAATGCCGCGCGGTCCACCCATCCGAATAACCGCACGTGCTCTTCCAGTCCTTTTTCCGTGATTTTCCTCTCGATCAACTGTTGGATGTCCATTTTATGAATCAGTGATTTCTCTGGATTTCCTCCGACGATACAGAAAACCACATTTTCATACCGTTTGACAATATCAGGTAGAGAATGCTCAATAAACTCGGGAATCCCTTTACGTTTTGCAAGCCTACCTACGTACAAAAGGAGGAACTTGCCCGCCAGGTCATATTTTTCCTTCAATTCAACCTCATTTTGGGTTGTGTCAAAATCATCAGCTCTGATTCCCGGGTGAACAACCGATAAGGATTCTTCTGGAACGCTTAGCTTACGGGCGATTTCTTTTGTTTGTGAACTGTTCGTGATCACTAAGTCCATCTTTGGGATAAGCGCTCGAATGGCGAACTGATAAAGGAAATTCTTATAAATCAAATCCAAACCATGAGCATAGACTGCAACGGGCTTTTTATGGATCTTTCCAAGCAAATAGACAATCGGTGATGTCAGTGCACTTCCTCCAACGATGACATCAAAATTTCCTGCTGCCAGAAGCTGGCTGCCCTTAATGATCGAATAGATAAAGAACCAGATCAGCCCACTAAATCTCGCCCGGTACATCCCCTCAGCTTCTTTCTCCCCTGGTTCATCGGAGCACGGAGCGATGATCCCAACAGTGGTCCTTGACCTAATCTGCTGTACCAGTTCAAATAATAGATTTTCCATTCCCCCAATCTTAGGTGGGTAGTTCCAGGTAACCAGCAGTATTCGTTGATTATTTTCCATAGCGCAGCTGAGTAATTTGCTCAGAGACCAACCCGATGAGAAAAACAAGTCCTGCTATGGTCATAATCAGGGCAGATGTCGGACCATACTTGGCGTCCAGGACGACAACTTTATACAATCCATATCCAAAACCCAGCAGGAATAATGAAAGCGCCGTTGGAATGAATATCTTCAACGGAGAGAACAAGGTTGCGACTTTGAATATGATCATCAAGAATCGAAACCCATCCCTCAGTAATTTGATCTTGCTCTTGCCTTGCCTTTTAACTACCTTGATAGGATGATAGGCAAATTGATATCCCGATCGAGCAAGGGCCAATGTAATTGTTGTTGGGTAAGAGAACGTGTTCGGCAACAAGTGAAGGAATTCCTTCGCTATCGATGCCTTGATCGCCCGGAACCCAGATGTCAAATCCTCGATCTTCCTATTGCACACATAGCTGGCCAGCCAGTTATAGAGTCTGTTCCCGATATTCCGGGAAAATGCTGTCTCTGAATCTGGAACCCGCGCTCCAACAATCATGTCATATTGTTCCATTAACTCCAGCATTGCTAGGATCTCCCGGGGATCGTGCTGCCTGTCGCCATCGATCAGCACGATGATCTTCCCCCTCGCTGCACGAATACCTGTTTTTACCGCAGCCCCATTGCCGATATTGTAGGCATGAGAAATCACCCTTGCGCCAGTCCTGCTGGCTTCAGACCTAGAATCATCCTGTGATCCATCATCAACAGCAATAATTTCAAATTCCTGCTCTGAAAGGGAAAGAACTTTCTCGATCTCGGATATCCCTTCATAAATGGCCTGTCCCTCGTTATATACAGGAATGATTACAGATACATCGATGTCATTTTTATCAGAGTGGCTATCCATAATAACAATTTTCCTCAAAGTACCGCTGCACTTCCAGTTAGAATAAAAATTGATCAGGCATGGAAGGTGGTCTTGGTGTGGATGCTGGTTGAACCCCTCCAAGCGGATTAACAAACCAATTATACC
>Ga0255364_10262_pt1 | contig 12335 bp, 9 predicted proteins | sample ANMaggSSYBR01G12_FD_182087 | JGI IMG/M metagenome (GOLD analysis project Ga0255364, IMG submission 182087) | Sediment cell enrichment communities from methane seep in Santa Monica Basin, California, United Staets - ANME aggregate JGI... | ecosystem: Environmental > Aquatic > Marine > Cold seeps >...
CCAGAAATTTAAAATGACCATATACTCGCTAGGATTTTTGCAAATCTCTTCAGCAGTGATAATGTTGGGGTAGTTCAGTCTTTCTTTGATGTATCTATCCGTATAATCCTCATCGACGTATGTGCCTGTCATTCTCCTTGGTTTAAGAATCAATATGTTTTCATCCCTGCTGTCCGGTGCTCTGATTTTCTTATCTTTATGATATTTCTCTAGGAAACAAGCGTGTTTGAAACTTATGACAAGTTTTTTCCCAAGGTCTTTAGACATCCTATAAAATGTAGTAAATCTGTCTACGTCCTTGAAGTTGAAATCAACTATTGAAAGATGTTTACAATTCGATATTTCCTTTTTTGAATCATTGTATACTTTTTGTTCAGATTCGTCTGTTTTTTCAATATTTATCCTTGTCCCCTCTGTTATCATTGATATTGGTTTTGATTCTTTTGCAGCATTCATAAAATCCTCTGTCATGTTTGCATGTAACCCGTGCATTCTTAGATCACCAGTATAAACCACTGCCCCTTCTGACGCATGTATTATGAACCCATATGCACCAGGTACGCTGTGATCTGTATGAATTGGTTCGATTTCTAGCGAATCAATATGGATTTTGTCCCCAGTTCTGAACGTATTAAATCTTCTTTCTATGGGGGGTTTTCTATAATCACTTCTAAAAAGTGGCCTTTTCTTGAAGCTAAGAACTTCATTTTCAATTGATCTCTGACTTTGTTCGTCAACTGCCTCCAGGATATATTTACATGTTTCACCGCAGTAAATTGGTATATCTTGGTGAAGGAATGAAATATAGTTTGCATGATCTGCATGTGCGTGAGACAAAACAACCCCTTGAACATCTGGTTCCTCTGATTTTCTCCCAAGATGTTCTAGTAGATCTTCTCTATAAATATTAGTTACATCTGGTATTAACTTCATTTCAAGGAAATCTCCAAGACCATTTGCGGTTCTTGGAGTTAAAAATTCTTCAAAGTAAAGTCCCCTTTTACTGAAACTCATGCCAAAATCCAAAAATATTTTTGTTCCGTTGTCTTCCAATAAAATTTTGTTTCCGCCTATCTCTTCGACTCCCCCATAAAATGTAAGCTTAACCATGCTATACCACCGCTATTATCTTTCTAACAATGGTGACTAGATAAAGTTTATTGAAGAAAGGAAGGGGTGGGAGAGACTAGAGGAGGATAAGGAGGAATTAATCTATTTGTCTTCATTTTGTTGGGCGAGAACTCTTGCACGCTGTCCAACTACAAAGAGCTTAGCAATAAAAGTTATTTCTTTTGCCTCTTCCTTACTTGATACTTGCCCTACGATTATCATAGTTATTTCTTTTGCCGTTCTGGTTATAAGGGCTTGTTGTACAACTGTTATCTGATGTCTTTAACAATCATTACCTAAAATTTGCATGTTTTTATATTAATGCTTGTTTTTTCAAATTTAAATGCATCGAAACCATTAAAACACTAGTATTCGTTAAGGGATTGCAAGGGTGCCGTAACTATGGTTGAAATTAATATAAAAGACATGCTTGCATCGTATGATAAAAAAAATCTCACAATAGCTACTGTTTGTTCTCATTCTAGTCTCCAGATTTTTAATGGTGCTAGAAAAGAAGGGCTTAAAACGTTAGGGATAGCTGTTGGAGCGAAAAAGAAATTTTATGATGCTTTTCCACTTGGAAAACCTGATGAATTTTTAATTGTAGACAACTATAAAGATATAGCAAAACATTCAGAGGAGCTTAGGGAGAAAAACGTTATTGTCATACCTCATGGTTCATTTGTAGAATATCTTGGAGCTGAAAACTTTTTAAAACTTAATCTACCAACGTTTGGAAACAGAAACGTTCTGATGTGGGAATCGGACCGTAACAAGGAAAGAAAATGGTTGGAAGGCGCCGGTCTCACCATGCCTAGGGAGATAAAAGATCCACACGATATTGACAATCCTGTTATAGTGAAATATCACGGGGCTAAGGGAGGAAAAGGTTTTTTCATTGCAAAAACCTATGAGGAATTTTCAAGAAGAATAGAAACAAACAAATCTTTTGTTATCCAAGAATTTGTTATGGGGACACGTTATTATCTTCACTATTTCTACTCTCCTATACAGGACAATGCATACAAACTAAGCAAAGGCAGTCTTCAATTGATATCGATGGACAGACGGGATGAAACAACAATTGATGAAGTTCAGAGATTGGGTTCAATTGCGGAGTTAGAAGAACTAGGCATACATCCTACATTTGTCGTAACTGGGAACATCCCAATCGTTATGAGGGAATCTTTGCTCCCTCGGGTTTTTGAAATGGGTGAAGCAGTTATAGAAAAATCTCTCAAGTTATTTGGTGGTTTAATTGGTTCATTCTGCCTTGAAACGGTTGTAACAGAAGATTTAGAATTCAAAGTATTTGAGATATCTGCTAGAATTGTCGCAGGCACCAATCCATATATTTCCGGTTCTCCATATTCCGAACTCATACAACCAGATATGTCCACTGGTCGAAGAATAGCTCAAGAAATTAAATATGCTACAAAGCAAAATTCCCTGGATAAAATCCTTACGTAAAACGACTAGCCACTCAGTGTTACCATAATTGCTATCTGTGCCCACATTCTATTTTCTGCTTCATCAAATATAACAGACTGTTTCCCATGAGCTACTTCTTTTGTCACTTCATAGTCATAGTATGCTGGTAGGCAATGCAAAAAGATAGCATCGGATTTAGCCTGTGCCATAAGTTCCCCGTCGATGGTATATCCCTGAAATTCTTTGATTCGTTTTTCCTTTTCTACCTCATCTCCCATAGAGACCCATGTATCTGTTGCGATGACGTCTGCATCTTTGGTTGAACCTTCTACTTTGTCTGTAATTTCGACGTTCACGCCAAATTTCTCCGCTTCTTCAACATAATATTCATCTGGCCAGTACTGTTTTGGTGTAACAATCTTTACATTTATTCCTGCAATACCACAGCCAAGCAGGTACGAGTGTGCCATGTTATTTTTTCCATCGCCTAGATAAACGAAATTCAATCCCTTGAGTGTTCCTTTATGCTCTTTGATGGTCATAAGATCAGTGATAACTTGACATGGATGTTCCTTATCATCAAGTCCGCTAATTACTGGTACGGTTGCATGTTTAGCAAGCTCTTTCATTGCTTCATTGCTTTTAGCTCGATACATAATAATGTCAACATATCTGGATAACACCAAAGCCGTATCTTCTATGGTTTCTCCTCTTCCAAGTTGGATATCATTTGTACTAAGAAAGATTGCATGTCCTCCTAGCTTAGTCATTCCTACTTCAAAGGAGACTCGTGTTCTGGTGCTTGATTTTTCAAAAATCATTCCCAAAGTTCTCCCTTCTAGAAGCTCTATTGATTCACCATTTTTTGATTTCTTTTTAAGTTTGATTCCAAGATCAATGATTTCTTCAAGGTCGTTTTTAACATCTAACATTGAAATGAGGTCTCGTTTCATCGAAGGGGGAATGCAATTTCCTTCTTTAAATATATCGCTGTGGCAAAGTCTATATTCATAAAGATTATTCCTTGTTATGTTACGATGGGAGTTGATATTGGAAGTTTGTTTAGGAACGAAAAAATTTCGTTTAATGATTTACATGATAGAGTAATTGTAATTGACGCTCACAATGTTCTTCATCAGTTTCTATCAAGCATAAGACAACGAGATGGTACGCCGCTAAAAGACTCTAAAGGGCAGATAACCTCACATCTTTCAGGGATTTTACATAGAACTGCTAATCTTGTGGATGCACGAATACGGCCGGTGTATGTATTTGATGGCGAACCTCCCCCCTTAAAGGCAAAGACAATTCAACAACGTAGGGAAAGAAAAGAAAAAGCTGAAAAGGAATGGGAAGAAGCACTGGAAGCAGGGGATCTTGCAAAGGCTAAGACAAAGGCACAACAGACATCGCGAGTGACTGATGAAATCATCCAGCAGAGCAAAGAACTACTTGAGTCACTAGGAATTCCATATATCCAGGCACCTTCAGAAGGTGAGGCTCAAGCAAGTTATATGGTTAAAAAGGGCGATGCTTATGCAGTAGGCTCTCAGGATTTTGATTGTCTATTAATCGGTTCCCCTGTTCTTGTGAGAAATCTTACATCATCTGGAAGAAGAAAGTTACCCGGCAAAGAAGCCTATACAAAAGTATATCCTAAACAAATAAGATTGAAACCCAATCTCAAATCTCTGGGCATTACGCATAAACAATTAGTTGACATGGCAATACTTATAGGAACCGACTTCAATGATGGAGTCAGAGGGATAGGTCCTAAGAAAAGCCTAAAACTGATTAAAAAAGTGGGCAACATCGAAAATGCAATAGCTACCTTTGGTGGTGAAAATGCACCAACTTTTGAGGAGATAAAAGAAATACGAAAAATATTCTTGAAACCAAAAGTTACTGAGGATTATGCTCTTGAGTGGTTCGTACCGGATAATGAGAGAGTTTTGAAGGTGCTTTGTGACAAACATCAATTTACAAAGGAAAGAATAGAGCCCATTCTGGAAAAGTTTTCAAACGTCGAACATATGATGAAACAGAAGACTCTGTTTTGATTTTTGACTAATCTTTGACTACTTTGAATTTGTCAATTCCATCGAGAAGTGCCAATTTTTCGCCGTTATCCCACTTCACCCAAATTAGATCTTGATCTTCTTCAATTTTTGAAACTGTTCCTTCTGAACCTTTTTCAAGTTTACTCCACGTATCATTCATTTCTGTTAGCTTAACGCGATCTCCAACTTTTACTGTTTTTTTGGTTCCCAATATTTCAACTCCACTATCATACGTACTAAATTGCACGCATGCGGACACCGGGATTTGAACCCGAGTGAGTGGCTTGGGAAGCCACTATCATACCGCTAGATCATATCCGCAAGTACATATGTTTGCTGGTAGAACCATATATTCGTAGAAGATTTAAACGTAACCGACAAAATTGAAAATTCTCGGAATGACAATGATATATTTATCGCCTGTTTTTGTGTCATCTGGGTAGAGTTTTTGGTTGTAGGGCAGTTATCTAGATTTAATCTGATTATATGTTTAGAGTATTGCCATGTATTCGTAGCCATTCTTTGCTTTCTTTGTAGTTTGGCAATATTTTTTCAACTTCTCTCCAAAATTTTTTAGAATGATTTTTATGTTTTAGATGACATAGTTCATGAACGACAACATAATCAATTATTGATGTTTTTGCAAAAACGAGTCTCCAATTAATGCTTATGTTGTTTTTGCCTGTGCATGTTCCCCATTTGTTTTTTAATTCTTTTACTCTTATTTTTTCTGGTTTTTTATCGAAATATTCTTGATATTTTTTTACTCTTTCTTTAATTATTCCTTCTGATTTTTTCTGATAAAACGTTAAGAATAAAGGTCTTAGAATTATTCTGTGGTCTTCATCAGATAGTCCTTTTGGCATTGTTGCAGTAAATGTTCCTTTGCAAAAACTAAGAGTTGGTTTTGCATTTTCTTTTCTTTTGACTTTTAGTTTGTAGTTTCTTCCACGTAATGGAAATTTTTCTCCGGCAAGAAACTCTTTCTGACTAAGGTTTATTTTGATTTCAGATATTTTGTCGATGTTTTTTATGATCCATTTTGATTTTTTATGTATATTTTGTTCCACTTCATCTATTGACAAATGTTTTGGTGCGCATATTGATAGGCCGTCATGTAGGTCTATTTGTAAGCCTATTGTTTTTTGTCTGTTCGTGAATTTAAGGTTGTAATCTATTGTTGTTGCACCAATTTGTATTTGACTCATAGTATGCTCCTTGCTAGATCCATTATTTCATTTGCTAGTTTGTTTGCTTCTTCTATTTCAAAATCTAGTTTGTAGAGTTTTCTTTTGATTTCTTTTTCCATTATTTTTTGATGGTTTCTTTTGTCTTTCCAGTCTATTACTGCAAGTTTTTCTAGTTTTGAATATATTTCTTTTGAGGCGTTTGTTAGTTTTTCTTCTGCTTTGTCTGTTTGTGTTTTTAGTAACTTGTACACTGCGAATTCTTCTTTTTGCATATTGTGTTTTTTTGCTATTGCTTCTGCATCTAGATCTTCTTTTAGTTTGTCTAGTTCGTCTAGCAGTTTGATGTCATCTAGGATCTTTTGTTTGCGGTCCTTTATTATTTTTTCAAGTCTTTGTCTTAATGATGTATAGTATACTGGGTTTGTTGGCATTAGATTGTTTATTGTTGTTCTTATTTTGTGTTCCATTATACTTGCTTTTGCTTTGTTTGATTTTTTTCTTTTTAAAAGTTGATCAAATTTATCTGAATATAAAGACATTGGTTCATGGAGTACTTCTATTCCTTGTGATTCTAAATGCTCATTTATTAGTTGTTTTACTTTTTCTGAAACATCTACCACACTTGTTCCTGTGATGTCATATGTGTTCCTCATAATTTGATAGATTTTTCCATAGAAGTGTATGTCTTTTTTGAATTGGTTTGCCTGTGGGTTTGGCATTATGTTACCAACGTAGGTGATGAATTCTTTGAGTGCTTGTTCAAATCTAATTCTTGTATCTTTCTGTGATAGGATTTCTATACATTCATCTACGTATTTTTCTGAATCATATGTTTTTGGTACCCGCTCAAAAAATGCTTTTACTTTATTTTTTGCTTGTTCTGCTTTAGCAACATCTGCAAGCAAGGGTTGTAAGAATCCTTCTACATCTCCATCGTTGAAGATATCTAGTGCTTCTTTTAGTTTTTTTGAAACACCACAGTAATCTATTATGAGGCCATGTGTTTTGTTTTCTTTATAGGTTCTGTTCACTCTTGCTACTGCTTGCATGAGGTTGTGTTCTCTTAGGGGTTTATCTAGATACATTACTTGCTCGACTGGTGCGTCAAATCCTGTGAGTAGCATGTCACATACAATTAAGAAGCAGAGGTCGTCTTCTCCGGTCATTTCTTTTCTGAATTCTTTTATGAGTGCTCTTTGTTCGGCTTTGGTTTTGTAATGTTTTCTTAGTTCTGAATCTGGTTTATCTGTTGGGTTTTTTGAAATCATTACTTCTGAACGTGGTGCACCAAGTTCGTCTAAGAATCTTTTGTATTTTACAGCTGCATCTCTTGATATTGTTACAATTTGAGCTTTAAATCCTTCTGGTTGTACTGTTGTTTTGTAATGGTTTAGTAGGTCTTTGCAGATGTCTTTTATTCTATCATCTGCTTCTGCGATGTATCGGTATTTTCCATATTTTTTCTTTATGTCTTCTCTTTCTTCTTCTGTGTAATCACTGAATTCTTCATCAAAAAGAACATCAAGTTCGCTACTTTTTATGTGTACTCTTTCAAGTCTAGGTTGATATTTGATTTCTACTGTTGCTTTGTCATCTATTGATTGTCTTGGTAGGTATTTGTCGATATATTTTCCAAATACTTTTGGTGTTGACTTGTCTTTTTTATCTATTGGAGTGCCAGTGAATGCTACAAATTTTGATTTGGGTATCGCGGTTCTCATGTTTAATGCGAGTTCTCCATAGTTTGTCCTATGTCCTTCGTCTACAAAGACAATGATGTTTTCCGATTCTGTTAGGACTGGATGGATTTTTCCTTTTTCTGTTCCAAATTTTTGTATTGTTGTAAAAAGTGTTTTACCAGTTGGGTTTTTTAGTTCTTCATTTAGTTGTTTTATGCTATCTATTTGTATTGGGTTTGGAAAATCACAGTTTTTAAAAGTAGTACTTATTTGATCATCCAGATCTGTTCTATCTGTCACTATAAGAATACATGGGTTTTCTATTTTGGTGTCTTTTATTTTTTGTATCCTTCGTATTTTTTGGGCAGTAAATGTCATTGTTAGTGATTTACCAGATCCTTGTGTATGCCAGATTACTCCACCCTGTTCTGTTTTTATTCTTTGTAGTATTTTGTTACTTGCGATGTATTGGTTGTAACGTGAGAGTTTTTTTAGAAGTTTATTGTCAGTTTCTTCAAATACGATGTAATTTTGTATGAGATCAAGTAAGTTTTCTTTTCTAAAAATTGAATAGAGAAGTATGTCTTGTTTTGTTGGTTTTTCAATGATTTGTTTGAGTTCTTCTATATTGGGATATGGTATTTTCCAGTCAAAAAAGAATTTAGCAGGTGAATATGTTGTTGAAAACTTTGCTTGATATCTTGCAAGTGTGATTAATAATTGGTTTGGATAGAAGAATTGTTCATTTTTTTGTTTATAACCAATTAGCTGAGTTATTGCTTGATCTGTTGGATAGTTAATATTTGGGCTTTTACATTCTATTGTTGCTACGGGGATTCCGTTTATGAATATTACAATATCGGGTATTATTGTGAATTCTTTGTTTTTTATGCTGAATTGATTTATTACTGTGAAATCATTGTTTTCTATGTTTTCAAAATCTATTATTTTTACTGTTTGTGATTTCTTTCCATATCCTTTATCTTGTTTGATGCTTGTGTAGTTTACAAGTTTGTAGTAAAAGGTTTTGTTTGCTTCTATTTCTGAGGTTGCTTGAATAAGTGTTATTTCTCTAATTATTTTGTTTAGATTGGTATCTGTTAACCAGGGGTTTAGTTCTTTTATTTTTGTTTTTAAAATATCTGTCAAAAAGAATTGTTGAGGTTCTTTATTTAGTGTCTTTCCATATACGTAGTTATAGTTTAGTTTTTTAAATAAATCTATTGCAGGTTTTTCTACAAGGTTGTATTCATCGATAAATACTTGTTGTTCAATTGATCTATTCATCAAGTAACCATTTCCATATTGGTTTGATTGTTATTTATATACCTTCTCATTACCATTGAGGATTATTGGTCATTTATTCTCACTAGCAATGAGAATTAATCATGTGGTAACTCTTACATTTCCTGTTAAAAGATCTTGCATAAGACCTTTTTTTAATTCGTGTAAATGTTTCAGTTCTTTTTTATTGTCTTGTATTTGTTCGTCTACTTTTGAAAGAATCGATGCTATTTGTTTTTGTTCGTCCTTTGATTTTGGAAGAACAAACCTAAAACTTCTTATTTTTGCCATCGATAAACTTGGCTGCGCAGAAACGCTTATTTGTCTAAATATTTCCCTTTTCAATAGATGACTTGTAAAGTAATGAAATGCATATTGAGAATCAATGTTTTCATTAACCGTTATTCTTGCTGTATTTGGCCCTAGATGGAATTTATTTGTCTCTTTAATTAAGTAAACAGGCCCAATAGTGCCCACATAAGCAAAAACTAAATCTCCTTTTTTTAATTGACTTCTGGGTAATTTTTCTGATGTTTCTTTTGGTATGGTTCTTATATTGCTTAAATTTAATTCGTTATTTGTAATGTTAGTTCCCCTCATAACTATAATTTTTCCTCCATCTTTGTAACTATTAAAATATTTTGTATATTCAAATCCAGCCAATTTAGTAATATCTGCATAATCCCCTGTTTTAACAACTTCCCATTCCTCGGGTATCTCTCCCAACTCAGTCTGTTTAAACCTTGTATGTCCAATACCTTTTGTAAGAAGTTTCTGCATCAAACCCTTTTTCAATTCTTCAGTTTTATCTATTATTTTTTCAATAAGGCCAATTTGTTCATCAACTTTTGATAAAATATCAGCGATTTTTTGCTGTTCTCTTTTAGGAGGGGCAAGTATTTTCAAATTTTTACATTGTTTCTGACTTATCATAGGCACTCCAGTTTGCGTCTTGAAGCTGTTAATTCTCTTTTGAATAGATTTACTACATAGGTAATAATATAGATATTGATTAGAAATTGTTATATTTTTTACAAGAATCATACTTGGGTTAATTGTAGCTTCGCCAATATTGAAATTTATAAAACCAATTTTACCAAGACTGCCTCTTTGTACTACTAGAATATCTCCTCTTTTGACAAATATCTCAGGGGATTCTTCATATTTTTCTTTTGATAGATGCGTTAAATTGCCCAAGATTATTTTATTTGAATTAGAAATGTTATTAGCTCCAAGGGTTATAGGGCCTGAATCTCTCAAGTCATCAACAGTATATCCTCGCCATCCAACACGTCCTTTAATTGTTGATAAATCATCAAGTTTTTTTAATTCCCATCCCTCAGGAACTTCTATTTCAGATTTCACTGTTATTCTCCTTTAATAATTTCCCAATGTCCATATTTTTTAGATCCAACTCGTTGAATAATTTTTTCTTCTCGTAATTTTTTAATTTGCCATTCAACACCCTTTTCAGTTATACCTAACTTACTTGCTAATTCCTTCATTGAAATTTCAGGCTTTTCTTTGATTAACAAAATAATTTTATCCCTAGTTTTATCCCTAGTTTTATCCCTAGTTTTCTGAGAAATTGGGAACGTAATCTTATAATAATCAAAACTACCTTCAATAACAGGCTCAACTTGATAATATGATTTCCACCCATCAATCATCTTGTGAAAGCCATTGCCAATAGTCTCTGATAGCCGGATAAACCTAAATATTTTAGCAACAGTTTTATTTCGCGGATATGAAAAATCTTCTTTTAAAATATCTTCAAGATCCTTAGGGAGACAACCTGGATTAAGAAATTCAAATCTATCGGTAAACACTCGTATTCTTGGATTACTTGGGCTGAAATAATCAGTATGCATAATAAGATTCACAAGAGCCTCACGTATTGCTTGAAGGTGCAGAGGGTCATCATCACGGAAACCATCTATTATTTTAAAGGGAACTTCGACTTTCTGACGAAGCCGGTCATATATATCAAAAAAGGTTTGAAACAGGTTTTTTTCAGAGGAAATCCTAAAAGTATATGTGGTGGGGCCATCCATGTATGAGATTCCTGGGACCTCTAAATATTCTGTTCTAAAATTAGGAAATGTGTCCATGACTTGCATCTCTGTCCCAAATACAAGCAGTCCTCCATAGGTAACTTTTCCATTTACTACTACTCTTAATTTTTCTAAAAATGTTTCATTTGAAAGTTTTTGATATCGATGACCGGGGTTTACCTGAGAAAAATAATTCCGATATTGTTGGATTGTATCAGAATCAAGATCTGAAAAAACATATTCTGTACATTCACTATCTTTTTCTCCATAAGAGCTATTTCTGAAAAGAGCATCTATTTCAAAATCAGTTGCTCTCTGATCTCCACTGGCGGTTCGAATAAAAGTGTTTTTACGTGCATTAAAATACACAGGTTTATCCTTAGCAGATTTCTGAGGAATATAAAACGCAAGAACTGTTTTTTTATCAAAACTAAATTTCTTACAAGTAACTTTAATAATCTTATTGAATTTTGATCTACCCCTAAGCACAGTAGTAAATTCCTGCTCAGTTTTTTCAGGATTATCTACACCTTGTATCTCATAGGATTTACCGCTTTTTTTAACACCAAAAATAAGCCATCCACCGCTAGTATTTGAAAAAGCACTTACTGTCTCCCAACAATTTTTTGGGATATTTTTATTTGCTTCTTTAACTTCAAAATCTTCCCATTCAATATCTTCAAGTTTTTTAATTAAATCTTCCTTATTCACAATACCCCAACTCTTTCAAATATCCCTGCATTTCCTTATAACTATTCTCACGAGTATCAATCAATTCTTTCAACTCATTATTTACACTGCTTACATCAATTTCAGGTTCAGGCTCACTAGTATCAACATAGAGTGAAACATTCAAATTATAATCATTTTCAACTATTTCCTCAACAGAGATGACATTACAAAACTTATCGACATCAGAAAAAGAATCAAAGGCATCAACGATTTTAGAAATATTTTTCTCACGTAAAAAATTCTGAGCCTTTCCTTCTTCATACTCCAAAGACGCATCAATAAACAAAATTTTACCACGACGACTATCTTTTTTATTTTTATTAAAAACAAGAATTGTCCCTGGGCTACCAGTATTAAAAAACAAATTAGAGGGAAGCGAAATTACTGCCTCAATAAGATCATCATCAATATAACCCTGACGACATTTCTTTTCAGCACCACCTCGAAACAAAACACCATTGTCAAGAACAATACCAAGCATACCATCAGACTTTAGTGTTGCAGTCATATGCTGAATCCACATCCAATCGCCAGAAGACTTAGGGGGAAGACCATATCTAACTCGGTTAAACGAATCACCCTTCTCAAGCCACTCACGGCTCCACTCTTTCTGATTCCACATGGGATTAGCAAGAACTCTATCAAAAACCATAAGGGTACCACTATCAACCATCTTTGGATCAGCCATAGTATCACCCTTGAAAATATGCGCATCAAAAACACCATGCAAAAGCATATTCATCTTACAAATAGCCCAAGTATTAAGGTTCTTCTCCTGGCCATACAAAGAAACTT
>Ga0255364_10243_pt2 | contig 12331 bp, 10 predicted proteins | sample ANMaggSSYBR01G12_FD_182087 | JGI IMG/M metagenome (GOLD analysis project Ga0255364, IMG submission 182087) | Sediment cell enrichment communities from methane seep in Santa Monica Basin, California, United Staets - ANME aggregate JGI... | ecosystem: Environmental > Aquatic > Marine > Cold seeps >...
CAATTCGCCAAACGTTACGCGGACCTGGCCCGAAAGCAGGCATCGAAAGAAAAGAATTTGACACGTAAATCCGAATTGGAAAAAATTACTGAAGTTTGTGAACGGGTCCCGGCTCAAAAACCAAGAACCTTCCAGGAAACATTGCAGTATTACTGGTTTGTTCATCTGGGTGTAACCCTGGAGCTTAATCCTTGGGATGCCTATTGTCCGGGACATCTGGACCAGCACCTGGAGCCTTTTTATACCCGGGATCGAGAGGAAGGTATCCTGACCCGGGAACAAGCCGAGGAGCTGCTGGCCTGTTTATGGATCAAATTTGATAATCAACCCGCGCCGCCCAAAGTTGGCGTGACTGCCCAGGAAAGCGGCACTTATACCGATTTTGTCCAGATAAACATCGGCGGAGTACGGAGGGATGGCTCGAATGGTGCCAATCCAGTGTCGTACATGATGCTGGATACCATTCAAATAATGAAGCAGGTCCAGCCCAATCCCTCAGTGCACATCAGCGAAGTAACCCCGGATGATTTCCTAACCCGGACGGCCGAGGTGATCCGGGAAGGCATGGGAAAACCAGATTTGTTTAATTCGGAAGTAGTGGTGAAGGAAATGCTGCGGGTTGGTAAAACCCTGGAGGATGCCCGGGAGGGAGGAACCAGTGGATGTGTGGAAACTGGCGCGTTTGGGAAAGAAGCCTATATTTTAACTGGTTATTTTAATATCCCTAAAGTCCTGGAAATCACCCTAAATAACGGCCGAGACCCGGGGACCGGTGAGATACTAGGACCTGAGACAGGAGATCCGAGAGATTTTAAGGACTACCCAGAATTATTCAGCGCCTTTGAAAAACAGCTGAAATTTTTCCTGGATACCAAAATTGAGGGAAATCTAATTATCGAGAAATTATTTGCGGAAGAAATGCCGGTGCCTTTCCTCTCACTATTAACCGATGACTGTATAAAAACAGGAAAAGATTATCATGAAGGCGGCGCCCGCTACAATACCAGCTACATCCAGGGGGTGGGCCTGGGCACGATTACCGATGCCCTGTCTTCCATAAAAACCCACGTTTATGATGATAAGGATCTTTCCATGGAGGAGATGCTCTCTCTCCTTGAGAAAGATTATGAAGGGGACGAGAGAACCCGGCAGCTGTTGGTTAACCGCACACCGCGTTTTGGCAATGATGATGACCGGGCGGATGAGATCGCTCTGAGTGTTTTTAACGGCTTCGTAAAGATGATCGATGGGCGCCCGAATACAAGAGGAGGAGAGCATCGGGTGAACATGCTGCCCACCACCTGTCATATCTATTTTGGATCCCGGGTGGGTGCCACCCCGGACGGCAGGCGGGCAGGCCAGCCGCTTTCGGAAGGGATCTCTCCGGTCCAGGGCGCGGATCAAAAAGGTCCCACAGCCGTATTAAATTCCACCGCCAAGCTAGACCATACCCTGACCGGTGGTACGCTGCTCAACCAGAAGATCAATCCCAGTATGATTGATAACCCGGCCGGGTTGGAAAAATTCACCCAGCTGGTGCGGTCTTATTTTAAGATGGGGGGACATCACATCCAGTTTAATGTGGTGGATAAAGCCACTTTGCAGGCTGCCGTGGAAAAACCGGAGAAATACCGGGACTTAATCGTCAGGGTGGCGGGATATTCGGATTATTTCTGTGATCTGTCGGAGGCGCTGCAGCAGGAAATTATCAGTAGAACGGAGCATCGGGAGTTCTAATTATCAGGTAGAAGTTAAGAATTAAACCCGAGCAGTTAGAGAAATCAGTATTCAGAGTTGATTGTCATTGCGAGCCCTTCGACTTCGCTCAGGACAGGCCCTTCGACACACCTTTGGTGCAGGACCGAAGACCGAAGACCGGTGACCGAAATACAGTCATTACCCTTCGACTATGCTTCGCGTCGCTCAGGACCGAAGACCGACCCTTCGACTACCACATCCCCTTCACTTTCGCTCAGTGTCTGTGTCCGCTCAGGACAAGGGACCGGTGACCGAAATACAGTCATTGCGAGGAAGCCAGAGGCGGACGAAGCAATCTCCCGAATTCCACAATTGCTCGACGACGCCCGGCCCTTCGATTACACTCAGGACGGGCCCTTAGATACTGCGCTTGGATAAATCCAACCGCTAAAAACAGCGCCCTCTTTGAGGGCTTACCAATCCCTGTCATTGCCCTTCGACTACCACTTCGCTCGCGCTCAGTGTCCGCTCAGGACAGGCTCGCAGCTCTCTCCCGAATTCCACCATCGCCCGGCCCTTCGATACGCACTCCTCTGGAGTGCTACTCAGGACGGGCTCTAAATCGCGGGTTAGATTCTTTGCGACGAGGGGATTCAGATAAGCAAAACTTCCAATTGTTGAGTTTGCATATAGGTATGGCAAAAACCGCCCCGTCCCTTCGATATGCTGTCGCTATGCTTCAGCTACTCAGGACAGGTGAGGCGGTTCAAGTTTTGTCTATTCTTCTTAGGAGATTGCCGCCCTTCGATATGCTGTCGCTACGCTCCAGCTACTCAGGGCAGGCTCCTCGCAATGACAGTATTTCTGTCTCCAGTCTCGTGTCCTGAGTCCCTCGATTACCACTTTGCCGGAGTTTATGCAGCGCTGAGCGATGTGCTCAGTGTCCACTCCCTTCGATTTTACTCAGGACAGAGCAGGACAGGCTTGCCGAAGCGTCGGTCCCGGGTCGGCTCTTCCTAATCCTTCAATTTGATTTTAGACTTTTTCTTTCCCGTCGATTTTCCTTTCGGGAGATTAGCCAGGATCGGTTTGAAAACATAATTAATCACACCTGGAACAAATAAGAGTGCGATCAAACCAACCATGATCGCTCCAAAAGTGAGCAAAGGAACTGGCTCTGAAACTTCTGGAACCAGACCTCCCGGATTATAGATGATGGGTTCTTCCTCTTCTCCAGTTAAAATTTGTGGAGCGTCAGCTAAGCTGACGGAGAGGGCCCGGTTTACACCATCGCGCAGGGTTGAGGGGGAGGTGTATGTAAATTGATATTCACTCTTAAAGGCGACAGCGTAGGATTGATAAAGATTACTTAGACTTTCAACCTCATTAGCGTATCCATAGGCGCCGCCGGCACTTTCCGCCAGATATTTAAGTGCGTCCTCATCCAGGGCTGAATATTCTCCTAGATCCTGGTCCGGGTCCCCCAGGCCGATGGTGGAGATCGATAAACCGGCAGGGCCAATTTGCTCTAAGACATCATCGGGGGTGGCCTGACTCAGGGTGTCCAAGCCATCTGTGATGGCCACGATTGCTTTCCGCCCCTTAACCTCACTCAGGATATTTATGCCTTCGATGAGGGCGTCGTACATCACTGTATCTTCATCTGCCTCTAAATTGTCAATGGCGTTCAGGATTAGCTCGCGATCATCCGTGATCGGCTGTACATAAAAAATTTCTGTGTGGAAGGCGAGTAAACCAATCCTGTCATTGGGGCGAAGCTGATTGACAAATACTACTGCTGCAGCCTTGGCAGCCTCAAGTTTTTTGGCATACAGCATGCTTCCTGAGATGTCCACGGCCAGCAGGACAGTGAGAGGATCAATTTCCCCGGCTCCTTCAATTTGATCCAGCGGGATTTCAACCTCGTTCTCCATCAACCTGATCCGGGCCGGATCCAGGCCAACCGGATCGCCATCTGAGTCCGTAACAGTGACATACACGGTGACTTCGGGGAAGTCTGTGGTATCAATCTGGGTGATGCGGATATTGGGATCTTCCGCCTGTTGATTGGAATTGAAGCCAGTCAAGGTAATCAAGGATGTCAGGACCAGTATCAAATGTATGATCTTCTTTTTCCACATTATTATTTCCTTTCATGATAAACCAGTTCAGTGTTGCCTATTTTGATGGTCTGGTTATCTCGTAAATTGGTTTGTTCGATCTTCCGGTCATTGATAAAAGTGCCTGACAGGCTGAGATCTTTAAGGGTAAAGTGGTTGTCTGCTCCCTTGAGCAGGGCGTGTTGGGGGGCGATGTCCGGGTCAGGCAAGACAATATCCGATTTCAGGGGGCTGCTGCCGAGAAAGGCAGACGGGCCATTCTTTTTAATGAACTTATCCAGAATGAATTCTGCCCCCTTCATTTTTCCGCTGGTAACTTCCAGCCAGGCTTTTGAGAGCAGCAAAACGATCAAAGCAATAAAAATCCCAATTGATGCACCGAGCGAGGTCAAGCCAATGGCCTTGCCAATCAGAGGGTCTGGGAATAGGGAGCGGACGCTTTCCAGTATACTCCCCCCTAACAGACCTCCGATGCCGCCCCCCAGAGCGGGTTTCCAGGCTTGATTTCCGCTGGTGACGGCGAAAGCTCCTCCGATCAAAATACCAAAGATAGCCCAACCAACCGCTCTACCCCAGGCATCTCCGCCTAAGATCTGGAACAATCCCTCTGCAACAGGCAGGCCAATTGCTCCGCCCAGGAATCCCAGACCCCCGCTGAAAAATCCAGACTTGATAATTTGGAGGGGGTTGCGAGAAAACAATCCTTCAGATAATCCGATCAACGCACCAATCGACAGGCCGATCAATCCTCCCACAACGATCTCACTCAAGTACAAATTTGACCAAAAGGATAAACCAAGGGTGTTGCTGGCTTGCCAGCCAATCAACCCCCCCATGGCGCCCAGGATCGCATAATAATAGAGCCTCATAGTTCTACTCATCAGCATTCTCCTTCTCTGCCAGTAATTCAGTAAATTCTTCTTTCATATTGGCCCAATTGACCACGCTTCGTCTTGGTTCGGTGACCAATTCATGAAACCCGGAATAATGTCGATCATCCAGGTTTCCTTCCCTGTCCCTGATAAAAAATCCAGCCTTATTGGAATGGGGTTCAATTACCAGGGCAACCTGCCAGTGGTGAGGAAAAAAAGAATTATGTAAAAACAAATCATAATTAGATAAGAACACACTCATTTTGGGATGAGTGTGATACCACCCCACCAATTCCTTATCCGGGTATTTTTCTTCCATGGTCTCAAACATGGCGACCTGGCAATCTTGAGTGAAGGTTAGATAGGCACTGCCCCGGCGGGCACCCACAGCGGGCAAACACCTTTCAACAACAATATATTCTTCGCCTGTGACTTGATCTTCTCTCCAACTGCCGATCAACCATCCGCCCACTTCGTTATTAAGATCGCTATTGGCATGGACATTTGCCCGAACGTAAGCTTTCTGGGTGATGAATACAGCGACACCCGACTGGCGTGGATTTGCCAGTTCAATATCGGAGCGCCAGTAGCGGGCATACCGGTAGGGGATATAACCGGTTTGGGGAGTTGGCGTATCTATTGGTAGTAATCGAATCGTAGAAGTAGTCATAATTAAATATAATTCCGAGGATGGGGCATTTCAGTGAAGTGCCCCATTCCTGTTTATCCTGCTGTTACATCAGCGGTCATAACGAGTTGGTCTTCTTCTGGCACACCGGCTTCTGCGAGAGTTTCTTCTTCCTGCAGTTCACGTCCCAGGGCTTTGCTGTCCAAGCGGTAGCCCATGGGTCGGCCATCGGGTCCAGTGGTGGGAAGTTCAAGGGATGTGGTTAATTCTGGAATCAATTCCTTTACTGGAACATCATCTGGAACTTCGGCGGTGCGGGTCCCTCCCGAGGGGAGTACAAGGGTGACTGTGACATCAGGCATGGTTTTACCTCCATTTAGTTTTTATTGTTAGGTCAAGTAAACTGATCTGATTGGCCAATCAGGTTTTACTTCAAACGAATTTTTGATTTGATTGTCTTTTCTTTGATGATTTTGACCCTTTCAGGCCGGAGAAGTTCGCGTTTATCAACCGGAAAGGTCCCGGGGGTTTTTCTGGCGGTAAGCCCGGCTCCAGCGCGCTGCTTCTGGATCCCAGGGGAAAGGCGGTTTGGTGGGATCATCGTGAAAATTTTTGTACTGCACCATTTCACCAATCATCAACACCAGGCGATCGAGTGAGCGGCTGGCAGTCCACCAGGCGGCATCAACACACACGGAGCCATTATGATGGTTGATATTCGGATGCCAGACGGGGGTCAGCCACTTCATTCCCGGCCAGCGTTGAGGGTACTGGTTGTGCAGATAAATCTCAACCTGGTGTTTGTTCCCCAGTTTTGGTGACCCCTTGGCATCGACCCCGATAACACCTTTGCATTTATAGGTAACGATATAGCTTTCCGGAGGAAGTCCTTTCCTGGCTGAGGTTGTTTTGAATTCGATCAGATCGCTCTGGGCAACCATTTCCTTCATGCGTTTGTGATCTGCCTTTAATCTTCGCATCCTCGGGCTTTGGTCCAGGGCAATTTTACCGCCTGCTGTGATATCTGCCGTCAGCACGACTCGGTCCTGATCAGGCACACCGGCATCTGCCAGGGTCTCATCCTCCTGCAGTTCACGCCCCAGGGCTTTGCTGTCCAGGCGGTAGCCCATGGGTCGGCCGTCTGGCCCGACAGTGGGCAGTCCCAGCAAAGAAACCATTTCTGTCAAAAGATCACGTATGATGACATCATCAGGGACCTCTGCTTTACGAGCTCCGCCGTTTGGGAGTACAATCGTCACTTCAATTTCAGGCATAAGGGTCTCCTATTAGTCCTAACTCAATCGTGGGCATGGGGAATTTGGCAGGCGCCGGTGATTCCCCAACAATCCGCATGGTGATGGGTTTTACAAATTGGGCAGATCTTAACCCCACGGGGATCATGGGGCTGCACAGGATCCAGGCAGTAAGGGCAGCTGTGTTCTTCAATCCCAACGAATTTAATTTCTTTTTGAGATCTCTTCTTTACCCTTCTTTTCTTTTTCCCGGTTGGTTTATTGATCTTTGTGGTCGGAGCTGCCACAGATAACTTGTGAGCTGAAGAAGCTTTGCCGGGTGATTTTGGTTTAGCCTTCGAGGGTGCTGCTTTTTTTGAGAAAGGTTTTCCAACGGATAGAGGTTCTTTATTGCCTACGGCTACCCGGGAAAACTTCTGGATGATCTTCTTGCCAGAAGGAAAAGTGATTTTTGAGGGCCAGCGCTTGATAGCAGGCCTGGATTTCGGAGGAGTTGATGTCCGGGGCAGGGGCGCAGGGGCCGTGAGAGGCGTTCTGAAGGCAGTTACAACCAGCCAGGCCCCAAAAGCCGCTAGTCCAAACTGAATCAGCCCTGTCCAATCAGGGGCTTTGTTTAATCGGAAAAACAGGTTTAGGCCCAGGAAACCGCCTGAAAGGGTATAAAGAATTGCCAGGCTCAGGGCAGCGGATAAAAAGGCTGCTAATAGTTTAAGGGTTAGGGTATGGGTTTTTAAGAAGCGGCGAGCTGAGAACCCGGCTATAAATCCAATCACGAGTACGATAGCATATTTCAGAAGGGTGAGATCACCGCTCTGCCTGAACAGGAAAATTGAAAACAATACCAGGCTGCTCAAGGTAGTTTGCAGGGCAACGACAAATAATCTCCCCCAAACAGATTGAAATATTTTATCGAGAAGCTTTGAATCAGCCATAAATTGAACCGTTTCTGTTTTCACATTCACGGGGGTTAATCCTTGAGCTTGATCTTGCCGGCGGCAGGATTCTGGGCAGGTGATTTAATCTTGATTGGTTTGCCGATTTTAATTCGATCTCTGACTGGAACTTGATCCACTGTATTCTCAAAATGCTTAAAATGAAGTGTTTCCTCGAGGTCGCCAGTCAATTCGTAGAAGCGGTATTCTTCGGTGTTGTTTGCTCTCAGGATGTGTAAGGGTGGGATTCCAACACTTGCCAGGGTACGGCCCAAAAAAGATTCTTCACCGGTGATCAGGTGGGTCATTGTTACTTCACGCATATTTCCACAATTGGGGCAGTGCCCTGCTTCAAAGCTGACCTGGGACATGGGGCTAATGGTATTGTCTGTTGTATTGCAGTGTTTACATTCCAATTTCAATACTAATTCCTGGTCTAACTCGATCACTGCCTCTTCGCCAAGGTCGATTTTTATGATTTTCAGAAGTTCCTTTAATGTTGTTGTTTGGGCGCTTAGCGGAAGTTCAGTTATATCGCCATAGATCCAGTGACTTTCACAATCATCCCGGCGTGTATAAGCGGTAGTATGCATCTGGTTGTTCAAACCATTATAGTGAATGACTTTTCCGGCTGGCACTTCCATGCCATGGATTAGTTTTAGGGCCTCTTGAGACTGCATGGCGCCAATGATCGAAGCGGTGGTTGGCGTAGTGGGCACTTTGCCTAAAAGAATGTTCTGACGGGCCAGTAAAGGGCAGGAATAACGTAAAGCAAGATCACGCCGGGCTTGTTCAGTCAAAGTGCATTCGTAACAAGCTCCTTCGCCCGGTACAAAGACCCGGACCAAGCCTAATAATTCCTGAATCGCTCCATCAACCCAGGGTTTTCCCATCCAGTGGGCAAAACGATTGATCTCCAGGCGGGCTTCCCGGTTATCCAGGCAGCCGATAATTACATCCATGCGCCTGATGATGCCCAGGCCAAGTTCAGTGGTTACATCACCGTAAAGATATTGGACTTTGGTATTGGGATTGATCTCTTTGGCGCGGGCGGCAACTACCTGGGATTTCTTTTTCTTATTATCTGTCTCCCGGAATAAGACCGACCGGCTTAAATTAGCTGCTTCTATGGTGTCAAAGTCAATGATCAGGATCTGCCCGACACCCATCAGAGTCAGGTTTTTAACCACCTCGTTGCCGAGGGCTCCCGCCCCCACCACCAATACTTTGGCAGCGGCGACCTTATCCCGTTCCCACCAGGAAATAAATTCGAAGGTTCCCAGGCGGTCTTTACTTAAATTAGGGATTTTAAGGGGTTTATCCTTGGTGACCGGCAAACGGCGGGGACCAGGAGGACGTTCCCCAGTTGAAGAAGGTTCTTTATGTACGGTTACCCTGAGTTCGCTTTGAGCCAATTCTTGAGCTTTAATGAACTTTGATCCCTCAATGGGTTGGACAAACCAACCCACGCCGGGTCGGGCTTCAATCAGCTTATGCTCTCCCAGGATCTTAAGTGCCTCTCTTAAACTGGACCGACTGACATCCAACTGGACCCCCAGGTCGCGCTCAGCGGGTAATTGATGATTGGGGAGAAATTCCCCCTCCAGGATCAGGGCCGCGATTTTGCCAGCCACTATTTCGGATAAGGATTTTTGCTGCACAGGTTGTATTTTCATCGATTGCTCTGGTATGCTGGTCTGACCAATATACCAGTATTATACAGATAGATCGCGTTCTGTCAACAGGGAATTTTTTGGGGGGGCTCGGCGCCCTTTTAGTATTAAACTGTCATTGCCCTTCGACTACCACTTCGCGGAGCCTGCCCAGCACCGAAGGTGTGACGAAGGGCTCAGTGTCCGCTCCCTTCGATTTCACTCAGGGCGGAGCAGGACAGGCTCGTAGCTATCTCCTGTTATCATTAGCGATCCTATTCTCACCAAATATTTATTGACAAAGTCCCACCCATATGTACACTTAGATTATCTAACATTACACATCGCGTGGCTTCCGGAGGTGGAAGATGAAATCCGGTAAAAAATACTTCATTATCATCATGGTACTGGTCTTGATTTTGGTAGGAGCCTGTAAGTCCGATCCCGAACCAAATAATTCTGGAAATGGATCGTTAGATGACTCCTCGAGTGAATCGTCAGATGATCTCGGTTCTACGACAACACCAGAGCAAGGGGATGTTGGCACCGCAATTGTTGTCTATGAATATCAACTTAAGGATGGTTTAATGAACGCCAAAGTAAATGTTGAGATCCCGATTAACATAATGAGGGATCCAAACCAACCAGAAAAACATATTGTGGATGGTTCAAAAACAACCAAGGCAACTCTTCAAATACCCGGGATAAATGCAGGTAATGATTGTTTTGTGAAGTGTGAATATATGATGGATTATGATGCAAAAGGGAAATTAACCCAGCATTTTCAGGATGGATGTAAGATAGATCTTCAATTCTCGGGGTATATTGCAGTTGGTACAAGTCCCACTAAATCTGGCACTTGCACAACAGCGTACTCTGATCCGATGGATTGCTCTGCGTTAATAATGGGTTTTGGTGATGACCATACCTATCATTTTACAAAGGAAAAACCCTACGATGTTCCTCCGGCTAACCCTGGTCGTACCCGCAGGGCAGATATTAAAAATGTTGATATGCCTGGAAGTGTGGATGAGGCCTGCAAATGGGGAGACTTTTGGGATTAGATTGGTGTAAGTTATAAATAAATTGTTGTAGGGGCGAGCAAAAATAATAAGAAGTAATTAGTAAATAGTAGGGGCGACTCGTTGAGTCGCCCTTTTTTATATTGTCATTAAGAGCTCTCTCAGAGCCCTTCGACTATGCTTCGCGTCGCTCAGGACCGAAGACCGACCCTTCGACTACCACATTCCCTTCACTTGCGCTCAGGGTCTGTGTCCGCTCAGGACGGGGGACCGGTGACCGAAATACTGTCATTGCGAGGAGCCTGCCCTGAGTAGCTGGAGCGTAGCGACAGGATATCGAAGGGTGGCAATCTCCCGAATTCCACCATCGCCCGGCGAATGAATTCGCGGGCTAGGCGAACAAAGTCTCCCCTGTGGGAGACTTCTTGTGTTTATTCGTGATCTTGAAAATAAGAAACCGTCCCCGATCCTTCGATATTTCGCTTGGATAAATCCAACCGCTAAAAACAGCGCCCTCTTTGAGGGCTTATATTAAACTGTCATTGCCCTTCGACTACCACTTCGCTAACGCTCAGTGTCCGCTCAGGACAGGCTCGCAGCTCTCTCAGAGCGGAACCCGGTGTTTTTCCGGGAGTAGTCGAAGAGGAGCGCGGCAATCTCCCGAATTCTACCATCGCCCGGCGAATGCCCCGCCAGGGTCCTACGGAAATTCGCGGGCTAGGCGAACAAAGTCTCCCCTGTGGGAGACTTCTTGTGTTCAAAAGGGATTTCGTAAATAGGAAACCGTCCCCGATCCTTCGATACCTCTTCGTCTACCACCTCGCGGAGCCTGCCCAGAGTACCCCGAACCCTTGGTTTCATTCAGTACAAGCTCCGCGAATCATCCAAAGCGGGAAAATCCCTGAAAAATTACTCTACCGGTGATAGAATGAAGGATATTTAGTGGTAACCAAAGGAGTGTTTATTGGTATGGCTAAACGAAAACCTTATCTGTTGATCCTATTTGTTTTAACCCTTATCCTATCTGCCTGCGCCCAATCTACCGGGTCCGGAGGTGGGGGAGATCTGCCTGAACTGGCTGATCCAGAACCACCTATCGCCAAGAGTCAGGTAGAAGCCGATTTCCTTGACGGTAAATTTGACTTCTTCATGGATGCCTATTTGCAGGACTTCAATGTGAGTACGATTGCAGGCCCCGCAGGTGAGGGCCTGTACCCGGCAACGTTGATCTCTGACTGGGTAGGAGATTTCACAATCGAACCTGATGGCAGTATGTATGGAAAAGGCAGGCTGGTCGCCGAAGCAACCGTCTATGTTGTTGATGAAGATTTGTGCGGTTATGCCTATACAGAATATACTGAACATGAATTCACGATCGGGGGCACGCTTAAAAAAGTGGGGGAGAAGCATTACCTGCCGATCAAGGTCTGGTCTGTAACGCTCATCCCGGGAAAGGGCCCGGTGGTTGGACCCCCCGAGGCGACCTGTGATGATCCGGATCGCCCAAGGGACCTTCCGGGAATTTACATCGAAATCCAACGAGAAGCAATGATACAGCTTGTGACCGGGGGTCTGCATCAGACTGTGGGCGACCAGATCGAAATGGGTATTGAGCTTAATACTGAAGTCGATGATATGGAGTATAAGATCTTCGTTTCGCCCGAAGCCGTCGAGTAGAATTAAGAACTATTTTTAAACCCCCGGGATGGTTAAGTCGAGTTTTGCCGGGTGTCGAAAGGAAAGCGAAATATGGAAAAAACCTACAGCCAAGAAGAGCATGACCAGATCCTGGTCTCTGAAATTCGCAAGGCCATTGAACACCGGGCTACCTGGATGTATTTACTGCTTAAAGAGGCCCGTGAGAGAGGCTTGGAATGGGACGATTTTGCCCGCCCGGCAGTTCACGCCACGGGATGTTTGGGCGGTCAAAAAAGGCGGGAGAAGATGGAAAACTCCAACAGTCTGAAGGAATTTTCAACTGTGTTTGCGGGCGAAACCAGCCGCAAGGTCTTTGAGATGGAAGTCCTGGCAGCGGATGAAGAGAAATATCATCTGGATTTCCACTACTGCCCGTTGGTCAGCGCCTGGGAAAAACTGGGTTTAACCCCGGAGGAGATCGAGCATCTTTGTGATATAGCCATGGATGGGGACCGG
>Ga0255364_10263_pt1 | contig 12326 bp, 7 predicted proteins | sample ANMaggSSYBR01G12_FD_182087 | JGI IMG/M metagenome (GOLD analysis project Ga0255364, IMG submission 182087) | Sediment cell enrichment communities from methane seep in Santa Monica Basin, California, United Staets - ANME aggregate JGI... | ecosystem: Environmental > Aquatic > Marine > Cold seeps >...
TTACGCCGTGGGTGCCTGCAACGACCAGCATGGCATCACTATATTTAGCCTGATTGGCCACTTCAATATGAACTTTCCCTTTTCTGATTTTAAAAGTAATTTCTCCAGGATCTAATTTTGCACTATATTTTGCTATAATTTCCTCAAAATTGTCTGTAATTTCTTTCCTGCTTCCGCTTGCCATATCAGGAAAAACAGATTCATCACTTCGTGTATTGTCAACCCACACAAGTAAAATATTGGCTTTAATTTTATTTGCAAGATTAATGGCATATTCCAGGGCATGTAACGAACACCTGGAAAAATCAGTGGCAACGATTATTTGCTTCATGGTTTTGATTTTTTAAATCCATTTGCTAAGATACAAAAATTTTATTTGATTACTTTTGTTTTATAAATAGTTGCACAGTGAATGAATGAAAATCTGGATCCCAGCGGTAAGTTTCTGACCAACACAGAATTGGAAATCGAAAAAGTTTTAAGACCTGTCGTTTTTGAAGATTTTGCAGGACAGAATAATGTAGTGGAAAACCTTAAAATTTTCGTGGAAGCAGCCAAATTAAGAGGTGAGTCGCTGGATCATGTCTTATTGCATGGACCTCCTGGATTGGGAAAAACTACCTTATCATATATCATTGCAAATGAATTGGGAGTTAATATTAAGGTATCTTCAGGGCCGGTACTTGACAAACCCGGTGACCTTGCCGGACTTCTAACCAACCTGGAGGAAAATGATGTTTTATTCATTGATGAGATCCATCGTTTAAGTGCTGTTGTTGAGGAATATCTTTACAGTGCAATGGAGGATTACAAAATCGATATTATGATCGAAACCGGACCCAATGCACGAAGTGTTCAGATTACCCTAAATCCATTTACATTGATTGGTGCAACAACACGGTCGGGATTATTGACAGCTCCATTACGGTCACGTTTTGGAATCAATTCCCGGCTCTCGTATTACGATTCCTCAACTCTCAAACATATTGTTAACCGATCGGCCAGTATTTTAAAAGTGCAAATGAATGATGAAGCTGCTGGTGAAATTGCCAGAAGAAGCCGTGGTACACCACGGATTGCCAATTTATTATTGAGACGTATCCGGGATTTTGCACAGATTAAAGGAGACGGAAAAATTGATATGGATATTTCCCTGTATGGCTTGTCGGCATTAAATGTTGATAAAAACGGGCTGGATGAAATGGATAATAAAATCCTGTCGACAATCATTGAAAAATTTAAAGGGGGGCCGGTTGGATTAACCACTATCTCTACAGCTGTTGGGGAAGAGGCAGGAACCATTGAAGAAGTATATGAACCATTTTTAATCCAGGAAGGATACCTGATGCGAACTCCCAGAGGAAGGGAAGCTACTGAGCTTGCATACAAACATCTGGGGAAATTTAAAACATCCGACCAGGAAAAGTTATTTTGATAAATTTCTAAAATGAATGAATTTTACCTCTTTCCCAACCAATAAAAAACATCTATGGACAACAATTATTTTATTGTTGACTTGTGTTGCCTACATTCCAGTATTTACTAATGGATTTACCAATTGGGACGATAATATATTTGTTACTTCAAATGAATTGATCAGGTCATTTTCTTTATCTAATATTTTTACCTGGTTCACCAAACCTTTTGTGGGTCAGTATCAGCCGCTGGTTCTCCTTTCATTTGCCTTTGATTATTCCATAAACGGGTATAATCCACTGATTTTTCATATTACGAATTTACTGCTTCACCTGGTAAATACTTTTCTTGTTTTCCGGTTTATTGACCTCCTGTTCAAAAACACATTTGTTGCACTACTTACTTCTTTATTGTTCGGGATTCATACCTTAAATGTGGAATCGGTTGCATGGATAACGGAGCGTAAAAATGTATTGTTTACCTTATTTTACCTATGGTCACTTATTTGTTACCTCAAATATCTTGATAAAAATAAATTTAAACACTTTCTTTTCACTTTATTATTATTCGTTTTTGCCCTGATGTCAAAATCAGCGGCAGTAACTTTACCTGTAGTATTGGTACTGATTGATTATTTGCATAAAAGGGATCAGATGAAAAAGTTGATTATTTTTGAAAAACTCCCGTTTTTTGCTTTATCCCTGTTTGTTGGAATTTTCACCATTATTGCTCATCATCAATATGGAGCACTTGGTAATGCTACCGGATATCCAGTTTATTTGAGGGTCCTGATTTCGGCCAAAGCATTGATTTTCTTCTTTGAGAAACTACTTATGCCTGTACATCTTTCAGCTTATTATCCACTTTCGCCAAATCTTAAAAATGCATTGCCTGAATTAATTATTGGATTTGTTTTGGTTTATAGTTTGATAATTGGTGCTGTTCTTATTTCATTCAAAAAGAAAAATGGATTTGTTTTTTTCGGACTTGGGTTTTTTATCATCAACCTGGTTTTGTTTATCATTCCCGCCGGTGTGCCAGTGTTGACGACTGACAGGTATGCTTATGTTCCTTTTATCGGAATTTTTGTAATAATATCTTACGGATTATACCTTATTATAAATAAGTCTTTAAAACTGAAAATCCTGTGGCGTTTGTTTATAGTCTCGTATATATTGACATTAAGCACCTTAACATTTAAACAATCCCAAATATGGCACGATAGCATTACTTTATGGAATAATGTGATAAGTAAAACCGGTGAGACCAGTTTTCCGTTAATGAAAAGAGGTATTGCTTATCGTCACCTTAATGATCTTGAAAAAGCAATGAACGATTTTAATGCTTCCATTGAGTTGAATAATAAATATCCGGTGGTATACGAAAACAGGGGTTATATTTACCTACTGCAAAAAGACTACAAAAACGCAGCTTTGGATTTTAACCAGGCTTTAAAAATGGACCCGCAAAGCGCCTATGCATTGCGTAATCTTGGATTAGTGGAGCTAAATTTGGGAAATTATAAAAAAGCATTAACAAATTTGAATCAATCGTTGGAAATTGAACCCAATAATGCTTATGCCCTGAAAACAAGAGGCAAAGTTTATATTGTACTGGATCAAATGGATAATGCCTGCCACGATTTGCAACGATCAATAATTTTGGGATTATCTGAAGTCAATGAAAAAGAAGCAAAAGAGCTTATTAACCTCTACTGTGCCGAACAGAAATAAATAGAGATCATTTTGGAAAACCAAAATTTGAAATACCTGTCCGATCAAATTAAAACCAAAGCAAAAGAGCTCGGTTTTTATGCCTGCGGAATTTCAAAAGCAGCTTATCTGCCAGAGGATGCTGACCGTTTATCAAAATGGCTGCAAGAAGGCAAGCATGCAGAAATGAAATATATGGAAAATCATTTTGAAAAAAGGACAGATCCGTGTAAATTGTTGGAAAATGCCAAATCCGTGATCTCGGTATTATTTAATTATTATCCTGAAAAGCAATTACCCGAAAAGAATAATTATAAGATCTCTAAATATGCATATGGTACCGATTATCATTTTGTATTAAAAAGAAAGCTGAAAGACTTGATTGCTTTTATTAATACTGAAGCCCCTAACATAAGTGCCCGTGCTTTTGTGGATTCTGCCCCGGTACTCGACCGGGCCTGGGCAGCAAGAAGCGGGCTGGGATGGATCGGGAAAAACACCTGCCTGATTACAAAAGAACAGGGTTCCTATTTTTTTATCGGGGAAATTATTACCAATCTTGAACTTGATTATGATAAAAAAGCAGTACCCAACCATTGTGGTGGTTGTACCCGTTGTATTGATTCTTGCCCAACAAACGCACTGGAGCCTTATAACCTGGATGCCAATAAATGCATCTCAAACTGGACCATAGAATATAAGGGTGAAGAACTCCCCGAAAAATTTAAAAATAAGTTTAATGATTGGATTTTTGGTTGCGACATTTGCCAGGATGTATGCCCCTGGAATCGCTTATCTGAATCGCACAATGAGCCAGCATTTAAGCTTTCTGATCATGTATTAAAATTTACCAAATCCGATTGGGAAGAGCTGAACAAAGAAAGATTTACTGAATTGTTTAAACGCTCTCCCATTAAAAGAGCTGGGTTTGAGGGACTAAAAAGGAACATCATTTTTCTAAATAATAATTCCAATTCCTGAAATTAATTAGCTTTTAACAAACTGTCAATTAACTTACTTGCAGAATGTGATTTTGGTTTATTTATATTCAATATTTATAAGGTTATAATCAAAATTATTCCATTTTGTAGTAACTTCTTGCTACAAAATTTCAAAACTTAATCATTTCTTTTGTGCATTAATAACTAAAAAATTAGGTTTATGAAAAATTTATTAATTTTAACAACGGTAGCAGCCATCTTGTTTTTTGGTTGCTCAAAAGAGAAAGGTACAGAAGTACCGTAAAACTTTAAACAAGCTGATTTGGAAAAACTTAACAAGTACAGGCCCAGTGAGGATAAGCTCGCAAGTGTTTATCACTCGTTTGTAAAGGAGATTAAGCCAAGTGCGGCAAATTACAAAACCGGTATCGATCCGGTTGACAGGCCTTTGGATGAAACAGTATGGTTGCTGGATGTAACCACAAACACTGAATTGGGATTTAAAAATGATTCTATTGAAGAATTATTCATCGACACTTTGCGAATTGTTTTTAATAACAAATCATTTACACCGGATGGTATCCCTGTTATCGATGGGAATGAAATTGTATCTGTTTATACCGATTTTGAAAATTCGGTAAATCAAAACTTAAGCCAGGGATTCCTGTTATGGGCAACACAAGTGGAAATTACTGAAATAACAGCTAATGAATCGGAAGTTGAAATTATTACAGCAGGTGGTTCCAAGGGAGAAACAGAAACTGGATACTGGAAATTATTGACACCAGGAGTTGATCCTGATCCATTTCCCTCTGGCACTTCATACACAATGGCTCTGTCAGCTCTTCATTTCAATATTCGTTGTCATGAACGTGACTATAGTTACTTAGGATCTGGCTGGATTATTGAATTTGTTAATGACTTTGATAAAAGTTGGTATATTGGTCCTGGAAACTATGATAACAGAATTGCCCATCACATTGGTTATTGTTACACTGGTACGCTGAGTGGATCAAACCTAAATAATTATTTGCTAAGCACTAAAGACGTAATTGATGAGAACAATCCCAATGGTAATAATGATTTAGTAGTTGGTTATCTTGAAATAAATTGCTTAAATTTTCAATCGCCAATAAATGGTTATAATAGTGAGCATATGCTTATATTCAATATTTATAAATTAACTTATGTTGGAGTTCCAGATTAAATATTTGGGCGGAGCATTGCTCCGCCTGGATTTTATAATTTAAATTATGAAGATAAAAATTATATTTATTGCAATTATATACTTGTCTAGTCTATTGGGATTCAGCCAGTCAACCTTTACCAAATGGATCAGCACTGAAGAAAATGAGATATTGTGGCGTATGGAAAAGATCGACGATGATAATTACCTTGTAGTTATTGGGAGAGGTTACTATACAAACCATTTAGAGTTTTTTCTTAATGTAGAAAACGTCTTTTATAAAATGAACGGCAATGGCCAGATCCTTGATAGCCTTGTTACCGATAAAATACTGGACTATGAAATTATCCTGAGCAATGTCATCAGGATTGATCAGGAAGGTTTTTTATGTGCTGCCAATGCCTTAAACACTGAAACCCTGGATGAACAATTGTGTCTATTCCGGCTGGATGAAAATCTGAATATCACAGATTATAGTTTCCATGGCTCGGCTGATGTTAATGAAGTGGTAACATGGTTCACCATCAACCATGAAGGTGATATTGTATTTACAGGGATTAATCGCTCCGAAGAACCTCTTGGTGAGACTTTTTTATGGAAGTTTGACCCGGAAGGAAATGAACTGGAATTTAAAGCGGACAGTTCATATTTAACAGTTGGCCCAACCATTATTGAATTAGCCGGAAATAACAAATATTATGTGTTTGAGCACACTTGGGTGGCTATTTATAATCAGGATTTTGAAAATGATACCATACTTGATCTTGAAATCAGTGACATTTTTTTCTCTTTGACAAGAAAGCATGTAATTGTTGATGATTTTCACCATTTGCTTTATGGAATTATTTTAAATGCCCCTGGTCCAAATCCATGGGATATGGCAGTGTTGTTAATGGATGAAAATTACCAGATTGATGCCATGAACACTTACGGAACCCCTGATACCAATGATGCTGCATACAGCATTAGTTTAATCACAACCGACCAGTTTTATCTGGGTGGTATAAAAAATAATGATATATTAGAACTTGAAGACTCATGGCTGTCACTTTATAAAACCAACCTTTCGGGGGATATTTTTTTTAGCAGGTTTTATGGTGGTTATGGTTATTATTTTGGAGTTCAGACAATCGCTACACAGGACGGAGGTTGCCTGCTGGCTGCCAACTACTGGGATTTTTATACCTGGATACCTGGAGAGCCTGAAAATCATGATGTTTTTATCATGAAAGTAGATGAAAACGGATTATTAACCAATATTCCTAAAAACATCCCATTTGAACAAACCGATATCCTTGTTTTTCCAAATCCCGGGAAGGATTATTTGAAAATAGAATCATCCTTAAAAAACCTTTCTTTTCAATTGTTTAATGTAACCGGAGAAGTGGTATTACAAAAGGATTTCAATTCATCCGTTAAATTAAATACGGATAATTTGCCTTCGGGAAGTTATATCTACAGGATCACTATAAATGAAGAGATAATTAAAACCGGTAAATGGATTAAGAAATAACTTTAAACAAGCAATAAAACCAATTAGTTCGAATTATTTAAAGTTGGATTTAAAAAAATCTTTCATAAATCACCAGTAAAGTGAACGGATTATTAGGGACTAAAAGGAATATCAGATTCCTCTCTGGTTCCAATCTTACTTAAGATTAATTTTTACTATCTTTACAATACTTCGAATATCACAATAATTAAGTATGAAATTGAATTTGATCATTATTCTGTTGTTTTTTTGTGTGAATTCCTTTAGCCAAACAACTTTCACCAGATGGATAAACAATGTTGACTATGATGAAGGAGTCAGGAGGATTTCTGAAATCAGTACTGGTAAATATTTATGTAATCTTTACAAACAAAATCTAAATTTTAATTTACCATTAACGGCATTTGACAAAATAAGTATTCTATATGTTTTAAATGAGACCGGGAATATTACTGACAGCTTATTTATTGAAAAACTTGACGAATACTACATATTGGTTAACAATGTAATCAGGTCAGAAAATAATGAAATATTATTTCTGTGTACTGCCTTAAATGAAAACAGCCTTGATATACAACTTTGTTTGTTACGCACTGATTTTAATCTGAATATTCAATCCTATGATTTTTACGGATCACCGGATACTGAAGAGTTAATAATTGATTTTTGCATCAATAATAATAACAATATTGTGTTTATTGGTTTGGATTCCTATGAAGCAGGTGAAGGTGGCCACCTGTTATGGGAAATTGACTTCGAAGGTAATACCCTAAATTATATGATCGATGATACTTTATCACTTCTTATCCCCTCCATTTTACAAATTCCCGGAACCGGAAGATATCATATTAATGATGCAGGTGGTGTTTTAATTTATTCTGCGGATTTTGAATACGATACTATTATTATTCTTGAAAATGCTGATGTTTTTCAGGATAAACCTCAACGACACAAACTAATCGATAATTTTCATTATATAAAAACGGGGATGCACTTTGTTTTGAGTGGAACCCTCCCACCTGAAGATCCATGGGACATGGCATTTTTAATATTAAACGATGAATATCAAATTGAAAATACATTTCTTTTTGGCGCAACAGATACAATGGATTATCCGGGCATGGCTGATTTTATTGATACAAATAGAATTTTTTTCAGTGGAATAAAAAACTATATAACCGTACCCCCGGAAGATTCCTGGTTATGCCTTTATATCACAAATTTAAATGGTGATACCCTTCAAAGCCGGTTTTATGGAGGCTACGGATTGTATAGTCCGAGTACCGGTCTTGCAACAAGCGATGGAGGGTATATCATTGCTGCCCGGTGGTTTGATTTCCACAACTATGTTCCCCCGGGTCCTGTAGATACAGACATTTTTATTATGAAAGTCGATGAAAATGGACTACTAACAAATATTCCTTCTGTTGTCCAATTCGAACAAACCGATGTAATTGTTTACCCGAACCCGGGAAAAGAATATATTCAAATAGAATCCTCATTAAAAAACCTTTACTTTCAATTGTTTGATGTAACGGGAGAAGTGGTATTACAAAAGGATTTCAATTCATCCGTTAAATTAATTACGGATAATTTGCCTTCGGGAAGTTATATCTACAGGATCACTATAAATGAAGAAATAATCAAAACCGGAAAATGGATTAAGAAATAACTCCAATCCATGATCTAAAATTGTACATTTGAAAGACCTAATAAATTGAAAATGCTTGTTTCAAATTCAGGAAAATATTTTTTGATACATCTTTTAATATTCTTGATTCTAGCAAACTTTTATGTGCAAGGCCAGGAGAATGCAAGAACTCAAGATAATTCGCAGGATACATGGGATCAATGGAATAATAACTTTTTGTATTGCTCAAAGCCTGAAATGTTGACAACTGCAAATTTAGTTCCCCATCTTTTTTATGAGACTAAACAAACCATAAACCCGCCATTTTTTGAATATTGGAATAAGGAAGAGCAATGGAATGAAATCGGACCTTTAACTTCATCCAATAATAACACTGCTGATGTTGGTCGCTTATCATGTATTGAAATTGATCCGGTTAATGATAGTATAGTTCTGGCAGGTTCTCCTTCAGGAGGATTGTATTACACCTTAAACAAAGGAAATAGCTGGATAAATGCAGGGCTCGACAGGCCAATGGAAGAGCATGGGTTGAATTTTTTTACACCGGGGATTTCTTCCATCATAATTCTCCATGAAAATAACAAAACATACTGGATTATAGCCACCGGAGATAAGGATCATTTATTCAGTAGCAGCAAAGGAGTGCTTCGATCTACCGATTTTGGAAACACCTGGCGCTTGCTGAATGGTACACAACCTGAAAATTTACCTGCAAACGGTTATTACATTCGTAAACTGGTTAAACATCCTGGTAATTCTCAAATTCTATTTGCAGCTACATCAAGGGGAATTTATAAAACTTCCAATGCGTTAACAGAAAATCCAAATGATATAAAATGGGTGAAAATTGTTGATGATTCTGTCTCAAACGGAGAAGGATATTTTGATTTAGAATTTCACAAAATCCAATCCAATGTTATGATCGCATCAAAGGAATACAGGGAATCAAATACGATTATCGGGGATGAAATTATTTGGACAACAGATGGTGGTAATCATTGGGAACCTTTACCAGGTTCAAATTATGTTTTACCAATTGGGACTGAATTTACATTTTTTCTATCGCTTCTTGAGCTAACCCAGGCAAATGAAGATATTTTGTATGTATATATCAAAGGAAAAGAAAACTCAAATTATTACAATGATTTTTGGAAATACAATTTTACCGATAGTTCATGGATCCAATTAGACACTATCCCATACACATTTGGTAATGGCAGAAATGGCTTTGCTGTATCTCCCTTAGATGAAAACCTAATTTATTGCGCCACTGTAGATACATATTGCTCAACTGATGGAGGGTACTCATGGCAGTTTGATAATGATGTATTAAACATTGGAGGAACATTAAAAAGATCTCCTCATATTGATGTTCAGGAATTGAAGTTTAATAAGTCAGGAACCGAATTATGGGCCGCTTCGGATGGCGGGCCATTTTTAAAGATCTTGAAAGATACAATATGGATAAATAAGGTTAATAATATTGGGTTGGCTAAAATTTTACAATTCGACCAGAGTGAAATTGATCCGGATAATTATATTTTCGGAGGATGGGATGTGGGTTCTCAAGTATATCATAAAAACCAAAATTTATGGAAACAAGTAGGAATTGGTGATGGTTATGGATGTGCATTTGATAATGAAGAAAATGGTACATTTTACACCACAAGTTATGCGTATGACCATAATAATATATACACTTACAAAAACTGGGAACAAAAAATATGTTCTAAATATGGAAATTTTTGGCAGGCAAACATAGTTGTAAACCCTGTAAATCATAATATTATCTATTTGTCCTTAGGAGATAAAGTTGTTCGCTCATATGATCAGGGGGAATCATGGGAAACACTTGTTACCCACAGTGAATTGGACCTACAACCTGATCATCACCTTTTATGGGATATACACGTGGCAAAATGCAATGGGAACTATTTGTATCTGAGGGCTGTCAACTTAAAGCATGGCGAATATCCACGTATTTTAAAATCTACCAATGTAAATTCTGATCGGTTATCAATTAAATGGTCTGATATTACACCTGATCATATGCCTGCTTCCTGGCTTAGTGATATCGCGGTAAATTATAAAAATCCGGATCAAATCTGGGCATCTTTTAGTACTACAGGAACAACCAAAATAATGGAATATGATGGTGAAATCTGGTCCAACATTACCGGCAACTTACAATCCTGCAATTCGGGGGTTTATTCCATTGTACATTTAAAAGGCACTTCCGGAGGTTTGTTTGCAGGGACTTTTTATGGAACTTTTTATCGTGAAAATGCAACAAATAAATGGATACTTTACAAACCGGGGTTACCCAACGTAAAACCTGTTGATTTAAAAATAAATTATAAAAGTGGTAAAGTTGTAACCGGATTGGATGGCAGAGGAATTTGGGAAACCGATTTGCCTGAGGATTATATTATTCCTGAAACATATTCATCTTCATCGTCAAAAGTATATTTATATCCCAATCCAGCCAGTAAATATGTAAAAATTGAAATGCTAATGAATAATATAACTGGTGCCGATTTTTACATATATGATATTGATGGAAAATTAATTTTAAGATCTGAATTACAACAACTGGTACAATACAAGGAAATCTCATTGGGAGAGTTAAAACAGGGAATGTATGTAATTCAGGGTATTTATGATGGTAATATCCTTTGTCGCGAAAAGCTATTAATTCTCCACTAATGATCATGGTTTAGCAAAACTATTCTTCCTACAAAACCAATTTTTATTTCCTCAGCGTTTCTCTGCGACAGACTCTGCGGTACTTTGCGGTTCACTTTATAAAAACAACTAAAATATTAACCGCTACGGACGCGATGTTCTACGCATTGTTTAGCAAAGTCCTTTTAATCAAATTAGTTATTAGCAAGCTTAGAACACAGAACTCATCCTCCCCAGTCTTCGAGAGCCTCAGACTGACTGCACCCACAACCCAAAACATTGAACTCAAAACACAAAACACAGAACACAAAACAGTACTTCCTACTCTTTAATTATTTCAAATCTATCCTCCTCAGTTGGATCAAGTGTTTTATTCGCCCGGTTATAGTGCATATAAAACCTTAGTTTTTTATTGGAGGGAAAATTTTGTTGAATATATTCGTTCATTAAAAAATCATATGTATAGCCCGCATATCTTCTGCCTAACAATTCGCAATACCGGTAAATGATCTCCTCATCTATTTCTACGATCCGGTAATTATATTTCACATCGCCGGTAAACAGGTTTTCACCAAAATAACCATCCACTATATCGGCAATGGTTTCATCGGCAAAAAAAAGTTTCCTGCCTTCTTCCTCAGCATTCAATGTAGATATTTCAATCCAGCTATTAATGGTAATGGCATTCAGTTGTAATTTTTTAAAATATTCAGTACCACGTATCAATTCCGAATCTTCAAATTCAAAAGTATGTTCTTCCAATTCGAGCTGGGCAATATTAAATATTATTGCCGGGCTTTGAAAAAATAAAAAACTGTCGATATAATTTTCGGTATATACCGAAAATCCAAGCTTTTCAAATTCGATGATCAGGCTGTTGATAAATATTTCCAAAAAGACAGAGTCGGAAATATCTTTTAAAAACAATGAATTGGCCATCAATACCGAATCCATCTCCCATTCTGATAATCCGGTAGTATCTCCCAGGTTATTAGTTTTTTGATTTGTTTTAAAAAGGTAATCAATGGGAAGTATCATGATGGAATTATCCGGATTGGAATCAATATATGATTTAGCCAGCTTATATTCCGGATAACAAGAAGAAAGCGTAAAAACACATGCTACAATTATGACAAATAACTTGTATTTCAATTCGTGACCTTTGCAAAAAATCATTTTTGTCATCCTTGCGCGTAGCGAAGGATCTGTTATCTTGCTGTTAATTTGATTATTGAGATTCTTC
>Ga0255364_10266_pt1 | contig 12297 bp, 10 predicted proteins | sample ANMaggSSYBR01G12_FD_182087 | JGI IMG/M metagenome (GOLD analysis project Ga0255364, IMG submission 182087) | Sediment cell enrichment communities from methane seep in Santa Monica Basin, California, United Staets - ANME aggregate JGI... | ecosystem: Environmental > Aquatic > Marine > Cold seeps >...
CCGTCCAATCCTGTGAACATAAATTTCTGGATCAGTAGGTACATCATAGTTGAACACATGAGAGATGTCGTCGATGTCAAGACCGCGAGCTGCAACGTCAGTTGCTACCAATACTTTAATTTGTCCCGAGCGGAAACGATCTAGGACCCGGATGCGGGCATCCTGAGCTAAGTCGCCGTTTAACGCTTCGGCTGAGAAACCTCGTTGAATTAATTCGTTTGCTACACGACCTGATCCGATTCGTGTTTTTGTAAAGACTAGAGTTGTTCCGATATCTTCAATCTCAAAGAGACGAGTTAATGCAGCCAACTTGTCTTTTCCATTTACCAGATAATAACGTTGTTCAACGGTATCTACGGTAATCTGTTTGCGCTGGACCATCACAGTTTCGGGATTGTGCATATATTTATCTACCAGGAGGCGGATAGTTTTTGGTAATGTGGCTGAAAACAAAGTCGTCTGCCGGTGAGAAGGAGTTTCTCGGAGGATGTTTTCAACATCCTCAACAAAACCCATACTGAGCATTTCGTCTGCTTCATCAAGGATTACGGTTTTTACATTACTGAGATCCAGGATCCGCTGCCGGATTAAGTCTTGCAGTCGCCCTGGAGTTCCAACGATAACATCAACACCGTCCTTGAGCCTCCGCCTGGAAGTTCCATAATGCTGACCTCCATAAACCGGCAGCACTTCAACTTTCTGGTGGCGGCCATACTGGTGAATGGCATCTGCTACCTGAATAGCCAATTCGCGTGTTGGCGTCAGCACTAGAGTGTTTACGCTTCCTCGATTATCATTATTAATTATTTTTTCCAAGACAGGAAAAGCAAAGGCTGCCGTTTTCCCGGATCCTGTTTGGGATTGAGCAAGGACATCTTTGCCTTCTAACATTAAAGGGATTACCCGGGTCTGGACTTCAGTCGGTGTAATAAAACCGAGTTCAGCCGCAGCCTTAAGTAAATCAGGGTGCAGGGTTAACTGCGAAAATTCATTCGTCATCAAAATCTCCTCTTGCGTTTTGATAACTCTTGAAGCGTCACAACCCTGTGAATTGATCGAGTTCCTCGCGGAAAACGTTCTGGGTTCTACCAGCCGCTATTTCTTTCCCCCTGCGGCAAGAAAAATGCTCGTCCAGATATTGACGAGCAGCCATTTGGAATTTTCAAAACATTACTTTTATTTAATTGTTGTTGGTAAATCTGAACCAACCGCGGGAGTATACCATGACTGATGTGGATTGTCTATGGGGCTTTGACAGGGACGAGACGAACAAATACTGTGAAAACTTATGAATTATTGTATCGGCGACATGGTTAATGGATATTGGTGGTGAGGTAACTGCTCGGGGATTAATTCTTTTGTGAGTTTTAGATACTTGAGGTCGATCCTATCTCCCTTGATGTTTATTGTAATCACGGAATCTTAAGGTGTATCGCCCAGGCCTGTTGTGAGAATATGAAAATTACTTCCTTGATACCGTGCTTAGTAGGGAGTGAAATTGCCGCCCCAGGCGCCAACATCCCCTCTGATTCTGCAATTTTCAAGTTCAGCATCAAAAATAATAAAATATGCTGAGTGATATGGGAAGTAAAAGTATGCGGGTCCGTATCGATCTTCATAGAGCTGGCGATTTTCAACATCGTGGTTACTAACAGCGTTGAAAATTGGGTAGGCTTGATCAAATACCATACTTCCTTCTAGATCCTGAAAATTTGTATCGGTGCCGCCCGGGACAATATCCCCAAGGAGGGTCATTATACGAGGATTGAGATTGGCAAAATAGTAGAGATTGTTAATAAAGCTCTTTGCTGGATGTGATGCTGTAGATTTATGGCTGCCGTAGATATGCCCAGCTACGATTATGAGATAATCATCATCTGCCCACTAATTTAGCGTCTCATTATTCAAAGAAATACTATCAATGTTGGTGATAGATGGTTCCCAGGGAGAATCAGATGATAATCTTGAGGCGTTTATTGATTGGCATCCAAATAATAAAATCACGGCGGAAAACAATAATAATGTCTCAATCCTTCTCTTATCCATTTAAAGAAGGTAGTTATACTCCATGGCCTGGTTGTATTTTGAAAATGCTCCTGGTCGGGCAGGAATTTCGCCAAGAAGTTCTGGAATTTGATCACTTTTTGCCAATGGACATTTAACTTCCAGGATAGTAATTCTCCCCGGGGGCAAGGCAAATTGGAGATTGGGTTTGTAATTATTTCCTTGAAGGTACGTTGTGAGTTTGGTATCCACAGAGACCCGGATCTCATCATCAAAAGCTGCTTTATAGTATTCGCGCTGATAGTGATTAATTAGAACAGGATTTGATTCTTCTATCATTTGGGAAAATCCTTCTCGGGAAGACTCCTTGATCAGAGTTGTTATCTCATTCCAAGTCATGGTATGTAAATCAAACGAACCATTGATTGGTTGAGTGTCTTTCCAACCCAATCTGTTTATCTTTTGTTTAACTTCTAAAAATGCTGATTGAAACACGAAGGCCTCTCCATACCATCTCAATCGCAACTTCCGTCTTTCGGATATCCCGCTGACGTGGTCATTGAGAGTGTCCAGATCGATAGTGTCAAAGTAAATGTTATTCACTCTGCGAGGTTGATATGCTGGTGTAAATCCCGAGGAATGGAGCCTTATCCACTGGCTGACATGATGCCTCAAGGATTGATCAAGAACAATTTTGATTTCATAACGGGTTTGATCTTGTTTTTTTGCCATTTGTCAATTTCCTAAAACATTGAGTTCATAAAGAAGCTCAACATCGAAATCCTTGGATGGTTGCTGGATTCCATCAATCATTATTGTGCTTCCTGTTTGAACCATGATTGCTGTTTCTGTTTCAAGAATTTCGACTTGGAAGGCATGGATCTCTGCTGGCCCAAACTGGGCTTTTTTAACATATGCCGCAAGACCTGTCACCTTTGCTGTATTGATTGTGGTATTTGTGATAGATACAGATGATAGATCTTTACTAGCAATACCAATCCCTACATCAAAAATATATAAATTTAAAACTGTTAACAGGCTGTTTTCACCTGCTGAAATAGCTTTATCCTGGATATGCTGAAAACTAGAGTCAACGAGGGATATTTCCGAGCCGCTTGTGTCAACAGAGTCACCGCCTATATCAATAAAGCTGCAGTTAGAGATTTCGCCCTGGGTAAAATCAGCATCAAATGCATCAGAGGAAGTATCGGAAATCTCACAATAGTAAAAAGAAAATCCACTATGCACGATGTTAAGCGCATCTTCTGCTCTGGAATGGGCAATTTGGACATGGATGAGTTCGAGGGGGCTTTTATAAAAAGTTATCCCACCGGTCAATTGCCACCCTCCCCGGGAAATTCCCTCCGTGTTTTCAATTCTCAAATGTTCCCACCGAGAGGTTAATCCAGCATCAAGGACTACAATGCCGCCCCAGAAAGATCCTTGAGAAGTCAATAATACAGGGTATTCAGACGTACCTTTGACATGGATTGGATATTTGCTGAACAAGATTTTTTGTGGCTCAAAGCGCAAGGTCGTCCCTTGAGGAATAATTAAACTCATACCCTTAGGAATAATAAGATCACCACTGACGTCCCAGTCTCCGGCCTGTACAATCAGCTGATCCCTATTTTGAGCCGTTATTAAAAACGGGTGCTGGGCAAGACATTCTTCCAGGGAGGGAATGATCGGTCCTGGTCCATTTTTCAAAATTTGCGTCAGTGCATCATTGATCAGAGATTCGCGATAGACTTGCTCTAAACCATGTATCCGACTCCAAATTGATACTTGAAGGTCTGTGCTGCTAGCTATCGTTTTTGATATGGGCACCTTAAAACTAATCTCGTGAAGGTTTTCTGAACCGCGAAATATCAGAGAGCCATTATCATTGATGATGGATGGTGAGCTATGTAAATTAAACCATTCTGGGTCAATTTGCATTATTTTTCCATTCACTTCAATTTCTAATAGTTGTTGAGGTAAAACTGTTAAATTGATTAGATCAACCCTGATTGATTTTTCATCTGGATCGTAGGTTGCATACCCCCGGATTATTTTAGGTGGATGAAGCTGTTTTTCGAGCATTAATCTCCGGGACTGCAGCTCATCCCAGATCGATGTGAATTCTACCGAACTATATTCGCGGGCTAAGGTATTTTGTATTTGATCAGCTGATTCTTCAAGAGAATTTTGAATAGCGATCAAATAATCAGGGTCGGTTATCCGCTCTAATTCGCGGGTGTAGGCAGCTTTAATTTCTGGATCATTAAAAAGAGCATTATTTGCAAAGGGATAGGCGAGTTGATCCTTCAACCACCAATCTGATAGCGGTATCGTATCATATGCTATTGGCTCTAATAATCCAGTGATAGGGTTATAGTAAAAACGGATGTTATGCCAGCGTGTGGTATGACCGGCACCCCATAAATCGCTGAGTGCGAAAAATCGTCCCAGTGATTCAATATCAAATACCTCTGATACGACCCTCTCGCCGGTTTGAAATGCCCGCAATAATCCTACTGCAGCTTCTGCTTGTTCAAAAAGTTCTGGATGTTTTGTTATATAACCTTCTCTAAACACGTCTACCTCAGAAGTTTCCATGCCTGTATTCATGAAAAATCCTGTAGTAATAACCTGGTCAAGGAGAGCGTTTCCTCCTGCCTCCATGAAGGTAGCTGTATTTTCCCACATCAGATCCTCGTCGAAATGGAGGATAATCCCTTGACGTTGTTGTTGTGATTCTAATAATTCCTGGGAAAAACTTTCTTCAAATGCATATACGCCTTTTGGTTCCCCATTAATCAATACATTTATGAATTGATAGCGGGTAGTTAAAATACTTTCTGAAAAAAGATGTTGGTGGAAGGCCCACTCCGTGACAAAATTTCGAGTTTCTGGAGCCTGAATTGAAAATCTACGCATTCCATTAATAAATTGATTATCATCTTTGATATGAATTCTAAAGGACCATTTATTTCCCTCTAAGTGATCTGTCCAATCCCCTTTTAATCGCAGCTCGGCATTGATCTGATCTCCATTTTGATAACTTATCTGGCAAGGTACCAGGTCCTCATCTGAAGTAAGCAAAATACCGGTTATTAAAGCCTCTTCCCTTTTCTCGATAATTTGATTGTAGCTTTCAAATGGTAAATCAATGTAAAGAGTAGGGAGACCGTTTTCACTGTAGGCTAGAATTTCCACGCGTAGATCGTGGAGGGATTCTCTGGTTATTCTAGTGATGGCAGACACTATTTTCTGAAAATTCTTTGATTCTGTCATATACACACCAAAACTAAATCCAACCAACAAAGCAATTGTGATCATTAGGATACGAACACCCGGGGATTGGTATGATTTAATCAATCTCTTGGCTAGAGTTGTTGGATTTGGTTTGGTTTGGCTTTGTTTGTCTTCCGAACGGGTGATTTTCATTCTTGTTATCCACCAAGTAAATTTTCGCGATCCATAAGGCTGACCGAACATTCAGGAAATTGGTTATTTAACTCATCCATCAAGGCGATAAGATCGTCCCGATTCGTCACAGATAGAAAATATGTGGCTTGTAGATTGTCGGGGTTTGTATCTAGCCGGCGCATGTTAAGTTCATCAAAATGCTTCAATAATATTTCATTGATCCTGGAAAAAACATTCCCATATGTATCGTTATCGATGTCAGCTATTGTCAGATTTAGATACATATTATGGGTAATTCCCCTGTCAGATTTCACTTTCCGGCTGATAAATAGGTAAGCGATTATTACAGCGACAGCGATCAAGGTTGGTATACGTTGGTCCGCTCCCAGGCCAAGACCTATCGTGATTGCCAGGAACAGGAACAGCAATTCCTCTGGCTCTTTGATTGCCGTTCGAAAACGGACAATGGATAAAGCGCCCACCAGGCCTAACGATAATGCCAACGAGGATTTAACGACGGATATCACCAGAACTGTGGTTAATGTCAGGAGCGGTAAAAGAGGTGAGAAGCGGCTTCTGTTCGTGAAAGAATTACTGTAGTTCTTATAGTACCAGGCAACAAGCGTGGATAATAATAGACCCAAACCAAGATTGATTAATAATGATGAAAGGGATAGGGGTGCAGGTGACGTTAAATCCATTAAAGACTCCTCCTACCAAATTTTGTGTGTATACAATAGTTGTACCATTAATTTATGTTAGTCTATCTGCTAAAAATTGGGTAGTCAGAACTATGATTGCTCTCGGCGCACTTGAGTAATTACGTGCAGAAATTTTAAGAAAACATACTGGAAAATAAATCTGTCAATGGGGGATTAATAAAAAGAGCACCAGATATGCAGACCTGCCGCTGATTTGGCGCACCCGGAGGGACTCGAACCCCTCCAGTATTCAGATTCGAAATCAGACAAGAGGGTATCCAGCGAATCTAATATTTCTTAAATTATGAGATACAAGAACAACTGGATATCGGATGAACTCAGCAGTACTGAGTCCTTCGACTCCAATTTGTATCTAGAAAAGCATAATAAATCATCGGATAAAAATGTCTTGGTTAATAGGTAAAAGAACTAATTTAACTTGACTAGAGAGGGGAAAACGACGAGGTTAAATATGATGAGTAGAAGACATCCAATCCCAGAAATCACAGCAGCTGAGGGTGCCCCAATTTGGTCACCGAGAAAACCCATCGCCAGCGATCCAAGCGGGTAAAAACCGCCCAAGGCCCAGGTATAGGTGCTTAATACACGTCCGCGCAAATCATTTGGAACAATACTTTGGATGAGTGTGTTGGTGAAAACGAGCTGCGTGATAAAAGAATAACCAATCAACGCCATGAATGCCATACTCACCCAGGGAATGCGTGATAGAGACAGGCCGATTATCCCTGGCCCAAGCAAGAGACGACTGAAGATAATTTCATGAGCAGCAAAGCAAAGATCACAGAGAGATAGGAGAGTCCGTTTATGGCGAAAGCGGGAGCTTCTCCCAGGGCGGCAACAACCACACCGCCAATTGCGGGACCAACAATCCGGGCAATATTGAACATGGTAGAGTTGAGGCCGATTGCATTCATCACATCTTCTTTATCGTCATCCACCAGCTCAACGACAAAGGCCTGTCTCGCGGGCATATCCAGCGCATTGCCAATACCAAGTAAAAATGCGAGCAATAGAATATGCCAGTATTGAACAATTTCCAGCCAGGTAAGAATGGCCAGCAGGACTGCCAACAACATGAACCAGCTCTTAGTGATTAGTAATATGTTGCGACGGGGGAATTGATCGACGATCACGCCCATGAACAAAGAAAGCAGCAGGACAGGCAAAAAATTGATAAATGTGACCAAGCCCAGGCTGGTTTGTGAGCCGGTGATGCGATAGACCAGCCATTGTTGGGCTGTAGATTGCATCCAGATCCCTACGACAGATATAAGCTGCCCCCAGAAGAAAAGACGAAAATTGGGATGGCGAAAGGCTCTGAAGGAGCGCGACCAGTTGAGGGATGAAAGAAGATTGGCCATATTTTTGCGAAGATACTCCTATGATTACATTGATGTGCGCCCAAGTTTTAATCCAATCACAATGTTAATCTAGCATAATGATTTTGGAAAGGTTGATCCATGAACGATACCGAAATTAGTGGCGTGTAGCTCAATAAACTAAATACCCGACTGGATTGTATTTAATTCCGGAATTTTCCCTCCTAATGTAACATGTTTAGTACAATCATCTGATATATAATGCTGCAGAGATCAACTTTTTAATAAGGATCTAATCGGATTTCAATAAATACTAAGGATAAAATCATGATCAATTACGAGCAGATGACACCGGAGCAGCAGCAAGTATGGGATAAAATCAACGAGATGATGGATGTCAGTTATGGATGCGCTGAATCATTCGTAGCTGCAGTTGGTGAACACTTATGGGGCGATGTCGATGATTCAATCAAGATGATCTCCACTGGTTTCAGTGGTGGTGTGGGCGGCACCCATGAAGAATTGTGCGGAGGTGTCAGCGGGGCAGCTATTATTATTGGTCTGCTATACGGTAGAACTACCAATGATGAAGCTTTGATGATTCGTTGTAAAAGGTTGATCGCTGCCCAGAGGGATCGGTTTATTGAAGAATTTGGCACCACTGTCTGCCAAGAATTACGAGATGCTCAATTTGGCGCTGATGAAGAGAATCCGTGTTCAGCTATGATTGCTCCGGCAGCCTTTATACTGCTGGATATACTGGAGGAAGAAAAACAGCGGGAAAAAAATTCAATAAAGGAAAAAGTTACAACTCCTGTTACAAAGTTCCTTCCGTTGGAAGAATTTATTATAAAACATTCAAAAGATGATCAACAAAGCCTGCTAAAGCAACTAGAGCAAAATGATCTGCCTCATGGTTACCGATCCTGGATAGGGGAAAAATTGAGCATTCTCGGGGATCAAAGACCTGGTGTTGGACTTACGGTAGAAGGTTCACCAGATATCTTTTGGCTGGATGTAAAGTCCGGAAACGTTAAAATTGAACGAGCAGGTCAATTCGAAGTTGAAGAATTTTACCTGGCAAAGTACCCGGTGACAAACCAGCAATTTTCATCTTTTATTAAGGACCAGGATGGGTATAAGAACCCGGACTGGTGGTTGGGATTGGCAGTTGATGACCAAAGTAAAATGGATCCCGGAGAACAGCGGTTCCAAAATTTTAATAATCCTCGGGATAATGTAAGTTGGTATGATGCAGTCGCATTCTGCCGCTGGTTAACTGAGGGAATTAAAAAACAAAAATCTCCCCAGAAAGACATTCAAGAAATTAGAAAACGAATTGTTGATGAAGATTGGGAAATTCGTTTACCCACAGAATGGGAATGGCAGCTAGCTGCAACTGGGGGTAACCCAGAAAATAAATTCCCCTGGGGTTTGGAGTGGGATGACAGCAAGGCACATACCAAACACAATCAATTGAATCAATCTATGGCTGTGGGAATGTATCCGGCTGGGATTTCCCAGATCGGCGCTCTAGACATGAGCGGGAATGTCTGGGAATGGTGCTTAAATAGTTATGAGAGTCCAGAAGATATCAATCTGAAAAGAAGTGACCGGAGAGTATTGAGGGGAGGATCCTGGTATCATTGGGGATCTTACGCTCATACCGACATGCGCAGCCGGTATTTTCCTGATCACCGCTATAATGCGGGTGGCTTCAGGCTGGCTTGTGGAAAACCCTTGCCATAATTTCGATCATTCCGATCAACTGAAAATAAAAGCCAGGTATCCTGGCTTTTATTATTTCTGGGGGAATTACGATAGATGCTTCGCATAGCATTTTCAAAGAGCGAACTAATTTCCGGCATGAATTTAATTATGAGGTTGACCTGTAAGGGAGGAGTTATTATAATGTCCGTACATTAGGACATATTTATCAAATTCACTTTCAGTGTTAAAAGGACCCGGAATGAAAAACCTCAGCAGGTCCAGTAAAATTCCCCTTTATCACCAACTATATGAAATCATCCTGGACCAGATCAAGGATGGTGTTTGGCAGTCAGAGGAAATGCTGCCAACCGAGATTGAGTTGGTCAATCGCTACCAGCTTAGCAGGGCTACTGTAAGGCAGGCATTCGACGTGTTGGTCAATGAAGGCTGGATCTACCGCAGACAGGGACAGGGCACATTCGTCTCAAAGCCAGTTTTTGAACAGAATTTAAACAGGATTGTCAGCTTCTGGGATGATATGCATCAAAGGGGTCTAAAACCAGGAACTGAAGTTCTTTCTAGCGAGATTATCCTGGCGACAGAGGACGTTGTTGAAAATTTGGAAATTGAAAAAGATCAGGAGCTTGCCAGCCTGGTTCGCTTAAGATTGGCTGATGATGACCCCCTCAGTGTCGAACACTCATTGTTGGTGCATAAGTACTGCATAGGGATCCTTGACCAAGATTACGCCAATAGATCCCTCAGAAAGATGCTTGCAGATGAGTTCAACTTACATATCACCAATGCGAAGCAGAAGGTCAGGGCTGTTCCTGCAACAAAATATCTGGCAGAGTTGTTGAAGATCGATGAGGCTGCTCCACTTTTGCACATCGACAGGATTTCTTACACAGAGGATGGGATCCCGATCGAATACCTGCGGATCAACTTGAGAGGAGACCGTTATACTTTCCATTCTTTGCTTCGGGATTGAGGAGGAAAATGAAAGAATTTGATATTGTCACCTTAGGTGAACTATTAATAGATATGTTCCCGGACAAGATCGGGTACAAGATCGGCGAAGTGGAATCATTTATACCAAAACCTGGGGGAGCGCCGGCAAATGTGGCTGTAGCTGCCAGCCGATTGGGCGTAAAAAGCGCTTTTATTGGAAAATTAGGACAGGACCATTTCGGAACTTATTTAAAGGAAGTTCTTGAAGCTGAGAACGTGAATAGTCGGGGAGTAAAATTCGATCAAAATGCACGAACCACAATGGCGATCATCGCCATGCCTGATAAGAACTCCGCAGAATTTGTTTTCTACCGCAATCCCGGCGCTGATCAATTATTGACTGTTGAAGATCTCGAAACGGATATGCTGGAATCAACAAAAATCCTTCATTTTTGTTCCGTAAGCTTAACTGATGAACCAGTTCGATCGACGACATTCCAGGCAGCCCGAATTGCAAAAGAATCAGGAGCGCTCGTTTCATATGATGTTAACTACCGACCCTCATTATGGAATAAACCGGAAGATGCGCTTATACAGGCCAGGCTTATGCTCAAAGAAGTTGATCTGGTAAAAGTAAACGAAACAGAAGCCGCATTATTAACAGACCAGGATAATATTGACAGAAAAGATCTTGTCCAGATTGAAAAAGCAGCTGTGGAGCTGTTAAGAACAGGGCCTGCCGTGGTTGTGATCACCCTTGGTGATGAGGGCAGTTATTTCCAGATCAAAGAAGGGGGAGGATATATTCCCCCTTTCAAAGTGGAAACAATAGATGCGGTTGGTTGCGGAGATGCATTTGTTGCTGGCCTTTTATCAAAACTGATTGAAGGAGACTATTGGCGCGAGAACATCTCGATGGAAAAAATGAGAGATGCTCTTGCCTATGCAAACGCTGTGGGAGCGTTAACCTCACTGAAAAGAGGTGCAATTCCAGCTATGCCCACAAAAAACGAAGTTATGAAATTCATTCAAAGGATATGAGGTATGGATATGGGTAAATTGTCTTACACGGAGCTATTGGAAAAAGCAAGGGAACTCCGATTGGAAATCCTGGAGATGACCACAAGAGCAGGATCAGGACATCCTTCCAGCTCCTGGTCGTCTGTTGAGATCGTCACAGCGCTGTATTTTGGAGGTGTTCTGAAATTTAACTCGAAAGAACCTTTGTGGGACGAAAGAGACAGGTTCATTATGAGCAAGGGACATGCAGCTCCATTATTATATGCGGCTTTAGCCCATGCCGGGTATTTCAGCAAGGATGAATTAAAAAGATTGCGCGAAGTTGACAGCCCCGTTCAAGGCCATCCGATTCAGGGCATGATGCCTGGTGTGGAAGCGACAACCGGGTCCCTGGGACAGGGACTTTCGCTTGGATTGGGTCACGTGCTGGGAGGCCGACTGGCTGGGAAGAACTATCATGTATATGTACTCCTGGGAGATGGGGAATGCGAAGCTGGTCAGATCTGGGAAGCCGCCATGGCTGCAGCCCATTTTAAGGCCGGAAACCTGGTTGCAATCCTGGATTACAACAAATACCAGGAAACCGGACCAATCAGCAGGGAGATCGCCCTGGAACCCCTGGCGGATAAATGGAAATCATTCGGGTGGACCGTCCATGAATTGAATGGCCATGATATTGAAGAGGTGCTGGATACGTTCCAGCTTGTCAAACAGCTTGAAGCGACTGGTAAACCTCAGATCATTATTGCCCATACCATCAAGGGGAAAGGAGTCTCATTTGTTGAGGCTGATTTCACATTCCATGGTAGGGCGTTAACTCCGGAACAAGCAGAATTAGCACGGGAGGAACTAAATGCAGCTCGGTAAAATTGCAGGACTTGAATTATGTGATCAGCCACTCCGGAATATATTTGGAGACGCGCTTTTAGAATTGGCAAAAACCAATCCCAAAGTAGTTGTTTTAGATGGTGACCTGGGAAATTCAACCAAAGCGGAATATGTCCGCCAGGAATTCCCTGACCGGTTTTTTAATATTGGTATAGCAGAAAGCAACCTGGTTGGTATCGGTGCAGCTTTGACAGCGGCATGCATGGTCGCGGGATCAGAAGGAACGATTATTGTAAATGTTGGCAACCCGCCCATTAAGGCCAGATCCT
>Ga0255364_10267_pt1 | contig 12273 bp, 12 predicted proteins | sample ANMaggSSYBR01G12_FD_182087 | JGI IMG/M metagenome (GOLD analysis project Ga0255364, IMG submission 182087) | Sediment cell enrichment communities from methane seep in Santa Monica Basin, California, United Staets - ANME aggregate JGI... | ecosystem: Environmental > Aquatic > Marine > Cold seeps >...
GTTGCCTTTTCGTTGCCCAACCATCCGAAGCCTTTCACCTTAACATGTATTGTCGCATGGATTGGCCAAAATGGAATCGGTGTTAAATTTAAAAAATTAACTAAAAACCATGAAAAAATAATAAAATCTTTTGTTGAAAATTAGCAAAGGCAATGAAAATATTTGCTTTTTTCTTTCTTATTGAAAATCTTTGCCTTGACCTTCCGACTTCGAAATGTTATTAAAATGAGGTTGTTTCAAAATATTCAATTTATTCAAATGTCAAGGAAGTCTATCCCGCCATGGCGGGATTATAAGCCTTTTTTTGCTCCCCTGCTCCAAAAACGCAGGATTGCTCTAATTCTATTGTGTGCTGCAACACTTCAGACAGTATTGATTTCTACCGGGCTGCGGGGATGGCAATGCCCGATTCATTCAACACTTGGAATACCGTGCCCTGGCTGTGGATTAAGTACCGCAATGACTTTATTAATTAAGGGAGATTGGCAAGGAGCCATTCACACTCATGCCTTTGCACCGGTTTTCCTGTTTGCATTCGTACTAATGGGAATAGTAAGCATATTGCCGGAAAACCTTCATCGTAAAGCAGTTCTTCAAATTGCTGCAATTGAAAAACGTACAGCATTTGCAGCATATATTTTATTTGGAATTATTGCTTACTGGATTTTTCGTCTATTGGTGTAGTGCCTTATTTGTATATTTATTGTTTTCAATGGCAAAAAATAAAACCAATCACGAAAACAGGGAAATCATAAAATTATAATTTTATCTTTTTCGTGCTTTCGTGATAAAAAATCTTTTTTTACATGCTTGCACTGGTCAGGTTTATTATAAACTAAAAAATTTTTTATTTTCAATTCTAAAGGGGATAACCATGACTACTACCTTTATGATATACGCTTCGGTGTTTGCAATTCTTCAAATTACTTCAATTATTATATTTTTCATAGTCCTGATAAAACTATTTAAAACAGAATGAGCACTAAAGGGTATCCTCGGATTTTTATGCGGCCTTTATACATTCATCTGGGGATGGCTAAAACACAGGGAACTGCAAATGACTAAGCTTATGACGGTCTGGAGCATCATTTTTATTGTTTTCATGGTCGGGACGCCACTGGTCGGAACAGCAGAATTAATGAAGATGGTTGCAACGGTTCAGGGGAAGGGTTTTGACGTAGGCTCATTCCAGAAAGGCAAAACAATTAAACCCTGGAATAAACCTAAGATTGTAAGACCACGGACAAAAGGTACATCTGCTCAAAAAGATAGTGACTGGCATAAAAATGCAGTTGCTTTATGGAAAAACGGCAAATACACAAATCCCAGACAGGCATTAATATATCTAAATAAAGCTGTCGCCAAAGATCCTAAATTTGCTAATGTTTACAACAACCGTGGTAATGCCTACCGGGATTTAAAACAGTATCTAAAGGCATTAAACGACTACAACAAGGCTATCAGACTGAACCCGACTCATGTCAAGGCTTATAATAATCGCGGGAATATATATTATGAGCAAAAAAAATATCAGGAAGCGTTAAAGGATTATAACAAGTGTATCCAGCTTAACCCGAAATATCCCCTCGCCTTCATTAATCGCGGTCTTGTCTATTATCAATTAAAGAAAAAACCTCAAGCGTGCAAAGATTTTCAGAAAGCCTGCACCCTTGGCGATTGTGATGGAATAAACTGGGCAAAGGGAAAAGGTATCTGTAAGTAATAAATTATTCGTCGCTTTTAAAAAACCTGTTTGTTTAATCAAAAAATATTTACAAAATTTATGATTCACTTCAAAAAATCTATCCATCTGAGAAACCATTGAAAAATGCTACTTTTTGCAAAGTTCTCTCTGACAAGGATCAATTCCTACTCTTATCTATTTGATTTTCAACGATTAGCTCATTATTCCGGCGTATTGAGAGACTAACTGCTTAATTTCTGAACGCTATTTACTATAACCGGTTCTAATCAATTAAGCTTGCTCTATTGCTTTTTTAAATGCGATTCTCTTAAAAACACGAAGGAATAAGGAAGGTAAGACTCATGGATGAAATAAAAAACAAGGGCTGGCGCGTAACAATGGCAGGTTTAGGCATTAACCTCGCACTTGGAATACTTTATACCTGGAGTATCTTCAAACAGGAAATCAAAGAATCCATCCTTGCAGGCGACGGTCGTTTTAATTGGGATATGGCATCCCTTAATGATCCTTTTGCAGTTTGCTGCCTGATGTTTACTTTTGCAATGATTGCTGCCGGCCGTCTGCAGGATCTGGTCAGTCCTAAACTTACCGCTATTTTCGGCGGCCTTTTAACTGGTTCCGGGCTTTTGGTGATTTCTCAATCAACCATTCTTGCAAACTGGATTCTTGGTTTCGGCATATTAACCGGCATGGGCCTTGGTTTTGGCTATGCCTCTGCAACACCTCCTGCCATTAAATGGTTTCCTGCCTCCAAAACCGGTATGATTGCAGGCATCGTTGTTGCCGGTTTCGGCCTGGCTTCGGTTTATATTGCGCCGCTTTCAAATTTTCTGATAGCCGGCTTTGGCCTCAGCAAAGCCATGATGATTTTTGGTTTTGCGTTTCTTATCATAGTCTGTGGCCTTGGCCTGGTTTTAGAAAATCCTCCTAGAGGCTATAAACCAAAAGAAACCTCCGTAAAGACAAAAAAACAAAATAAATCACCAGTAATAACTGAAGATTTTTCACCTTCTGACATATTGAAAACAAAAGCTTTTTATAAGCTGTGGTTCATGTTTTTCGTCGGGTCAGGTGCCGGTCTTATTATCATCGGCGGGGTTGCCGGTATGGCCAAAAAAAGTTTGGGAGAGATGGCCTGGATAGTTGTCGCTCTTCTGGCGATCGGAAACGCAAGCGGGCGTGTCGTTGCAGGAATTCTTTCAGACATAATAGGTCGGCCGCGAACGATTCTGATCATGATGAGCTTCCAGGGGATAATGATACTATCTTTGCTTTTCATAGGAGAAAGCCAGACATATTTGCTACTCGCCGCCACCACACTGATAGGGTTTAATTATGGAACCAATCTTTCCTTATTTCCATCAACCACAAAAGACTACTTTGGTTTAAGAAATTTCGGCATGAACTATGGTCTGGTCTTCTCCGCCTGGGGTATAGGCGGTTTTATTTTTCCAAGAGTTTCGCAGATGGTTGTTGCTGCAACAGGCAGTTATGAATCGGTCTATATCTTAACAGCTTTTCTTCTTTTTTTAAGTGCAGGTATGTCCCTTATCACACGTGCCCCCAGAAGTATGAAAGAAAGGGCTACGATCATAACCGAAATGGAACCCGGTAAACTATATTCCGGGTATTTTATCTATCAGCCGGAATCATCACCGGATCATATCTCCGACAAGACGGAATCGGACGACAAAAAAGCAGAATAACCGATAAATCCGGCTTTGAACGTTTCTCATATGGAAAAAGAAAATATCTGTGGACTTATCTCAAGTTCTTTGGCCACCTTCACAAAATTTCCAGGTTTATCCTGCCGTTCACCTTCACGTAAATCGCATCGGTGAGTGTCAAAAGATTAAGACTTCCCTTCTCAATCTTCAGGTCTTGCATACCACCTTTAACAGGCTCTTTACATCAGGTGCCCAGAGACCTTGAGCTGCGCAGACAACCGACGTTGTATTGCTTATCTTATCCGTATCTTCTCCTGTCTGTGGCTGTACTCATCTTGCAGATACCCCAACTGGTATAATGTAGAGTTTCCCCGATTCATTCTTCACGACAGCTTTAACACCATAGACTGACTTTATATTCTCTGTGGTCAATACCAAAGGAGGGTCGCCGGCACTACGAATACTGCCTCCGTTCAGCATCACTATTCGGTCAGCGTATTTCGCCGCGAGATTCAGGTCATGGATTGCCATTATCACAGAAATTCCCTTCTCCGTTACTAGATTTTTTATTATTTCCATTACCTCAAGTTGATGCCTTATGTCGAGATTGCTGGTAGGCTCATCGAGGAGAAGAATATCTGCTTCCTGAGCAAGCGCTCTCGCAATAAATACCTTTTGTTGCTCGCCTCCGCTAATCTCATCAAAGTTCATTAGTGCAAAATCTTCAATTCCCAATAACTTCAAAGCCCCCAAAACCTTTTCAATATCATGTTCACTACTGCGCCAGCCCAGATGGGGTCGTCGGCCCATAAGAACGGTATCGAAGACCGTAGCCGGAAAGACGTGAGAAGAGGCCTGTGGCACATATCCCATGCGCCTGGCGATCTCAATCCGACTCATTTTTTTTATCTCCCTTTCATCCAGAAGTATGCTTCCCTTCTGGGGTTTTATTATCGTATCTATACATCTGATCAAAGTGGATTTGCCCGAACCATTTGGGCCCACGATGCCCAATACTTCTGATGGAGCAAGCTCCATACATATGTTTTTGAGAATCGGCGTGCTTGCATAGCTGAACACAACATTCTTTATCTTGAGCTTCAAAAGTGTTCCCTCCTTCTCCTCATGATCAGGTAAAAGAACAAAGGAACCCCCATAAAGGCTGTCATCACTCCTATAGGAATAATTACCGGAGCCAAAATCTGCATTGACGCAACGTCTGCTCCAACAAGCAACAGGGCACCCGTAATCCCGGACGCAGGTATGGCAAATCTATAGTCTGACCCGATAACTATACGAACTATGTGCGGAGCAACCAACCCTATGAACCCAATTGTCCCTGTAAAACACACGATACTCGCTATTAAGATAGAGGCAACCGCCATTATAAAGACTCTGGTATGTTCAACCTTTACGCCGAGGCTTTCAGCCACCTCGTCTCCGGCACCCATTACATTGAGATCCCATGATTTCCATACAAGCAAAGGGATAGAACAGACAGATACAATAGATACAACAGACAATTTGCTCCATGTAACTTTCCCAAGGTCCCCCACCATCCAGAAGAGCACCGCTGTCGCCTCCTCTGGGTCGGCAAAGTACTGAAGCAGTGTAGTCATTGCATTAAACAAATACATCAGTGCAATCCCTGCAAGTATCATCGTCTCAGGTGTAGCCTTTCTATGCCGGGTCACACCAATGATAACCGATGAGGTAATCAGGGCAAAGATGAATGCATTCCCTACTACCAGGTACTTATCTGTGCCAAAACCGGCACCAAGGATTAAGGCAAGGGCTGCTCCAAATCCAGCTCCGGCTGAAATTCCCAGGGTATAAGGACTCGCCAGTGGATTTTTGAGTATCCCCTGCATTACTAATCCAGTAATGCCAAGGGCGAATCCGGCAAGCATGCCCATTATTACCCGGGGCAGCCTTATATCCCATATCACTGTCGTGGCAAGCTCACTCACATAAAAATGACTCGGAAAGAATTTATGAAGAATCGTCGCATATGACTCTAAGATTGTAATATCTGCCGGGCCAAGCGTTGTAGCTATGCCAACCAAAAACAGTATTACAAACAACAGAGAAAAAATAAAAAATATCTTTCTCCCCACAAACTTTCTGTATTCTTCTCTTTTCTGGCTTCCTTTTCCTGAGATTTGCACAGCTTGGCCTCTTCAATCTTTTTTATTCCCACTCATAATAGCCGCATCTTTTGCTTAACTTTTCCCAAAGACCACCAACGCCATAAAATCTCTTGAATATTTTGTCAGCTTCTTTTGCTACATCTAAGTCCTTGAATCTATCGGGATAGAAGAGTTTGGCCATATATAAAATCTCAGTAAACAGCCGGGGGTGATCCCAGCCGCATATCATACCCGGTGTATAGTAAACCCTGCCGTTCTTTACAGCATTAGTAAGTTTCAACGCCGGTTCCGATATTATCTGCTCTATGGACACCGAGGCCTTGGGTGCCTTTTTAGAACCAGAACGATGAACCAGGATTACATCAGGATTCCAGTCCAGAATTTGCTCTGTCGAAACCTTTGCCCCCCATCTACCCTTTCCCCATCCTCCAGCTCCTCGTGCAACACTGCCTGCCGCATTTATGCCACCAGCTATATCAACAGGTTCATAGAGAACAGGTGTTTTTGTAACCTCACCCCAGAACGAAAGATACACTTTGCGTTTCTCACTCTCAGGTATCTGCGATACAACCTCCTTTACCTTAGCGATTTTCTTATCTAAATAGGCGATTAATTTCTTAGCTTCTTTTTCTTTCCCGATGATTTTGCCTATAGTTTCTATCTCCTTGAAAGTGTCTTCTATCGTCTTATTGGTATAGACGCATACAGCAGGAATGCCGGTCTTCTCTTGAATTAAACTGGTAGCTTCTGGTGGATACGACCAGCCCCCCAAAATCACGTCTGGGTTTAAAGAGACTATCAACTCCATATTCGGACCAGTAAGTTTACCTACATCGGGAAGTTTTTTACCCCAGGGAAATACTTCTGAATATTGAGAAAATATCGCCCGTTGAGAATAAGAACCCACTCCCACGAGTTTATCCGCTGCACCAAATGCAATGACTACCCTGGTACCTTCCGGCGAAAGTGAGACCACTCGCTCAACTTTATCAGGAACGGCAACTTTCCTTCCTACCTGGTCGACAACGATTGTATAGCCAGCAGCTGTTAGATTGACTATACTGAAGTTAATAAACAGAAAGGTGGCTGCAAAGATTACTGAATTAATGACTTTTTTCATTTTTTACCTCCCAATTATCTTATTAAGGTTTTATATCTAAAACCAGTGTACCATTAAGTGCATCCAGACACTCAACGATTAGCTCCCGATCTTTTCTTGTATCTGTTTCCAACCCTCAGGCTCAGTAGCATTATCGCCATCTATTCTATATTGAGATTAACCTTTGGGGAAATTGCAGTTAGTATTTAGCATCTTTAAAATAAAAAAAGGCCACGAAAACTCCCGACTTTTGCCGGGTCTATTGCCTTCGTGGCCTTTATTATTTATTTTAAACTTTAATTATATTTACAAAAGATCCTTCTTGGATCTAAATGTCGTAAATATTTTGTTTTTTATACGACCCTCTCTTCTTCTTGTCAACTCTTTTTGATTTCCGGTTTTTCCTAACTTACCATAATTTTTCCCGCAGGTTCGGGCAAAACCTCTCCGATAACAACCGCATTAATTACTCCTTTTTTCGTTAAACTGTCCACCAGATCATCCGCGCTTTCTTTTTCCACACAGATCAGCAAGCCTCCGGATGTCTGGGGATCAAAGAGGATGTCTTGAATCAGACGATCCACTGAAGGGGCAAAATCGACCATTTGCTCTCGAAATTCACGATTCTTATAAGCTCCTGCCGGCACCAAACCCATACCTGCATATTCTATGGCTTCAGTTATAATAGGTATCTTGTCAGACTGGATTTCAATTCCAAGTTTTGAATCGGCCACCATTTCAGCAATATGGCCTAAAATACCGAAACCTGTAATATCAGTGCACGCATTCACAGGATAATCGTTCATTACCTCTGCCGCATCCCTATTAAGAGTTGCCATGAGACCAGTAACAAACTCAATGATTTTTACGGAAGCAAGGCCTCCCTTGATAGCAGTGTTGATAATGCCTGTTCCCAGCGGTTTGGTCAAAATAAGACGATCTCCAACTTTAAGGTCTTTTTTTGTAAGAACACGATCTGGGTGAATGAATCCGGTTATTGACAAACCGTATTTCAATTCCTTATCCTCTACACTGTGGCCACCCACCAGAACAACACCTGCTTCTTTCATCTTATCCAGCCCTCCCTGAATAATCATGCGGAGAACTGAAATGTCCATTTCTTTGATTGGAAAGGCCACAAGGTTCATGGCGGTTTTAGGCACACCACCCATAGCATAAACATCACTTAAGGCGTTTGCCGCCGCAATCTGCCCAAACCAGTACGGATCATCTACAATCGGCGTAAAAAAATCCACGGTCTGAATAATAGCAATATCATCCGTAACCTTATAAACACCCGCATCATCTGCGCTATCCAGCCCCACAATCAGGTTCGGATCAGTCGGGAATTCCATTCCGCAAAGCGCCCTGTCCAGGTCCCCTGGAGGCAGTTTTGAGGCTCACCCTGAACCTGAAACTGTTTCCGTTAGGCGAAGTACTTTTTTATCTGTCATGGTTTTTTCCTTTTTTCGGTCTAATTTACCGTACCCAGCCCCTCCACTATTTTAGAGTTTTCTGAAATCTCCAAACATCCATCTTTTAGTGTCAAAACATTATCCGAAATTTTTCTTGTAAGAGACGTATAATGGGAAACGACTATCAGGGTGCATTTTTCCTTAAGACTTTTCAGCAATTCGGTAATCTTTAAAGCAGCCTCCATATCCAGAGATGATGTGGGCTCATCAAGTAAAAGCACCTCAGGTTGCATAATCATTGCCCTTGCAATACACAGCCTTTGCTGCTGCCCGCCTGAAAGCTCAAGGGCCGAATCGTTTAACCTGGCCTTTACTTCATCCCATAAAAACGCATCTTTCAGTGCCTGCTCAACTTTCTCCTTAATATATTCTCTATCCTTGACACCAGATAATTTCAGCGGGAAAGCAATATTTTTAAAGATACTCATGGGCAGAGGGTTAGGGACCTGAAAAACTATACCCACCTTTTTTCTAAGCGTTGTAAGAGGCAGACTATTAATATCGATATACCTGCCATCTAATTTTATTTCCACCTTCCCCTCAACACTGCAATCCGGGATCGATTCACAAAGCCTGTTTAAAACCATTAAAAATGTGGTCTTTCCCACTCCGGAAGGACCGATAATAGTAGTAATCGCTTTTTCCTCAACTTCTCCCTTAAGCCCTTTTAAAACCGGCTTTTTCTTATAAAAGAAATTAAGGTCGTTTATCCTGATTTTTATATTTTTCATGGATGTAAATTATTTATGTATGGGTGGTAAATCTCATTACCGCCCTCCTTTTTAGTATGTGCGAAAGGGCAAACAGGAAAACACAGATTGAAAGCAAAATTATACAGGCCCCAAACCCTTTCATCAATTCCTCTTGAGAATTATAGTCCGAAGAAATGTAGAAGATATAAAAAGGAAGTGCCTCATACTGGGAAAGCAGGGAATTGGGAATCCCGGCCATGGCCACCACTCCTGTCAACATAATGACTGCTGTATCCTCTGCACATCTCCCTATGGCCAGAATAATGCCGCTGATAATACGTGAAAGATTATAAGGAATCAATATGAATAAGATGTTTTGCAGCCTGGAAGCGCCCAGCGCAAGTCCCGTAGTCTTGATAGAAAAAGGTAAATTAACCAGGGATTGTTCTGTTGTCCGGATAATATAAGGAAGAACAAGGCAGGCCAGAGCCAGGCTTGAAATAAGAAAACAGGGGTATATATGCTCGGACAAGTGCTTGTGAAGGAAGACCGAAACGGCAAATCCGAAAAGGCCCACCAGTATGGAAGGAATCCCGGCAAGGACGTCGAGCATAAGATTAAAAACGGGTTTCCATTTTATGTTGCAGTATTCAGCAAGATAAATGCCGGCGGCAACACCTATGGGGATTGCCCATATAATGGAGGTGATAATCAAAAGCAGTGTGCCGATTATTGCAGGAAAGAGACCGTCAACCACCTCGGTTTTTAGCAAAAGCCCGTCAAGAAGCCTCGTTTCCCCGAATATAAGGGATAAATTCAAAGATGAAATACCCTTATTAAATAAAAAAGCCAAAAGTATCCCTATGGCACCGATAAGGACAACCCCGGATATCCAGCAAAAAAGCTTGATTTGATATTCCACGAAACGATTCATCTATTCCTCAATATTTTAAAATACCCCAGCAGTCTCAGGACAAGAATAATCAGGGTTGTAAAGAAAAAGAGTATCAGGCCACAGACGAAAATCGATTTGAATTCCGGGCTCTCATAGTCGCTTGCGATAATAAGTGCGATATGTGCGGTCAATGTCCTTGCTGCATCGGAAAGTCCTCTTGGGATTTGCAGCGCATTTCCGGCAATCATAAGAGAAATCAAGGTATCCCCTACAGCCCTTCCTGCAGCCAGAACCAAAGCTGAGATTATCCCTTTCCAGGCCGAAGGAATGATTACGTAAACCAGTTTCTGCACAGGCGTAGCACCAAGAGAATCCGCTGCATCAAGATAATTTTTAGGCACTGAATTAAAAGCATCGGATATAAACAATATAATGGTGGGAAGAATCAAAAGGGCCAGCATAATTGAAGCACTCAATACACACATCCCTGTTCCTTTTTTAAAAATCTCCCTGATAAACGGCACCAGAAGAAAAATAGCAATAAACCCATAGATAACGGTAGGAATGCCGGTCATAAACTCAACGACTTTTCTTAAGAACCTGCCGAAATACCCCGTGGAAAAAACGCTGATCAGGGCGCTGCACCCTATCCCGAATGGCGTGGCGATTAAAAGAGCCAGTGAGGCAATAATTCCCGTTCCGACCATCATGGGAACTATGCCGAACCCGCCTTCACAAGGGTTCCATTCCAGAGTGAAAAATGCAGCTATATCACCTCCTTTAAACAGCGGAAAACTGAAAAATACCATGAAAGAAAAGATAAGTATGGTAATAGAAGCACTGAGCAAGGCACTGAAAAGAAAACCTTTTTCAGCTAATTTTTCAATAGATGGTTTCATTTCCTGACGGCAATATATCCTTTATCTTCTACGATTTTTTGTCCTTCTTTGCTCATGATATAATCTATAAAGAGCCTGATCATACCTGAAGATTCTCCTTTTGTATTCATATAAAGCCCTCTCGCTATCTTGTAATCACCCCTTAGTACATTCTCAAGTGTAGGTGAAACGTCATCTAAGGATACAGGCGCCACAGTATCGTCCAGATAGCCTATTGAGATATAGCCGATTCCGTATGGATCAACGTTTATTGCCGATTTCATGGCTCCGTGGGATTTTACAAAATTGGCCGATTTTATGATTTTCCCTTTATTTAATGCTTTCTTCCAGAAAACCTTTCTGGTGCCGCTGGAAGCATCCCGCGTATATACATTAATCCCCCTGTCTTTAAATCCTAACGCTTTCCAGTTACTGATTTTTCCTGAAAAAATATCTATCAACTCATTCTTTTTCATTTTTACTACAGGATTTTTCGGGTTAACGACAACAGCAATTCCGTCTATTGCAAATTTATGTATCTTGAGGCCATATCTTTTTATTTCGTCATCCGTCGCCTTTCTTCCGGAATTGCCTACGTCAATAAGCCCTTCACCCACCTGCTTGATTCCCACGCCTGACCCGCCTCCGGCAATTGTAATCTTGATATCGGGATTTACGGCCATTACCCTTTTTGCAGCCTCTTTCATAACCGGTATATGTGCTGTTCCTCCGGCAATCCTGAGTGTTCCTTTCACACCTTCAAACCTGTCCAAATCTCCTGCAACAGCAAATGAGCTTCCTGCCATAATAAAAACAAAAATACCTGCCAAACATATTGCTAATTTAAATTTCATAATTATTTCTCCTTTGTAACTTAGGTATTTAGGTTGAAGACTGAAGGCTGAAGTAAACCGCTGCTCGTTGTATTTAAGAAGTCAGGCCATACAACTCTTCTTTCTGAAACCCTGCGGTCACCCGATAAACCAATACTGCTACGTCGTCAGCCAGCTCAAATGACCTAAGTTTTGTGTGATCGCACATGATTTGTCCCTAAAAATCTTCAGTCTGCCACCTGTGTTGTTACGATTATATATTAATAACCTTATCGGCCAGTTGCATAGCCGTAACGATATCCAGCATATTGGTGGTTTCTCCTACCTGTTTTTTGTCAAGCAAGTTGAAATGGGTCAGACAGGTGCCGCAAACCAGGATATAAAGCCCATCTTTTTCATATTCTTTCAGAATCGGCAGCACCTCGGAATCTTCAATGGCAAGTTTAACACCATTGTTCACAAAAACCAGACGCCACAATTCATCACCCATTTCCTTTATGGTTTTTAAAAAGCTCACCATAAGCTTTGAGCCAAGCTCATCATCCCCATGGCCCATGCAATTATTTGCAACCATGACCATGATTTTCTTCTTTTCATCATCCTGTTTTTCAGCCACTAAGTCATCAGATTCAACCCCGCCTTCACGCCTGCCTGTGACATGAAAATCCCCTTCCCTTTCCTGCACTGAGACTTCAAAACCCTGGGATTCAAGAAAACGGCTTACGTTCTGCCTGGATGCTTCGTTATCTACAAGGACTTCAATGCTGTCTAAGTTTTCTTCTTCTATTGCATTTTTTGCCTGCAATACAGGAGCTGGACAGGCAAGTCCCCTTGCGTCTATCTCTTTCATTTCTTCTCCTCTTTTGTATCTTGAAATTA
>Ga0255364_10268_pt1 | contig 12177 bp, 16 predicted proteins | sample ANMaggSSYBR01G12_FD_182087 | JGI IMG/M metagenome (GOLD analysis project Ga0255364, IMG submission 182087) | Sediment cell enrichment communities from methane seep in Santa Monica Basin, California, United Staets - ANME aggregate JGI... | ecosystem: Environmental > Aquatic > Marine > Cold seeps >...
AACATCAAAGAAGGAAATTCAACTGAAGAGCAATATCTGGAACTAGCTGCACTAGGGTGGGGGATCATCTCTCAGTTTTCCAATGTTCACGAAAACGATCTGAGCATGTGGGAACTTGGAGTCTATGAAGAAAACGAAGACCAGGAAGATTTGATCCAGGTTTATAAGAAGTTGTCAAAGTCGGCAAAGAAAGAATTGATGAAAATTAGGGATACTAGTTACCCACATCTGTTTGATGATATAAAGCTTGATAAAAGAGATTTAGGGTGAACTGTTTCGTAACTCGGAAGACCTGTTTTTTTTGAATCTTTCTTATGATATAAATATTCTCGCCTGTTGACAAAGTGCCAAATGGCTGATATTATAATGCCAGATGGCTCAACCAATCCTGGGAGGGAATAATGACAACCGCGCCTTTCTTAAAGGAGAAAGAACCTATCTCTTATGCAAAATTGATTGGTATCAAAGCTTCTGACAGAATGGAATTGTCGGAAAAGGTTCAAGTTGGTTTTCCTGTTAAGGCATTTATTTCGTTAACGAAAACCATGGAACTTTCAAATAAACAACTAGCTGAACTTGTTCAGATCAGTTCACGTACCCTTAATCGTAGGTTAAAGGAAGGAATACTAAAAGCTGATGAATCTGAACGGTTACTTAGGTTTTCTCGGATTTTTACAATGGCGAAAAATTTATTCGAAGGTGACAGTTCTTCTGCACAGAATTGGTTAAGAAATAGTAATAGAGCACTCGGAGGCGAATCTCCTCTCGAGGCTAGTAAAACCGAGGAAGGATCTAGGGAGGTTGAAAACCTAATAAATAGATTGGAGCATGGAGTATTCTCTTGATAATTACCGCATGGCGTATTACAAAGAGAAAACATAAAGAAGTTGCTTTTACTGGAGAAGGCGCTGAAGAATCTGGTGGACGATGGAATAGCGAAGGAACCAGAATCGTGTATGCGTCTTCTTCAATTTCTTTGGCTATCTTAGAAATACTCGTTAATCTTCAAGACGATAAAATTCTGTCAACGTATGATGTGATTCCATTTCATTTTAGTGATAACTTAATAAAGTCATTAGATGTGGAGGGTCTTCCTGAGGATTGGGCAGCCTCACCTTCCTCTCTTTCTGCAAAGTCTATTGGGGACGAGTGGATTCAATCTAAAACCTCTTTATTACTAGAAGTCCCTAGCGTAGTTGTTCCTTCTGAGATTAATTATCTGATTAACCCAAGCCATGCCGATTTTGATCAAATAACGTACGATGATCCAATCCCATTGCCGTTGGATGAAAGACTAATTGACCGTCTCAATTAAGGATTGACCCAATATTGCGATGCATTCATCGATGTTGAGTCGTCGATGGGCAGGGGGATACGGATACCCGACGATCAAAGCTGGCAGAACGAGAGAGAGTCCCTAAAACCCAATGAAATTAGAGAGGCATTCCCAAACTTAGCGGAGATAGAAAAAATAATATGAGCCTAGTATACGTTATCAGAAAGAGAGACAGAAAACAGCCAGTATCGGACTACCTTCTATTAGAAGAGGTCCTTTACCGTTGGGAAGCTATGGGATACGAACATCCCGAATACTATATTGAGGTATTTGAAGGGCCAGAAATACCCTTGCCTTATAAGCCGATAGAGGCCATGTACCTTTTTCTAGCGGATGATGATTCCGCAGATGAATATTTGGAGACTATTGAGAATTTTCACATAACAAGGTTTATGTAAAAGAGATTGCCCTGATTTCACAAACATTTAATCTGGGTATTATTAAAGGAACACAGTCTTGTGTAGAGGAATTTGCTGAGTTTGTGGGGGTCGAAGCCTACGATCTCTTCTTATGTGAAGAAAGCAGTGAAGAATATTATGCAGCACTAGGCCAGATGGAGGAACACTGGTTTCCAAGGCCTGCGGTTGTAATACCCAAAGGACCTGAAGGGGGAGACTTTCCAAACGCGCCGGCTGCGATCTATGATGCGTTCCCTGGACAGGAGGCTACAACAGAAGACGGTGAAACTTACGAGATCACCAGGACCTGGATCGGCGATATTGCCGCGGGATCAGAGGTTATACTAGAGGGAGTAGTGCAGCAGGGTGAGTGGTGTTTTGTAACAGCCGATACGATAGGGGGTTGGAGCCCGTCTGGTTGGGTTTGGTGTTATCGGTTATTTATTCCTGAGTAGTACTGCCTGTGTTATAAGTTGCGCATAGGCAATATAGTATTAATAACCAAACCGGGTCATGGCAAGAGATCAAAAAGGAGTGTCTTGGGAGAAGGGAAGGGGAGAACAAGCCGTTATCTGCCAGTTTTCGATCTCCTTTATCTGTATAATAATAATTAGGTTGCGATAAGAGTCCTTATCACAACCGTTATTGGACAGCAATTATTCTTTTATCATCATTTGAAAAATGATTATTCTTATCTAGAGACAATAATTGAGGAAGGCCCTTAATAGGGCGCTGTGCATATTCGCGCAGAAATATACGCTAAGGAATGGCACAATAAATCGATATCCGCCTTGTCACGTATTTCTCTCGAGTTATCTTATTTAGATGGGCTTAATCGATGGTTGTGAAGGAAAGGAGAATACGTGTTTGAAAGTTTATTAGAATCATTTAATGGAATTCAATCTACTCATATAGTAAAGGATGAAACAATCTTCGATATTTGTGGTTTTCCACATTATGAGAATGTAGTATCAAATGTTCTTGCATTCTTCTTTGATGATGGAAAGAAACACAATCTCAATGGCTTGCTTACCGAGTCATTTATTGAGGCAGCTAACTATACGGACCATAACTTAGATCTCCAATTTCAAGTAGAACGTGAAGTTAAAACAAACAGTGGAGGGTATATAGATCTTCTCCTCCACAACGATTCGTGCTGTATGGTAATTGAAAATAAGATATTCTCCCCATTGAATAACGATATTCAGGACTATATCGATTATGCTCGGGAAAGATACAACAATAATGCATACGGAGTAATTCTTTCAATATGGGAAATAGATCCAAAGAATATTGATTACGTTAATGTAAACTACTCATTGTTTTTTGATATTCTAAAAAGCAAATTAGGGCATTTCCTTGGTGTTCAAAACAACCAATATTTATTTTTACTTATTGATTTAATCAATAATATACAGGAATTGGAACACGGAGGATCATCCATGAACCCGGAATTCTTATCATTTATTCGCAGGAACAAAGAAGGTGTATTGAAATTCGGTACTGAGTTAAAAATATATCATGATGAACTTAGGAACATAATCAAACAAGTCAATTCGACAGTGATCGAAATCCTTCAGGATCCTTCGGTGAAGCAAACACCCTGGAGAAGATTGCCTGAATTATGTGACTACGCAGTATCTGATTTTCGGTTAGAAAATGGAGTTAGGATAGCAATAGATTCAAGAGCTGATCCAGATAAATGGGAATTTAGGATATATGTTATTCGAGAACAAGGATTAGATTTATCAATCGGAGATCATTGCGTCAACAAAGGACTAATTGGCGAAGTTATAGATAATCGATTCTTGCTTAATGAAACTTTACCAATTGAAACAGATCCAATAGAGGTGGCAAATAAAATTGTTGATTTAATCAGGGTTTTAATAATCTGATTTACACCATGGAACAATATAAATAAGATGCTAAGCGGCCAAATAATTTTGATATTTCAAAAAGAAGGGTGAGATATGGAAGTAGCTAAACTACAACAGGTTGATTTAAGAACTGTATGGCAACGCGAAGCAATTGATTTTACTAATTGGTTTGCAGAAGAAGAAAATTTACGCCTCCTCAGTGATGAAATAGGTATTGAAGTATCTCTAATACAAACGGAAGCAAGTGTGGGGAAATTGTATCAGAACAATCCGGCAACCTATTGGTTCCCCGTGGATAAGATAATTGACTTTAATGAGTGTACCGGTTCAAAGGTTTTGACAAGTCGAGGGAAGTTACCTTATTTTTCAATAAATTCTTTCATAAATGTCTTTTGGAAATAAAAGGCTATCCGTTTATTACATACATCTCTGCCCAATATTGATGAATATCTCGGATTATAGGGTTTTGAATCTTTTGTTCGAATCTGCATATAATCACCACTAGAGGTGTGGAACATTCCATCTCCAGAAGTCAGATGTTGAATAAAGACATCATTTATCTGATTATAGGAGTCTTTTAGTTTTAGAAACCATTCTGTACCTATTCGGCAATCAACAAGATGGCCACAAACAATTTCCCAATCTGCTGGGTCTTGGGCTTCTTTACATATGCCTAGCACAATAAGCCTTTCAATCTTTATGTGGATTAGTGATTCCTCGTATGGTTTTCTCTCAATCATAAAATCAATTTCCTCGTGACTGAGTTGATGAATGGCCATCGTTTCCATAGGAGTTCCATCTGATTTGGCTTTATAGGATTTTAAGTCACCATCCTCGAAATCTTTTAACCTAGTATTGCTTGGAAGGTCAATGGCTTTTTCGATTAGTTGCCCCGCTCTCCCCTTATTTATTCTCATTTGCGTGATGTATTGTTCAGGAACATAATCTGAGACTTTGAGGCCAATGATTTTCTGAACACGCTCCCATCCTTCTTCAATTTTCATAAATTCTCCAAGTTACAGGTAGGTGATAATCTCAATCTGATTTCTATACTCATCAACACGAATATTGTTTGTTGTGGAAGGTGCTAATAAGTAAGCCTTAATCTCTTCCGCTCTTGCAGGGAAAATAATATGCAGCCATCTCAAGTACCTAACAATTTGCTCTATTGCCCTATTATTCGCCTTGCTTTTTTTCAATTCAAATATGGTATGTGGTATTGATGTAGAAAAGTCACTGGAGTAGATACAGATATCCGCTCTATCCATCTGACTTGGTTTGAATGGTGAGATAGGAATTTGTCTGCAAATTGTTTCGCGGTCTATATCTACATCAATAGGTAGAAGTGTGGGATTCGCTAAGAGCGTAAATTCAAAATGTGCCTCATTCTTAAATAACTGGTTCTGAAAAGCATTTTTAATATCGATAAATCCATCCGTCACGGAAAATGGAATAGGTTCTTCCGACAGGGAAATAGTCTCTATCGATTCAACACTTTTTTCTCTAACAAACTCATTGGAAATAAGACGCAAAGCAACTTCAGTTTCATATGGAGTCAAAATACAGAAGCTCATATTCTCAATTGCGTTTGATGGAAGAGGATAACCAATCCTTCCAATTTCAAAATAAAGCTGGTCAGAGATTATTGTCTTTCCTTGTAACCCTAACTTGTCTGAGAACTGGATTAAATATGGCTGGCATCGTTCTACTGGTCCATCATTTGTAGAAACACTAAAAATACCCAAATCACTTGTTTCCTCATAGACATCACGAACAGATTCATCCCAAAAGACACCTGAATCAATTTGATTGCCTAGGGGTGAATACGGACCGTTTATGTAAAAGCTACCCACTCCTTCAGAACCATCAATTTGACCACCGTAAACAATTTGTCGTTTCAGGAAAAAGAAGACATGTGTCCCATCTCGCAAACATCCATAATCAGAAAGAGCCGCATAGTGTTTACTATAGGGAGACATTTCACCTAGAATAATAGGTTTCATCAAGAAACCATAGATTCCCCTATCTAAATATAGCTTCAACGTTTCTTCGTCATAGAGATTAATAAAAACACCCGAGAGTGGCTTAGATATTGAATTTTCTACATTCAGCATCGATAATTCTCCATTTCTTGTCTCTTGACCAGCTTGCAGCAATTTTTGGTTCTATGCCCTGAATCAATATTTGATGAATGCCAAGAAGTTTGATTCGTTTTCCGAGTTTAGTATTCGCTTTTCTTTCCTCCGCAATCATTGCGGCAACGATAGCAGATATAACCTTCTTTGCTTGTAATGACTCGATTTCAACAGGAAAATCAACATCCTCAAAATTTGTGCTCCGATTAATTTGCTCTGCGACTTTTACAATTGAATTCCACACTGATTGATTTGCACCAAATCCGAGCAATTCATCGAAGAAATAAGTATCCCTTGGGGAGAAAACATAGGTTCCATCTGCGGAAAAGAATGTCACCCTATAATTGTCAAAATTCCCTGTTGTATAAGCTAAAAATGAACCATCAGAAAAATCGCATATCTTTCTATATTCTTCCATTCTGTTTTCCTACTGTGCAATCAAATCATCCAAGTCTATTTCGTAGATATTAGCTAATTCAATAAGCTCTGCGATATCAATTCTCCTGGAACCGTTTTCAATTCTGGAAACATACCATTGTGTTGAATTCAGCAATCCTGCTGCCTCTTCTTGTGTGTAATTCAAAGCATTACGAGCTTCTTTTAACCTCTTCCCAATTTGTTTCCTTATTTGAGCTGCTTGTTCCTTGTTCATAAAGTCTCCGGTTATGCAATTAATGCATAAAAAAAGCTCTGCGAATTTGCAGAGCTGTAAAAGTAAGAGTAATCTCTAATCAGTCATCGAACAGAGGTAGCTGTATCAGTTCGTTTGGAATCGGTACGCGAACTTTTTTCACTCTCTTCTTGCCTAATTTTACAAACTCTGCGTTTTGGTCAATCATCACCCATTTTCTTTTAAAGCTTTTCGCTACAACAGCTGTGGTCCCACTACCGCTAAAACAATCAAGGACTACATCATTTTTGTTCGTGGCAATTAGCATAATCCTCGAAATTAGGTCTATGGGTTTTTGGGTTGGGTGCGAGCCATACTCCTTTTCGCTTTTTCGTGTATATGGCATGCTCCACATATTTCTCATTTGTTTACCCCCGTTTAACTTCTTTGCATCCTCGTAGTTAAATACCCACTTGGTAGCTTTTTCTTTATCTTCATTACATGCCCAAATTACATGTTCAGTACTTTCTGTTAAAGTTCTGCATGTGATATTTGGCTGGGCGTTAGGTTTAAACCAAGTGATAGAGTTAATTATCCGTGTATTCATTTCATTTAAAATGTACCCCACATCATAGATATTATGAAATGAGCCAAAAATGAATATGTTACCGTTGGGTTTTACTACTCTACGAACCTCTGAAATCCAATCCTTGGAGAACTGAATATATTCATCACGAGGAAATATATCCCAATCCTCAGATGGAGTCACATGGGATGAATAAGCCCAGGCTAGACCATTCTCTTTGCTCAAGTTATACGGTGGGTCAGTGATGCAATGGTCAACACAATCATCTTCCCATTGCTTCATTATTTCAATGCAATCACCAGAGTAAAATTTATTGGTCTTTAGTTTCATAGTTAAGTACCAGTAATTCGGAAATCAAGCCTCTGCCAGATTGTTTTGAGTTAATCCTTCTTGAGGCTGCCACTCTCAAGATATTAAATCCTTCGTATAAATTATCAAAGAAATCATCATTTTCGTCTGCGTTCTTAGGGTCAGAGTTGCTGAGCATGAGTTTAACATTAAGATAACCATTTAACTTCCAATAGAATTTTGCCAACCTCACTTGTTCATCGTCGTTGAAACCTGATTTTGCATAGGCCGTGAAACTTGATGATGTGCTTAATGGTCTATAGGGCGGGTCAAAGTATAAGAATGTATTCCCCTCTATATAGTCAAGTGCTTTTTCAAAATCTCTTGAGAGAATTTTGGTGTTGCTCAGTGCTTTCGATACTGAAATCAGGTTTTTTTCATTGCAAATTTTTGGATTGTTGTACCTACCAAAGGGAACATTAAACTCGCCCTTTTGATTTACCCTGTACAAGCCATTAAAGCATGTCCGATTCAAAAATATCAGATTGGCTGAATGAGTAAGCCAATCATCAGACTCCTGCTCATAATCAATGGTCTTCAATTCAGCATTAAAGGATTTCCTTTTCTCGTAGAAGTACTCCTTTCTGTCAGGTTCCTCAAGTGGGTAATACCCTTCTTGAATTTTTTTCAGGATTTCTATCAATCCCCCAACATTTGATTTAATTGTTTTGTACAGGAGAATTAAATCTTGGTTACTATCAATAATTACTGATTTGGAGATTGAATAGTTACTTAAAAGATAAAAGAATACTGCCCCACCACCAATAAAAGGTTCAATATAAGTGAAATTGCCTTCCTTCACCATATCAGGTAGGTGTTTTTCGATAGTATCCAGTAATTGTCTTTTGCCACCTGCCCATTTTAGAACAGGTTCAGGTTTATGATATGCCATAGAGTCTGCTTTGCTGATACATTTCGATTATATCATTCTATGCAAATTATGCATAAGTTTAAACTCGCGAGAGTTTTATTGATTGTTCTGATTAAGCGGCGACAGAAATCCAATAAGCAATGGGAAACTTCATGATTTGCTAGTGGAAAACAAGTATCAATTCAATTATTCTTGTTAGTATCGGATTGATCAGATATATTTATTGGAGAAGGTTTCAAATCTTTTTAGGATAACAATATGGGTATTTTTGCATATCCCCCCAAAAAGGTTCAATCCAGACCATCGGGATTAGTGGATGACCCTCTAACAAGATCCTGAACCATTGATTCAAGATCAATAGGTGCGGGTGGATCTAAAAACTCGAATCTTCCGTGGAAGTTTATATGCTGCCAGGCAATCGGAGAAACACGTCGTAGGAGAGATACTTGTCTGTCTTCTCCAGGGGGAAACTATTATCATTCTCTTGCAAAAATACAGCATCTTTGGGTACACTACAGGTATTGAGCAGCTGAGAGACCCTCAAGCAAATTCCAAACAGAAACCTTTCTCGGCTTTGTTCAACATTGATTATGTGGCGGCGCAGCGCCACATCAATACATAACGTTATCATAATCATAAGTGTGTAATAATTCTTTGTAAAAACCGCCTGTGGTAATTCAACTTAATTTTCTTCCAATTATGAAACCATAATAACAAAAGGAACTGTATGAATAGGAATTGTCGAGAATATTTAACGAACGTAACACCAATAATATTATCTTTGGAAGAAAGAGGGATGTCAGAAGGGGAAGTTAAAGCCTGGTTTGAGGAAAATAATCCAGATAGTACAGTTCTTGTTGATCTCTATTACATTGCAATTGAAAAAGGTTTACCAAATCCAATGACTATACCTTTAGATAAATTGGATTTACATGACTATGGAATTGAAAACACGGTCGAAGAGTAACTGTTGACCTGAAAATATCAATCAGTAGGTGAAAGAATGGCAGAAAACTTTTCTGTTTGGCAGCGGTTCCGTGTCGCGAACAGTCAAGGACTACGTTTGGATTGAACCTTTTTGAGGGGATGTGCAAAACCCCCCAAATTCCTGCCCCGCTCTTTCATTCCTGCATTATGGGGAACCTGGCGCCAAAACTCGTCAGCATCTAAGTTCTCCAGAGGGAAACTATTATCATTCTCTTGCAAAAATATGGCATCTTTGGGTACACTACAGGTATTGAGCAGCTGAGAGACCCTCAAGCAAACTCCAAACAAGATTCTTTCTCGGCTTTGCGCCACATCAATCCTTAACCGTTAGCCAACCATATTATTCAAAAACAATCAAATTAATTTGAGAAAACCTTGGACCTTCGATCATTCTCTACTATTCCCAATCTTACTTTAGCATGGAAAAGAATCATAGCTGGATCAAACATCAGCTACAAGAATACCTCAAGACTTATTTATGAGTCCTATCAACTTGCTTATAAGAGAAATTTGCTAGATTTGCAAAGCCGGATACGGAACCGGGTTTACCAACCATCTTCTCCACTACGGATGTACTATCCAAAGCCATCTGGATTACAGCGCCCCATCACTTTATTGGCAATTGAAGATCAAATCGTCCTTCAATCCATTGCTAATATTTTTGCTGAGAAGATTAGATCTTCACGAGTCAGTCTGGAGGGGAAGGCAATTTTTAGTAATTTGCTTGGAGATAAAGGCTCTATATTCTTTGTTAAAGAATGGACCGAAGGTTATGATACTCTTCACAAGAAACTTCGAAACTCATATATAACTGGTGATCGCTGGATTGCTTCCTTTGATTTGTCTGCTTTTTTTGACACAATCTCGCATGATTTAATAATTAAGGTGATTGCACCACGAAAGGGTTCTCCAGAACTTACAGAATTTGTACTTAGATGTTTGAAGAAATGGAGTGCAGTAATCCCTTCAACACAGATATCACACGGGGTTCCTCAAGGACCGATTGCATCGTTCATTTTAGCAGAAAGCATTATGCTCGACATTGATAAGACAATGTCCTCTTATAAATCGTACTCACGTTACGTTGATGATATTGTCCTGATGGCAAATTCCGAATTAGAAATCCGCCGAATCATTGTATCTCTCGATAAGCTTTGCAGAGATATTGGTTTGATTCCAAGAGCAGACAAGACAAGGATTAAAAAAATTACAAAGATTAGCGAAATTGATGATTTTGTTATTTCACTAGAAAAATATTATTCTTCAATAATTAAAAAGCCATTGGACGAAGAATATACAAAGAAGTTGGTTGTGGAATCTCTTACCTTGTCGAGGCAACGCATAGAAGATAAATCGAAATTCCGATACGCTTACTTTCGAGCTCCGAGATCAAATTTTTTACTCAGGACCGCGCTTAGACTTTGGTCAAAGCACCCGGAGCATACAGATGTTATTTCATTCTACCTCTCAAAGTACCAAAAATCGAAACCAATCGCTGATTATTGCCTTAAGGAACTTAGAGCTTCACCTCCGTATGATTATGTTTGCGGAGAGATGTGGAAACATCTTGCTAGATTAGGAGATGTCGATCAGATCAAACCAATGATCGAAATGGCAATTACTACATCAAAAAAATCGAGGACTCGTCCTGCATCTTCTATAGGTTCATTAATTTTCTTATGTACAGGTGAGAAAAAGGGGCTTGGCTTGTATTCAAAATTCGCGATGTGGAAAGATGAGGCCCTTGTTCAAACACAGATAGGGCCATACATTTTACCGGCAAAGTCTACCGGTAAAGCACTAGTGAATAAGTTCCTCAGAAGAACAAGTCCTGATCCTGGATTATCGCTAACTCACTCATTTCTTTATTGGAAAACAAACCCATTATCCCTCATTGACAATCTTGATGATACACATCCTATAGTAGAAATCACTTACGAAAATGTAGGACTTGTTCCTTCCAGAGTTAGACCAAGTCCAGATCCAATTAAACAGATAATCGCAAAGAGGTATCAATTGCCAAAATGGGATAATTGGCACACTTTATTAAGTCAGGGTTATCCCCACGCTTACCTACTCTTATCATTCGCTGAAGAGTATTACAATTCCCATCCTACGCCTTGGTTGGCTCATCAAGATGCATTCAATGATCTACTATTCAGAAAGTTTATCCAATTTTTAGATTCTCGAAATGCTGCAGGGGCGATGAGGACAACTGACAGAAATGGACATCTCATCGATTATGGATGTCTGCTGAACAATCAACAATTCACATCAGTTTACGGAACCCTTGCAACCAATTTGAGAGAAACACACACTAGGCGGAATTCCCTTCCGACATCTCATCCTTTTGACAAAAAAACTCAAACAGAAGCAAAGGTATTAAAATTAAGAGAACAAAAATTTATTCTTAGGAAAATCATAGCAGCTTATAAAGAAATCATGGATGAATGCGACAGGATAGGAATATAAATGGTTAAATCTTATTGTTGGCTAACCCCCGCTCCCCCCGACAGCCTGCCACGTGGGCAATTTGATCTTTCGTTTCCCTTTATTGGTTCTTAATCTATAATCATTAAATACCCATCCGGCTACGGGTGAGCTCATAGAAGGCGCCTAGACTGCTTTATAGAGCAATTAAAATAATTTGTTGTAGCGAACACATTGCCATTTGTTGTTGCATTTCATCTAGCATTTGGGGAGTTGATTCAATGTCCGATATACCGTACTTCTTTGTTCCCGTTGATACATCTAAGAATATTGAGGAAGTATATGCAGGTTTTGCAGAGTTGTGCTATCGCCCCGTCCCTCCACTAGAAGAGCGTATCTACTCGATAACCTTTGTACATGACGGAGAGGAGTGGACCGCTACAGTTGGCAAAACGCTCTCGGGGATAACACTGCCAAGTCCTCGCTCCCGAAGCAAAAATCCACATCATACGCGCAAGCTCGGAGACCCTGCAACCGTGCAAGCAATTTTCGCTGGATTGCCCTACTTTGTAGTCACAAACCATCGATTGGCGGGAAGC
>Ga0255364_10269_pt1 | contig 12151 bp, 7 predicted proteins | sample ANMaggSSYBR01G12_FD_182087 | JGI IMG/M metagenome (GOLD analysis project Ga0255364, IMG submission 182087) | Sediment cell enrichment communities from methane seep in Santa Monica Basin, California, United Staets - ANME aggregate JGI... | ecosystem: Environmental > Aquatic > Marine > Cold seeps >...
ATCCCTGAACGGAATGCTTTGGGCCCTGACAACCGATGGAATCTACAGCCTGAAAGAGAACGATTGGAGAATTATAGCTGATCTGGAAGTTGTGGATGTTTGTATGCATCTGGGTGTTTTGCATGCAGCCACCAGAAATGAGGTGTATCGGCTTGAGGATGATAAGTTCATAGACATTAAGCCGGAAACAGGATACCTTTCGAGTGATATAACCATGCTCCAGGAAGATGGCAGCCAGGTTCTTGCCGATCCTGTTCAGATAGGACCCATTGATCGGATCGCTTCCTACAGTGGTACGCTCTATATACTTGGACCAGGAGGTAGAGTGGCTCTGTTTGATGGCAAAATCGTGAATCGGATTTTGTGGATTGGGGAACTCTTCCGTCACCAAACACCAGTGATATGCTTAGTTATGGAAGCCGCCTGTTTATCAGTACGAATCGCGGATTAGGAGTCCTGCGAGGTGCCGCCTTAACTACGCTCAAAGGAAAAGACGGACTTCCTTTTGAGGAAACCACCTGCCTTCAGGCAGGCTTTGAAAATGACATCTGGATAGGCACCACCAGAGGCGCCATACGTATGCTGAAAGATGATTGGCACTATTTTGGAGCCGATCACTGGCTGCCAGGTGACAATGTCAATGACATAGCTGTTGGAAACAACGTTGTCTATATCGCCACCGATTATGGAATTGGTGTGATTCGTTATGAGCCATATACCCTTCGGAAAAAAGCTGACTATTATGAAAGGCACATCGATCAGTGGGGCCATAAGCGACTTGGTTTTATTCATACTATTTATAAAAAAGGTGATCAGTGGATCAGGGAAGTAAGCGATAATGATGGTGGACACACAGCACCCTACCTGGCAGCAATGTCATACAAGTATGCTGTTACAGGGGACCTTACTGCCCGCCATGAAGCTGTGGAATCATTCAAAGCCATGTTATGGCTGGAAGAGGTCACCACGGTGGATGGTTTTGTAGCACGTTCCATCTGGTCAACAACCGCCGATGCAGATACCAGAGGAAGGCATGGTTCGGGTGGACTACCGGCAAAATGGTACCCCACAAAAGATGGCCTTTGGTACTGGAAAGGAGATACTTCCAGTGATGAAATAATTGCACATTTTTATTCTGTCTCTCTATTTCATGACCTGGTTGCCGAAGGTGAAGAGAAGGATATGGCGAAAAAACATCTTGCCAAAATCGCCTCATTTATAAAGAATAACGGCTTCATGCTGATCGATATGGACGGCAAGCCCACCCGATGGGGCCGTTGGGATGCCTTATATCTGCTGAGTCCATACGGATATTCCGACAAAGGCCTGAACGGTCTGGAGGCAATGACATTTATGCAAACAGCTTATGCCCTGACCGGAGATAAAGAATTTGAAGAGGGATTTCAACAATTGTTGGATTGGGGATACCAAAATTATATTGTCCGTTTGAAAAACACCTTCCCTCCCACCAATGTGGCTCCATGGGATGATAATTTAGCATATAGAAGTTATTACACAGTATTGCGCTATACTGAGGATCCTGTGTTAAGGTCCATGTACCTTCGCAGTCTGGCCCGCACTTTTGAAGTAAAAAGATTGGAACACATTGCCTGGTTCAATTTTGCTTATGGAGCTTTAACAGGCAATGATTGTGAAGCAGAAGAGGGTGTAAAACATTTGCGTGAATGGACCCTGGATTGTGTGGAGCATAATTATAGGAATTCATTCAGAGACGATCTTATACCGGAGCCGGGTTATGTTCCCTACGAAGGGGGAAGCAGGGCTATATCGCCACGTGAAACCAGCGTTAAAAGAGGCAGCCGCAACGCCCTTGGATATGATGGGGGAGTAAATGGCAGAAGAGTCATGGAACCCACAGGATTTTTACGGGATTACTGGCTGGGACGCTACCATGGGATCATTGAAGCACCTACCACATCTGAGAAGGATCTGATCTCAGTGAACCGAAAGGATCAGGTGGAATTGGGGGCAAAGCCCTATGACGGTCCGGGAAGACCAAAAATGTATTAAACATAAGATATAATGCATCCTTTCAGGAACTAGATTTTATTTGTAGGAGAAAAATAATGAAGACAAAATTCATAAAACGAATTTGGTTGCTATTGTTATCTGTTGGACCCGGTATTTTTTGTATCGGCTATACAATAGGTACAGGTAGTGTTACATCTATGGCTAAAGCAGGAAGTGAGTTTGGCACGCAGTTATTGTGGGTGTTAGTAATTAGTGTTTTGTTTGCATGGCTATTAATGGAGGCTTATGGACGTTACGCGGTAGTTACAGGTGAAACCGCAATTCATAGTATAAGAAAGAAGATAAAATATGGTAATATACTGGCAATCTTTATAGTAACCGGAGTTGTGATAGGTCAATGGAATTCCCTTTCAGGAATTTTGGGGCTTTCTGCAAATGCTATTTATGAATTGATTCAATTGTTTTTTCCAGGTGCAGTTTCAGGAAACTATTGGGTGGTATTGGGTATTGCAATTTTTCTGATTGTCACTTTGTATGGATTACTGTTGGTCGGAAAATATTCATTTTTCGAAAAAATCCTTATTGTTTTTGTGACATTTATGGGAGTCTCTTTTCTCATATCTATGTTCATTGTACTTCCTGATCCTTCAGAAATAGTAGCAGGTTTAAAACCATCAATCCCTAAAGCCCCTGGAGGAAAACTTATGGTAGCAGCTTTTGTAGGTACAACAATGGCTGCACCAACTTTTGTTGTTCGGCCTTTATTAATGAAAGGAAAAGGTTGGGGAAAAGAGCATACAAAGGAACAATCAAGAGATGCATTAATTTCAGCTATCCTGATGTTTATAATTAGTGCATCAATTTTGCTTACTGCAACAGGTGCATTATTTCATGAAGGAAAAGTGATTCATAAAGTACTCGATATGGTTTCTACACTGGAACCTGTGGCAGGAAAATTTGCCGTAGCTATTTTTGTAATCGGAACACTGAGTGCGGGCTTGTCATCTATTTTTCCAATTCTAATGGTTGCTCCCCTGTTAATTGCAGATTATAAGAATGGTGAATTTGATACAAATTCAAAGCAGTTTAAGATACTTACCGGAATTGCTGTATTATTTGGATTGCTTATCCCAATTATTGGAGCAAATCCAATTGTAGCCCAAATTGCAACCCAGGTAGCAAATGTATTTGTCCTTCCCTTTGTTATAGGAGCAATTGCATATCTGGTTAATAATAAGAGGGATATGGGGAGCCATAAAGCAGGAGTTGTTCTTAATATTGGATTGCTTAGTGCGTTTGTATTTTCCTGTTTTATTGCTTACAACGGAATTATTGCTTTGACAGAACTCTTTTGAACTGGATTAAATATTTTATTATGAAACTATTAAAAAATCTATTAATCGGAGGGCTGTTCCTGATTGCAGCTCAAATATTAATGCAGGCCTGTTCGAGTAATCAACAAGCAGAATCAGACAAGGAGAAAATTGAAACGCTTATCGCGTCCATGACCCTCGATGAGAAAATTGGTATGATCGTTGGCGATGGAAAATTTTTACCCGCCGTAGATCTCACGGCAGAAGAAAATGCAGATGTTTTTATTGCTAACCGAAATTCAAAATTACTAATTCCACGTCTTTCTATTAGGTCAACAGCTCTTACCGACGGGCCTGCCGGTATAAACAAAGGTCCTGCTCCTGAAGGAGCCACAGAGTATACATACACTACTGCTTTCCCTACCTCTACTTGTTTGGCAGCTACCTGGAATACCGGCTTGGTGGAAAACGTGGGTAAAGCTTTTGGAAACGAGGTATTGGAATACGACTATGATCTCATACTCACGCCGGCCTTAAACCTGCATCGAAATCCCAAATGCGGTCGTAATTTCGAGTATTACTCTGAAGATCCATTACTTACAGGGAAGCTAAGCGCTTCGATGGTCAATGGATTGCAGTCTAATGGTATAGGCGCCACCTTAAAACATTTCTTGGCTAATAATCAGGAGACTAACAGAAGAAAATACAATGCAGTTGTCAGCCAAAGAGCATTGAGAGAAATTTATCTACGTGGATTTGAAATAGCAGTAAAAGAAAGTAAACCAAAAGCAATAATGACAGCATATAATAAGCTTAATGGTTTTTATACCCCGGAAATACCAGAATTATTACAGGATATTGTTCGTGAAGAATGGGGATTTGAAGGACTGTATATGACCGATTTTGACATGTATTATGGAGATGCGGTAGCCCAGGTGAGAGCCGGAATAAATATGATAATGGGTGGTAGCAGGGATGAATATAATGAACTGAAAGCTGCATTGAAAAACAAAACTCTTGACGAAAGCACACTTGATGAGAATCTGGTTTATAATATGAAACTCAAACTCAGTTCACCCAGTATGAAGGCTTATGTCCCATCTCTGAAACCAGACCTGGAAGCTCATGCAAAGATCGCCAGAGAGGCAGCCGGAGAAGGAATGGTGCTACTAAAAAATGAAAATAACACGCTGCCATTGCATAAGAAAGAAACGCTTGCTGTTTTTGGTAAAATATCATACTATCTTATTGCAGTCGGCACGGGAAGCGGCGGTGTTCGAAGTAATAAATATGCTATATCTGTGAATGAAGGTCTTAAATCTGCTGGCTTTAAAGTATTGAAAGAAATGGAGAATAATTATACCGGTTTTATTGAAAAAACAAAGAGAGAGAATCTGGTTCCTCCCTATTTTGATAATCCTAAAATGCGGGCTGATAATGGGATAAAAGATGATCAGGCTCCTCCACATTTCAAAAAGAGATTAGTAGCATTTAGTAAAGAACAAGCAATATCCAGAGTAGATATTGACAAGTATGAATCTAAATCTGACCTGGCTGTAATTACACTTGGCAGAAGTGGTGGCGAAAACTATGAAAATGGATATCTTCCCATAACTCAAATAGAACTTAATCTTGTACGCGATGTGTGTGATGTATACCATGCTGCAGGGAAAAAAGTGATAGTAGTGCTTAATGTTGGGGGCGTATGGGAAACAGCGAGTTGGAGAGACTATCCCGATGCAATTCTGATGGCCTGGCAGCCCGGACAAGAGGGTGGACATGCTGTTGTTGATATATTAACAGGTGCCGTAAATCCTTCCGGAAAATTACCAGATTCCTTTCCTTTAGAATATGAAACTGTACCTTCTGCAAGTACCTTCCCGGGAGAACCAGCCGAAAATCCAACAAATTCATTCTATAAAGAGGGTATTTATGTGGGTTATCGCTATTACGACTCATTTGATGTGCCCACAGCTTACGAATTTGGTTACGGGATGTCCTACACCAGCTTCGAGTACTCAGACCTGGAGTTGAGCAGCAATAGCTTCTCCTCAAAAATGCAAGTTACCGTAGTGGTGAAGAACACCGGAGATGTAGCCGGGAAAGAGATCGTTCAACTATACCTTGCAGCTCCCTCAACAGTGATTGAGAAACCGGTGCAGGAATTAAAAGGATTTGCCAAAACAGAGATGCTTCAGCCTGGAGAGAGTCAGCAGCTCTCATTTGAATTAAATGCACATGCCCTGGCTTCCTTTTGGAGCGGAATCAGCGCCTGGAAAGCTGACAAAGGCGATTACGAAGTGCGTATGGCCGCATCATCGAAAGATATCCGTCTGAAAGCCTCATTTAATCTTCCAAATGATATAATTATTGAAGAAGTTCACGACGTGCTTTATCCCAATTTTGTAATGGAAGAGATGAGTCGGTTTAGCAAATAGAATAACATGAAAATATTTCCAACACTTGTCTCAATAGTATTAATTACCGCTAATCTCCATGGACAGCAAGGAGTGGGAGGAGAATTAATATTTCCCCTGCAGGAGAAACATGTACACTCAAGCAGCATCGTTGAATTGCCTAATGGTGATCTTTTGACCTGCTGGTTTGAGGGAAGCGGCGAGCGAACGGCAAATGATGTGGTGATCAATGGTTCCCGATTAAAAAAGGGCGACACAAAATGGAGCGAATCCTTTGTCATGGCAGATACACCCGGTCAGCCCGATTGCAATCCCATACTGTTCCTGAACAATAGTGACAAGCTGTTTCTCGTGTGGATTGCAGTACAGGCCAACCGATGGGAAACCTCTCTTCTTAAAGTTAAAACGACAACAGATTATGAGGATGATGGCGCTCCGAATTGGGAATGGCAGGATGTGATTCTGATGAAGCCCGGTGTGGAATTTGAAGAAAGGGTCAGGGAGCAATTTGAAAAATATGGCAGAGAAGATTTAGCCTGGGCCGAATATGCATTGCCCTACGAAGAGATGCTTGTTGAAGCTGCAAAAGATCCAAAGAAACGGGAAACCGGGTGGATGACAAGAACTCATCCCACTATTTTGAAGAACGGAAAAATACTATTGCCCCTCTATTCGGATGGATTTAATTTTGGATTGATTGCCATTTCAGAGGATGATGGGGAAACCTGGGAAAGCAGTCTCCCCATTGTGGGTCGCGGATTGAATCAACCCAGCCTGGTTGTACGTAATGATGGTTCCATAGATGCCTATATGCGGGATGATGGCGATGAACCCGGCAGGATTCTGATCTCTCACTCAGATGACGAGGCTTATTCATGGAGCTACGCGCAAAAGTCAGACATTCCAAATCCTGGAGCAAGTGTTGAAGTGCTCAAATTAGAAAGTGGTAACTGGCTCCTGGTTTACAATGATGTGGAAGATGGAAGATATAGTATGGCCGCAGCCCTTTCAGATGATCAGGGGAAGTCCTGGAAATGGAAGAGAAAACTTGAAAATCTAAAAGGAGGAAGTTTCTCCTACCCTTCTGTGATTCAAGCCAAAGATGGAAGGATCCATATTACCTATTCGTATCACTTACCCGGTAGAAAGAGATCTATAAAACATCTTGCTCTGGAGGAAGCATGGATCATGGACGATTCAGATAAAGAATCAGGTAAAGAAATAAGCCTGAAACTCTTACCTCAGCAAGGGAACCCCCGCAACAGTGAAGGGGACTTTATCCAGCTTAAGGATGGGCGAATTCTATTTGTCTATACACATTTTACAGATGGCAGCGGTGACCATGCCAGTGCATTCCTGGCCGGCCGCTATTCTGAGGATGGGGGGCTTACATGGACAGAGGAAGATGTACTCATACTTCCCAATGAAGGCGGTATGAATATTATGTCGGTCTCCCTCCTACGCTTAAGCAGCGGCGAAGTGGCACTGTTCTATTTGCGTAAAAATTCGGAATCAGATTGTATTCCTTATATGCGGATTTCCACCGATGAGGCAGCAACATGGAGCGATCCCATCAGGTGTATGGATGCAGAGGGCTATCATGTGGTAAATAATGACCGCTTCGTTCAGTTAGATAATGGCAGGATTATTTACCCCACGGCTCTTCACCCAAGAGATGGAACAAAACTGGAGGCATCCGGACAAATCAGGTGTTACTATTCTGATGACAATGGCCAGACCTGGATCAGCTCCCAACAAATTGCAAATCCTGAAAACATTGTACTGCAGGAACCGGGAATCATTGAATTGAAAAATGGCACATTAATGCTGTTTTGCAGGACTGATTCCGGTGTTCAATATTTCTCATTTTCGGAGGATCAGGGGAAAACATGGTCAAGCGTTGAACCAGGCAATATTAAATCTCCACTCTCTCCGGCATCCATTGAAAGAATTCCGTCAACGGGTGATTTGCTGCTGGTTTGGAACAACAATTATGAAGCGGGAAGAGATGGTGGGAAACGAACCCCATTTAATCTTGCTATCTCCAAAGATGAGGGTAAGACCTGGCAATTAATAAAAACTATTGAAAGCGATCCCGCTGGCTGGTATTGTTACACAGCCATAGAATTTGTAGATAAGCATGTTTTGCTGGGGCACTGTGCCGGTGATACAAGGATAAACAATGGTTTATCCACCACACATATTACACGTCTGAGTCTGGATTGGATCTATCAGGAAGCTACCTCAGATCCATTTGTGGCATCAGATCAAAACGGAAGAGTTGAATTGTCCTGTATGGATAGAAATGCACAAATATACTATACGCTGGATGGATCACTTCCCACACAATCGACAGGCCTGCTGTATCAAAAACCATTCAGTGTCGACCGCACAGTGCCTCTCTACATGCAGGCTTTTAAAACGGGCCATCCTGCCAGCCAGATTGTTTCTGCCCATATCGGAAGCGATATTTTTCAGCGGGCTCTGCATCTCCCCTTCAATCCTGCACCAGGCCTTATCTATCATTATTATAAAGGCGCGTTTAATGGATCAGTGGAGATTTTGGAAAGTCCTCGTATCCAATCAGGAGTTACGTCCCAATTTTCAACAAATGAAAGTCACCGCAATCATAATTTTGCTTTTATTTTCGAAGGATATATTAAGATCCCTGAAGACGGGCTTTATACTTTTTATCTTGAATCCAACGATGGAAGTGTATTGTATCTGGATGACCATCTGTTGATTGACAATGATGGGCCCCACGGAGCATATGAACTATCAGCCTCAACTTCCTTAAAAGCCGGCCTGCATAAGATTGCTCTCAGGTATTTCCAACTTGGAGGTGATAGTCTCTTAAATGTTTTGTGGGAAGGACCAGACCGTCCCAAACAGGAAATAGGAGCAGAATTTTTATTCCATGAAACGGGTAAATCAAGAAGCAAAAAATGAGCAGACTAATCTATGTGACGATCACAATTTTCGCATTTTTGTCAGGTTCTCAGATCGAGTCCTCAGCACAAAGTCGAATTGAAAAAATAGCTGATGATCAAATAGATATCTCTATAACTCTTTCTGATAATGATGGAATCAGCATATTGCAGGTAACAGATCTGCACCTCGGCGGGAAAGGTAAATGGCATGATGACATCTCTACCTTCAGGCGAATCAACCGGCTGGTTGAAATGCATGATCCCGATCTGCTTGCTCTGACCGGAGATGTATTTGCCGGCAAAGAGATGGCAGCCATTGTAATCCGGAACTTTGATGAACTTGAACGGCCATGGTTGTACGTCTTTGGGAATCATGATGCTGAAGGTGATATTGACCGCGATGGTATTTATGATCTGTTTTCAAAATCTCTTTGGGGTGTTCTTGGATTTCACAATGCCAATAGCCCGGCCGGCAGGAAATATGATTACTGTGTAGATATAAAACTGGAGGGTGAATCCATTCCCCTTTGGCAAATATACGGGCTTGACACAGGGCCTCATGAAGGAGTAAAGGCCATTCAGCCTGACCAGGTAGAATGGTATAAAGACAAGTCACAGGTGAGCAAAGATGAATATGGCACAATGGTAAGAGCCATTTCAATTTTTCATATTCCCTTCATCCAATATCAATATTTATGGGACGATAAAACCATTCATAAAGAGGGAGAGAGTAAAGAAAAAGTCTGGTATGAGAAAGATGACGGCAGCACTTACAGGGCATTTGTGGAAGTGGGTAATATAGAAGCAACATTCTGCGGTCACGACCACTACAACAATTATTGGGGAGAGTATACCGGCGGCATCATACTGTCCTATGGATATATAAGCGGGGAAGCCACCAACGAGGCCTGGCCTACGGGTGGCAAATTGATCACATTGCCTGTTGATGACAGCGAAATTCAGATTCAGAATGTGGTCCCTGTTTTTGACAACTAGAAACTAAAAGAATATAAACACGGTAAATTGAATGCTATGCAAGTATTGAAAAATCTTTATCAGGTAGGAGGAGATTTAAACGGTGTAACTTTTGATCTTCAAGGTGCCTTATGGAATGATGGAAACTCCTATATCCTGCAAACTCCGGAAGGACTGATTATGTTTGATTGTGGCTGTGGTGACACGATGGACCAGATATTTAGCAATATGAAATACTGGGGCCTGTCACCCGACGATATACGGTACTGTCTTTTAACTCATCCACATTTAGACCATGCAGGAGGAGCACATATTTTGCAAAAGAAAGGTGTGAAAATCATTGCCCATAAAGAGACTGCAGATGCAGTTTCAACAGGAGATGAACGTTGTTGCGGATATCTTTATCACAAAATATTCACGCCCGTCTCTGTGGATAAAACAGTTACCGATAGCCAAATCCTGACCATTGCAGGAATTAAAATAGCAGTATTGCATTATCCCGGCCATACGATGGCTTGCACTGCCTATTCGTTCGTTCACGAAAACAAGCATATTGTTGTTAGTGGCGATATTATCGGGACACTGCTGGCCGGCGATTTTGGGTGGGATGGCTCCATTGACTTTAACAAGGAAATTTATACCGAATCGCTTCGCCGATTTGCAAAGATTAATATGGATATCATGTTACCCGGACACGGACTTATCTATTTTCACAAACCCCAATGGCGGGTTGAAGAAGCCTTGAATAGTGCTTTAATTCAATGGAGGTAATTATGAATACTAAACTGATCCTGACCCTGCTTGTATTCGCACTGGCAATATCCTGTAAAAAAAAGGTGCCGGAATCTATCGACCTGTCAGCTAATTGGCAATTTTCTCCCGATGAAAAGAACATTGGTAGTTCTGAAAAATGGTATGCCACCAACTTTGATGATTCTCAATGGGATATCATTGATGCAGGCTTACCTTGGGAAGATCAGGGCTATCCCGATCTGGACTCTTATGGCTGGTATAGAAAGAGTGTTGATATTCCGGGCGACTGGAAAGGAAGAGATATATGGTTGAAATTTGGCGCTGTAAACGACGCTTACGAGTTGTTTGTCAATGGTGAAAGTGTAAGTTTTTTTGGCGAAGCAAATATTAGCCAGGCGAGCAGGCCAACATTTACAAAAATCGATGAAAAATTAAAATATGGAGAGACTAACCATATAGCCATACAGGTAAATGACTGGGGAAACAGTGGTGGTTTATGGCGTTTGCCTGCCGTATTAACCACCAATGAAAATGAAGTGAATGGTATTTTCCAGCCAATGACGCCAACTCGCTATACTCCTGAAAGTTTGGGGTACAGATTATTCTGGGAAGATCAATTTGATGGCGACAAGCTAGACCCGGAAAAATGGGCACCAAGAGCAGTCGGACCACGTGCAGCAGGATATGTATCTCCGGAAGCAATAAGTGTAAAAGACGGCTTCCTGGAATTAGCTGCCTTGAAAAAAGGGGATTCTATCCTGGTAGGGGCCATCGGGACACAAGATCTTTTTATGACAAAATACGGCTATTTTGAGTGCCGTGCACAGCTCCAGAAGTCACAAGGAAACTGGTCGGCATTCTGGATTCAATCCACAGGTATTTCGGAAGGAGAAGACCCTGCAAAATTTGGTGTGGAAATAGATATCATGGAATATTTCAAGAAGACAGGAGAAGATCTGATTTCTCACAATCTCCACTGGGCTTACGGTCCCAACCAACAGTCCGTGGGAGGCTTACTAAGTGAAGTGAAAGGAGTAAGTGAGGGTTTTCATACCTTTTCCCTTGAATGGACACCTGAGAAATATGCGTTCTTCGTTGATGGCTATAAGTATTACGAGCTTACCCTTGCTATTTCACATATTGAGGAGTACCTGATTCTCAGCATGGAGCTGCCAGGTAGCATGGAGGGTCTGAAGGATGCCATATTCCCTGATGTTTTCATAGTAGATTATGTAAAAGTGTATAAAAAGAAGTAGTTCCAACTAATAACGAACATCATGTTAAAAACCAACATTCTAACCTTCATCTTTGTCATTGCAAGCATCTCTTTTTTAAACGGACAAAACAGCAGTTTAAGAAACCTCTCTCACCCATCCGATGCAAAAACCAGGTCCATCAGTCCCGAGAATTTTACCGGCGAAAAAGGGCGTGGCGGAATGGCAACCCTGGAAGAAGGAACAGCCGCAAAAGCTGCCCGTGAACTGGGACAGGGATGGAAAGTAAATCCTTATATCAGAATTAAACCGGGTGAAGTATTTACGCTCGGAGAAATTGACGGTTCCGGAATAATCAATCATATCTGGATGACTCCTGTGGGTGACTATCGACTTATGATCCTTAAGTTTTACTGGGACGATGAATCGGAGCCATCTGTAGAAGTACCGGTGGGTGATTTCTTTGCTGCCGGATGGGGAATCATGAATGAGCCGGTAATTAATTCACTTACTGTATGTGTAAACCCGAGAAGCGGTTTCAATTCCTACTGGCAAAT
>Ga0255364_10271_pt1 | contig 12099 bp, 9 predicted proteins | sample ANMaggSSYBR01G12_FD_182087 | JGI IMG/M metagenome (GOLD analysis project Ga0255364, IMG submission 182087) | Sediment cell enrichment communities from methane seep in Santa Monica Basin, California, United Staets - ANME aggregate JGI... | ecosystem: Environmental > Aquatic > Marine > Cold seeps >...
GATGTAGCTACAAAACTGCGCAGACATATTTTAATTCCTTTTTACTGGAAATACATCAATCGATCAAGGGTGCTCACTTACTACCAAAAGCTAAAAGAGTACCAGTGGAAATCATTAGAAGAAAACCGCCACATTCAAAGAAAAAAGTTGTTTTATCTGATTCAATATGCTAGCCAAAATATTCCTTATTATCAAAAGGTTATCAAGGGACATAATATAACATTTTCAGAAGATACCATCTTTAAGGATATCAAAAAATTCCCCTTGCTCACCAAAGAGATTATCAGAAATCATTTTGATGAACTCTATCGATTCAGGGATAAAACACATTACCTCAACACCTCGGGAGGTTCAACTGGAGAGCCGGTCATCTTCTATCAGGACAAAGAATATTTGTCATGGGCCAATGCTACTAAACGCTTATTTAATGAATGGGCAGGCAGAAAGCTTGGTGACCCCATGGTGAAACTGTGGGGTTCATTATCGGACATTTTGGGAAGTGGTCAGGGTTTTAAAGGGTATCTGCGGCAACAGGTTTCAGGAATAACCAATTTAGACTCTAGTAGAATGACCGAGGAGGGCATGTATCAACATGTGCAGAAGATTAACGCAATAAAACCTCACTTAATCCTCGCCTATACCAACAGCATTGAAGAATTGACCCGTTTTATCCATGAACACCATCTCTCCGTTTATTCTCCTCCTGCCATTATGACTTCTGCCGGTGTATTGTATCCGGAAGTAAAGGCGAAGATTGAAGAGGCATTTCATACTACCGTATTTAACCGTTATGGTTCAAGAGAAATCAGCGATATGGCCTGTAACTGTGAAAAGGATGAAGGGTTGCACATGATTCCCGCTATTCACTATTTGGAGATTGTGAATGATGAGGGAAGACCTGTAAAATTGGGAACACCGGGAAATATTATTGTCACCTTGCTTACTAATTACACCATGCCTTTGATTCGATATAAAATTGGGGATAGAGGTGTTTTGTCAAATAAAGAGTGCAGCTGTGGAAGAGGATTTCCTCTTTTGAGGCAAGTTCTCGGTCGCATTAACAGCAGTTTTAGAAATAAATTTGGAGATATTATCAATGAAGGCTTTATCCGTTTATTTTATTTCCGTGAGAGTATTAAGCAGTTTCAGATAATTCAGGAAACGGTTGATTCTATCACAATTAATCTAGTATTAATTGACAAAACAAATTTAAAAGATATGGATAAAGATTTTAAAGAAATGAATAAGAAAATCGGGGAGGTAATGGGGCATAAAATAAAGGTTAATTATAATATATTAGATGAAATAGAACCCAGTTCTTCCGGAAAATATATGTATGCATTCTCCCGAGTAAAAAAGTGAAAAAAAAGCAAGAATTTAGAAATCAAAAATGGTAACCTATTAGAGTAAAATATTCATAGGATAATATTAAAAATTTTAAAGGAAACTTATTTATAAGAAAAAACTTATATTAATATTACTATTTATAATATTTAATGCTTAAAAATGGAGGTGTAAGTTTATTGTCATATATTAACCAAAAGATAGGAACCTATCTTCGCAAAAATATAATTTTTCCATTTTATTGGAAATATTTCAAGCATTCTGACGTATTAAGTTGCTATAAAGCATTAAGAAATCACCAATGGAATACTCTAGAAGAGAATCAGGAAATTCAGCGGAAAAAACTTTATAAGCTAATTAAATATGCTGGTCAAAATATACCCTATTATCAGGAGATTATTAAAGGGCAAAATTTACATTTTTCGGAGAATACCATATTTGATGATTTGAAAAAATTTCCTATTTTAACCAAAGAAATTATCAGAAATCATTTTATAGAATTATATAGGTTTCGGGATCATTCCTATTATCGTAATACTACGGGTGGGTCTACAGGGGAACCGGCCATATTTTATCAAGACAAACATTACTTTAAGTGGGCAGCTGCTAATAAAATTTTGTTTAATGAATGGGCAGGAAGAAAACTTGGTGAGCCTATGGTGAAATTATGGGGTTCATTACAAGATATTCTGAGAGGTGGTCAGGGTATTAAAGGATATCTTAGACAACAGCTGTCCGGAATAACCATTCTGAACTCTGATAGGATGACCGAAAGGGGTATGTATAAGTATGTGCAGAGGATTAATAAGATAAAACCTTCCTTAATATTGACTTTTACAAACAGTATTGACAGATTAGCTCGTTTTATCCAGGAACATCATTTATTAATTCATTCCCCGCGTGCTATCATGACCACAGCTGGAGTTTTGTATCCTGAAGTTCGGGAAAGGATTGAAGAAGTGTTTCGTACTACCATATTCAACCGTTATGGCTCACAAGAAGTGAGTGATATTGCCTGTAGTTGTGAAAAGGATGAAGGGTTGCATCTAATTCCCGAGATTCACCATGTAGAGATTGTGGATGATGAAGGGAGAGAGGTAAAGCCTGGAAATCCAGGAAATATTATCCTCACTTTATTGACTAATTACACTATGCCCTTGATTAGATATAAAATTGGGGATAGAGGCATTTTGTCTGATAAGGATTGTAAATGTGGACGTGGATTACCTCTCTTGGAAAAGGTTGAAGGTCGTATTAGAAGTAACTTTAAAAATAAATTTGGAGACTATGTAGACGGAGGAGTATTTATTGATTTATTTTATTTTCGAGAAAATATCAAGCAGTTTCAGATAATTCAGGAAACGGTTGATTCTATAGTTATTAATCTAGTATTAATGGATAAAGTCAAGTTTAAAAACACAGATGATAAATTTAAAGAAATTAATCAGAAAATCTGGAAGATAATGGGGCATAAAACAAAGGTTAATTATAATATATTAGATGAAATAAAACCCAGTCCTTCCGGAAAATATATGTATTCTTTTTCTAAAATAATGAACTAAATATCCATAAAACCATTAGTTAAGCGTGTGATGAGAAATGGTTGATTGGAGAGCAGCGATAGATTCGAACGGTGATAGAAATTAATTATTGAGGTAATTTGTATGAAGATTCTTCATATTATTTCCGGTCTTCCTATTGGTGGTGCTGAAATGATGCTGTATAAATTGCTCTCGGTTATAGACCGGGATATTTTTGAACCCGTTGTTATATCATTAACCGATTATGGCAGCTTAGGAAATAATATTAAAAATTTGAATATCCCTGTTTATAAGATGGAAATGAATGCAGGTTTTCCGAATCCTTATAAGGTTTGGGGTTTTATTAAATTGATACGAAAAATAAACCCTGAATTAATTCAGGGTTGGATGTATCATGGGAATTTAGCTGCATTATTAGCTAAATGGGTTCTTTTTAATCATGTTCCCCTTTTATGGAATATTCGACATACTCCTGGTGATTTAAAAAAAGAAAAACGTACAACTGCAAGAGTAATCCGCTTAGGAGCCCGATTATCGGCACAGCCCGATCGGATTATCTATAATTCAAAAGTTAGTGCACAAAAACATGAATCAATGGGATATTCCGATAAACATAAAAATATTATTCCTAATGGATTTAATTGTGAGCAATTTAAACCTTTTGATAATGCAAAATCAAAGCTTTGTCATTCATTAGATCTCAAGGAAGATACTTTGTTAATTGGCCTTGTAGCACGTTATCATATAATGAAAGATCATGTTAGTTTTTTACATTCAGCTGGAAAATTGAATAAAACATATCCGGAAATCCATTTTGTTCTCGTGGGTCAAGGCGTAGATAAAAATAATCATTTGCTGATAAAATTAATTGAAGATTTAAAGATTAGGAAAAATGTACATTTATTGGGGAAACGTATGGATATTGACAAAATAACTGCTGGGTTAGATGTTGCCTGTTCATCTTCTTCCTGGGGTGAGAGTTTTTCCAACGCAATAGGAGAAGCCATGGCATGTGGTGTACCTTGTGTTGTGACAGATGTTGGTGACTCAGCATGGATAGTGGGAGATACTGGTATAGTGATAAAACCACGAGATGAGGAAGCATTAACTAAAGCTTGGATAGAGTTGATCGAGCTGGGTTCTGAAGGGCGGGCACGGTTAGGTCGGTCTGCAAGACAGCGAGTTATAGAGTATTTTTCTATTAATATAGTGGTAAAGCAATACGAAGATTTGTATCGGACATTTTAAATACAAAATACTAAATTTCAAATAATTTATTTTAGAGGTGGAGTAATAACTAAGCAAAAAAGGCAAAAGAAAAGAATTCCCCATAAAAGAAAGGTAATTTTAATGTTTTATCTGGCTTATATCAAATCTTATTCAGATAAAATTCCCTATTTTAGGACAATAGCAAAGAATCTTTGGGTAATAGGTTGCAAATTCACATTAAAATTAAAAAGTTTTATACGATCTGTTGATTTAGAAAAGGTATATTGGGTTAATCCTAAGAAGATTAAATATAGCTTCATGCAAGGTAGTAGTTGTTTTTCTCTATACCCGATATATACAGGAAAATTATTTATTAAAGATTGGGATTTAACCCAAAACCTTATGAAATTTGAAGAAAGAAACAGTTATAAAGCATATTATCAACGTTTTATTGAAGGCAGGGAATGGAAAGAGACAGAATTTTACCAAGCGGTATTAAATATGATGGAAAACGGAATGTTTAAATGGGGGTGCTCTTCTGAGAAAGAGTTCCTGGAAAGATGTAAGGAATTGAATAAATTATATGAAGATATTAAAGAAAATGGCTTTAAAACTCAAAAAATGTTAGGCAAGGGAAGAATATTAAAACATAAAGGTATAAGAGAATTAGAAGATGAAATACAAATTGTAATTAATCGTAATGGGCATTTGATATTTTATGATGGTAATAATCGATTAGCTATTGCCAAAATACTTGATTTAGATAAAATACCTTTTAAAATTATACATAGGCACGAAAAATGGATGGACTTTCGAAAAGAAATTTATCAATATATAAAAAAAGAAATGGGCGGAAGAGTGCTTGAACCGTTACTTCACCCGGATTTTAGTGATATACCTTCAGTGTGGGGTAACGAAAGGTTCGAAATTATTAAACAGAATTTAACTATAAATAGTGGGCATCTTCTTGACATGGGAGCTCACTGGGGTTATTTTTGCCATAAATTTGAAGAAATAGGTTTTAATTGTACCGCGATTGAAGATTCTCCGAAAAATTTCTATTTTCTGAGAAAGTTAAAACGGGCAGGGAACATGAATTTTAAAGTTATTGATCAACTTATCTATGATTTTAAAGATAACCTTCATTTTGATATTGTACTTATATTAAACTTACCCCATTATCTTTTTGAAAAAAAAGAAAGACATGATCGATTCGTAAAATTATTAAGAAAAATAAAAACAAGTGAAATATACCTTCAAATAGATCCTCCTTTAGAGATGAAGGAGGGAAGTACTCATGGGAATTTTATACGGGAAGATATTATTAATAGTGTAATAAAAAATGCAAATCTTAAAAATGTTGATTGCATCGGAGAGATTAAAGGGAGTAAAATCTTTAAACTATACTGCTGAACTGTTGAAGCATCATGTATCCGTGGTGCCTAAGTAAGTATATTTTAAATAAAAAATAGAGATTTTTATTAAAATATCAAGTTTTATTTTTGAAGAGGGGAAAAACCATAAATTGGATAGAAAAATAAAAGTTGCCCACATTATTGCCCGGATGATTACCGGAGGAGCTGATGAAAATACTTTATTTACCATAGAAGGTCTAAGTAGGGAAAAGTATGAAATTGATCTGATAACCGGCGAGGAATTTGATAAGGATATTATAAATAAGGTAAAAAACTATCCTTTTGATATTATTCAGATAAAAGGATTAAAATGGAAACTGAATTTCTTACATGACCCGATTGTTTTGTTAAAATTAATAAAATTATTGAAAAAGAAGCACTACGATATTGTGCATACCCATACGACGAAAGCGGGTATCTTGGGTCGAATTGCTGCTCGTATCGCTGAAGTACCGGTAATTGTACATGGATTACATGGAAGTACTTTTCAGGCATTTAATAGCGGACTGCTCAATTGGTTTTTATTTCTTTTTGAAAGATTTACCGGTAAGTTTACCGATGCTTATATTTCGGTAAGTGGAGTGCTTTCTGAAAAATATATTGAGAGAGGAATTGGGAAAAAGGAAAATTATCATACAGTATATAGTGGAATGGAATTGGAAAAATTCTATGGTGCTAAAGAAAAAATTGATTGTGGAAAAAAACAGAGGGAATTAGGAATAGATTCGGAGGATTTTGTAATTGGCAATGTGGCAAGGTTAGAAACAAGGAAAGGCCACCAATTTCTTCTCGATGCATTTAAAAATGTAGTAGAGAAACAGAAAGATGGCTATGTAAAATTATTGATTATTGGTGAAGGAAATAAAAGAAAATACCTGGAGAATTATGTTAAAGAATTAAATTTAGGAGATAAAGTAATTTTCACCGGATACAGGGAAGATGTGGAAGAGTTAATAGCATTAATGGATATTTTTGTTTTAACTTCTTTGCGGGAGGGTTTACCCCGGGTATTGGTGCAGGCTGCAGCAGTAGGGGTACCTTCGGTTGCTTTTAATGTAGATGGAGTACCGGAGATTATTCGGGATAATTATAATGGATTTTTAGTAAAAGCGAAAGACGTAGAACAGTTGGAAAATAGGATTATGAAATATATGAGTAATAAAGAACTTGTTTTGCTACATGGCCGAAACGGCAGGGAATTTATTGAAAATAAGTGGTCTATAGAAGGAATGGTTGATAGAATTGATAAAATCTATCAGAAATTAATTAAAATTACTTAATGGAATAACAGAGATTTTAAAGGAAATTTATTGATATGAAGAAAATCATGTTAATAGTACCATCATTAATAAAAGGTGGCGTAGAAAGGGTAGTCAGTATCTTAAGCAAAGAGTTAAGTAAATATTATGAAGTTTATGTGGTTATATACCACGACCCGGTAGAATATAAAATAGGGGGGAAGTTAATAAATTTAGAAACTCCAACTGGTACTCTTTGGAAAAAAGTAAAAAACATTTTTTACAGAGTTGTTAAATTGAAAAGACTGATAAGGAAGATTTCACCAGACTTTATCGTTTCATTTATGGGTAATTTGCATCCCATATTGACTTTTGAGCCAGTCATAGTAAGTGTTCACAATAATCCGGATTTTTTCCCCTTATGCAAAAAAATCTTATTAAAAACTGTCTACAAGCTTCCTAATGTAAAAAAAATAATAACTGTTTCCGCCGGAATAGAAAAAAAACTGAATGATAATTATAGCTTAAAGAGTACAAAAACTATATATAATCCAATAAACTCAGAATATATAATGCAGAGATCAATTGCCCCAAAGCCTTTTGAGTACGATTATATTTTAGCGATTGGAAGATTGAATAGGCAAAAAGGCTTTGATGTTCTAATAAAAGCCTTTGCCAAATCAAGTCTAAAGAATATGATAAAGCTGATTGTTTTAGGTGAAGGGAAAGAAAGAAAAAGATTAGAGGAATTAATTACAGAATTAAATTTAGAAAATCAAATATTGTTGTTAGGTAAAGTTGATAATCCCTTTATCTATATGAAATATGCAAAATTATTTATTTTGTCATCAAGATATGAGGGTTTTCCAGTGGTATTATTAGAAACTTTAGCTTGCGGAACTCCTGTAATTACCACGAGCTGTGAGACCGGAACTATCGAGATTATAAACAATAGGAAAAATGGTCTGCTAATTCCCGTTGAAGATGAGGAAGCTTTAAAAGTAGCAATGGAAAAATTATTTAATGATAGAGAATTATATAAGAAATTAAAGACGAATGCACAAAAAAGCATTGAAAGGTTTGATGTAAAAAATATTGTTAAAGAGTGGTTAGAACTATTTGAGGAGATATTTGATTAATGAAAGCCTTAAATATAACTATTATAAATCAAATGATGAGTAATTCTTTTGGAGGAGGAGAAAGTGAGGCTTTGAACATTGCCAAAGCATTAAGAAAAAGGAGGCATAATGTAAGATTTATTATTGGAAAAACTTACAATAAAGTAACCCCCTTTCCAGAAGAAGCACTATCATTTGATGTTCAATCTGTTTTTTTCCCTCATACTTCCTGGATTTCTAATGATTTAGGTTATTCGAACAAGTTAAAATGGCTTTGTTCTTCTCTTGCTAATCATTTTAAATATCGAATGTTTGAGTTAGTTGTATATAAAAAATTAAAAAGCGATAACTGGAGTGATGTATATTGTATTTGTGGTGGATTAGTGATATTAGCTAGTTTTTTGGATAGAAAAAAGCCTACGATTATCAGGTGGCCTTGCCTTCCTTCAAGAATGGCAAGAAAGTTGTTAAATAATTATTCTAATAATAGTGCTGGAGGAGATATTTATCCAAAGATAAAGAAATGGTGTAATAATGCAGAGTATGTAGAAGTAGGATTGGATCCAAATTATTTTAAACCTCCTAAAAAGAAACCTCTAAAAGAGAATATAGATTTTTTATTTGTAGGTCGGTTGGTAAAAGTAAAAAATTTATTTTATCTAATGAGGGGGTTTTATGAAGCATTAAAAGAAAATAAAAAGATATTTCTTCATATTGTTGGAGAAGGTCGGGAGAGAAATAGATTAGAAAAATTAGCAGAGCAACTTAATATTAGTGATTTTGTCAAATTTCATGGTGTTTTATATAAGGAAAATTTACTTAAGATTTATCAAAGCTCGGATGTTTTTCTTATCACTTCTGAATATGAAAGTTTTTGTATGGTGGCAACCGAGGCAATGGCTTGTGGTTTACCAGTCATCGGTACTAAAGTGGGCTTTTTGCCAAACCTTATTACTCCTGGGGAAACAGGATTCCTGGTAGAATTAAATAATATAAAAGAATTGAAGGAAAGAATTCTTTTTTTTGCTAAAAATGTGGATAAAATAGGAGAGTTTGGCAGTAAAGCAAGAAAATATATAATGAAAAATATCAGCTGGGAGGAAAGTGCAAAAAGAATTGAAAAGATTTATTATAAAGCAATTAACGGACAAGATAAGAAAATATATTAATAATAGAGAATTGATATCATTGCACGGTAAAAAAGGAAGAGAATTTATAGGAAATAAATGATCAATAAAAGGAATGGTTGATAAGATTGAAGAAATCTATCAAAAGCTAATCTCAGAAAAATAAAATAATAATGATATGTATACAAGATCATTTACGCCATAGATAACTTGATTTGCAAATTGATCGTATTCACAAATACTTGATAACTTATTAATATGGCAGAGTAAGGATTTTTAGGGGGAGATGATATGAAAAAAATATTGGTAACAGGTTCTGCTGGTTTTATTGGTGCCAGGGTTTCGGAGATGCTTCTTAAAGAAGGTTATCAAGTGATAGGCGTAGATAACCTGAATGGTTATTATGATGTAAACCTTAAATTGTGGCGTTTGGAGAAATTAAAAAAGAATAGTAATTTTATTTTTTATAAAATATCTATTGAAAATTACAATGAACTAAAAACGATATTTCAGGAGAATTGCCCTGAAGCGGTAATTAATTTGGCGGCTCGCACGGGAGTACGTTATAGCCTGGAGAATCCATTTATTTATCTTTCTACAAATAGTGGCGGTAATTTAAATTTATTAGAGTTGTGTCGGGAATACGGGGTGCCTAAATTTGTATTAGCTTCCACATCGTCACTTTATGCAGGTCAGAAGATGCCATTTAAAGAGAGTTTGCCTGTGAATACGCCTATTTCACCTTATGCAGCTTCCAAGAAGGCGGCAGAAACGATGGCTTATACTTATCATTTTTTGCATGGATTGGATGTATCAATTTTACGTTATTTTACGGTTTATGGTCCTGCAGGGAGACCTGATATGGCTACTTTCAGGTTTATTAAATGGATGATGAAAGGCGTTCCCTTGGAAATTTTTGGTGATGGCCAACAAGAGAGAGATTTTACTTATATCGATGATATTGCCAGGGGGACAATTAAGGCTTTAAAACCTTTAGGGTTTGAAATAATTAATCTGGGGAATAATCATCCATTTAAACTTTCTGAAGTCATAAAGTTAATGGAAAAATCTATCGGAAAAAAAGCCCGGTTTAAATATAAAGAACTTCATAAAGCTGATATGAAGGCGACTTGGGCGGATATTGATAAAGCTCAAGAACTTATTAATTGGCAACCTCAGGTTAACTTGGAAGAAGGTATAAAGAGGACCGTGGAGTGGACTAAAAATAATTGGGAATGGATTCGGAAAATAAAAATCTGAAAACCAAGAATAAAATAAAAAAGGAAGAGGTAAATATTTATGTTGATTGGGATTCTATTAATTTCTTTTCTTGCAAGTTTTGTCTTATTTCCTGCTATGATTATTCGTTTGAAAAAGGCAGGGATTGTAGGGAAAAATATGAATAGCGCAATACAGGAAGAAGTTGCTGAAATGGGCGGATTAGTAATGGTAGCCGGTTTTGGAGCAGGGATATTTACGGTAATTGCATTTAAAACTTTTTTTAATATATTCTCTTCGGTTGATTTGATCTCTATTTTAGTTGCTTTATCTACCATATTGATAGTTGTGTTAATTGGGATTTTTGATGATTTAGTTTCTATGCCTCAACAGATCAAAGCCTTTATGCCTTTATTTGCCGCTTTACCTTTGATTGTAATTAAAGAAGGTAGTAGTTTTATGATGATACCATTTTTAGGAAAAATAAACTTTGGTTTATTGTATACCCTGGTTATAATTCCTTTAGAAGTTACTGTTGCAGCTAATGCCGTTAATATGCTGGCAGGATTTAACGGCTTAGAGGTGGGAATGGGGCTAATAGCGGTGGGGTCTTTAGCTATTATTGCCTACCTGCTGGGAAAAATTACTGTGTTAGTGATTTTGCTTGCAGCATTGGGAGCACTTTTTGCTACCTTATATTATAACTGGTATCCGGCAAAAATATTAGTGGGAGATGTGGGAACCTTAAGTATCGGAGCAATTATTGCGGCAGCCGTGATTATGGGAAACTTTGAGATTGCAGGAGCAATTTTATTGATTCCTTATATTATAGATTTTTTAATCAAAGCGAAAAATCATTTTCCTTATAGTTTTGGGGTTTGTAAGGATGGTAAATTATATTGCCCTGAAAGCGGACCGGTGGGGCTGGGACAGCTGATTATGAAGGTATGTGGCGGTATTAGTGAGAGGAATCTTGTTCTGGTGCTGATGGGGATTGAAGTAGTGTGCGGTGTAGTGGCGATATTGATATACATGTGACAGAGTGACATAAGATCTTTATTTATAAGTAAAGAATAACAAGTATAGTAAAAAATTTATGAGGGGAAATTTATTGAATAATTTGAGATTGAGTTCAAATAGAAAAATAAAAATTGCTTATCTTATCACTGGCATAGGAACCGGTGGTGCAGGAGAGGACACTCTTTGTACTATTGAGGGCTTAGATAAAGAAAAATATCATATTAATTTGGTTATAGGTAAAGAATTTAGGGGTGATATATTAAAGAGGATTAGAAATAAAAGAATTAATTTCATTCAGATTCAACCGTTTAAATCTAGATATCATTTTTTATGTGATCCAATTTTATTGTTAAAGCTAATAATATTGTTTAAAAAAAATCATTATGATATTGTTCATACTCATGCGACAAAACCAGGAATATTAGGTAGCATTGCTGCTAAAATAGCAGGAGTACCCATTATAATTCATGGATTAGATATAAACGCTTTGGAAGTATCTGATAGCAAATTCATAAATATAATTAAAATATTTCTTGAAAAAATAACCGGTAAGTTTACCGATGCATATATCTCAGTAAGCGAGATAGTATCTCAAAAATATTTAAAATATGGTAGATAAAGCAACTAAAATAGAGATCAAATCAACCGAAGAGAATATATTAAAAAAAGTTTTAAATGCAAGAGAAGACATGGATATCCAGCAGAAATGGCAAGAATTTGGGATAGATGGTGAAGATTTTGTTATTGGAAATGTTGGGAGATTAGTAGACTCAAAAGGTCATCAATTTCTTTTTCAAGCCATTAAAAAAATATTAGAAATAAGAAAAAATCAACCTGTTAAATTATTGGTAATAGGTGAAGGTAAAGAG
>Ga0255364_10272_pt1 | contig 12042 bp, 5 predicted proteins | sample ANMaggSSYBR01G12_FD_182087 | JGI IMG/M metagenome (GOLD analysis project Ga0255364, IMG submission 182087) | Sediment cell enrichment communities from methane seep in Santa Monica Basin, California, United Staets - ANME aggregate JGI... | ecosystem: Environmental > Aquatic > Marine > Cold seeps >...
GATCTATTTACCTGAGCGATCAGGCGAAGGCAAACGAAGAATGAGTGCAGACATAATATGAATTATAGTTGACAGGATTCAGGGAAAGCGTAAATTGCTTTAACATAACATCTTTGCCGTTCTCGAACTGAAGCCCGAGAACTGATGTTATGCTAAATACTGCGTATTCGCAATTTACTATGCGAGTGTCCTATAATTAATATTATGTTAAATAGGATTTTTAATAATAAAGGAGAGATTTATATAACCTCTCCTCCATTTAAAATCTTTTGCTGCTATTATTCTTCCTCTAATTTCGCATCAATCACTTTTAACTCATCATACATTTTTAACCTGGTATAGATCTCTTTTAAAGAAATCATAGTACTGCGATCATCCGGTTGTAATTCAAGCGCCTTTTCAAGATACGGTAAACAATCCCCTAAATATTGGTTTGCTTCAGTTTTCAAACTGTCGTATTTAGCTTGTTGATCCAATGGTAATTCATTGGCTACTTCAATTAAAGTTGCAGCTGCATTAACATATAATGCACCCATATTATAATTTGGATCAAAATAGTCAGGTTTTATTTCAATTGATTTTTTATAGGCGCTGGTAGCTTGCTCAAAAGCCCCTCGCCTCATCTCATTAGTTTTGCTTGTATCATCTACTACCTCATTGTATTTAGCGCCAATGGCAAAAAAGATGGTAGGATTTGTTTCATCAATCTCAGCAGCAAGTTTCAGGTTATTCAATGCTTTCTCTGTTTCCTCCTCTGCCAGGAAAAAGTTTGTTTCATTCAATAACAAATTAAGATCATCCGGAAATCTTTCCCGGCCTGCAGCGTATGTTGCTGTTGCTTTTAAAGTATCTTTCAATTGGGTATAATAAATACTTCCAGCGGATGAATAGATGCTTGCCTCAGGATAATTCATTTCCATTAAGGTTTCGAGGTTGGTAATGGCTTTATCATAATCCTCACCCAATTCAGCTGCAATAGACACATAATAAATGGTAGTTGTGTCCACCCTACCCATTTCCTGGTAAATCTCGTACGCTGTTTCAAAAGAAATAACCGACTGCTTAAATTCCTCTCTTGAAAGCACACTATCCTGTGCATTTAAAGCTGTCATTCCCTTATTGTATAATTTCGCCCCATCGTTAAAATATGCCTCTCCAATAATGGGCATACGGGTTAATATATCTACCATGTACTGCTTTTTTGCATCGAGCTCTTGCGCTTTTAAATATGCTTCATAAGCCTTTGACAATGCATCAGGATCCAGGTTTTTATAAATTGAATCCTCACTTCTGTAGATATCAATGTAAATATTGCCCCTGTAAAACCATGTTTTAGCATTGCCCATGGTTTTTACATGCACTGTGGCTAAATCAATACTTTCCTTCGCCTTATCCAATTTACCACTATTGTGATAATTGTATGCGCTTACAACTTTACTATTTTGCGAAAACCCAAAATAAGCAGTTACAATCAATCCTATTATAAAAGCAAATTTCTTCATAATCATGTTGTTTTTAAATGTTTTACAATCAACAAAAATATTAATTAATATAAAATCTAAACAATTACTGCGCCAATTTGGAATGATTCTTTATTTAAGTAACAAAATATATCTGATTCTATTATTTAAATAACACACCATAAAGCATTATTATATTATAGTTTACAAATCATTTTGATCGTCAGAAGATTCTTCCTTATCAGTTTCTTCTACAGGTGGATTTTCATCTGTTACAGCACCATCCTCCATACCAGTTTTTTCAACAACTGTGTTTTCATCCGTAACATCAGCAACATCTTCGGCTTCTTCATCAATTTCTACCCTGGCAACTGACGCTATGGCATCTCCTTCCCGAATACTAATCAGGCGAACACCCTGTGTTGCCCTGCCCATAACACGCATATCTGTAACTGCCATCCGAATCAGGACTCCCGAACGGTTAATGATCATCAGATCATCATTGTCGGTTACCGATTTAATGGCGATCAATTTACCTGTTTTATCAGTGATATTAATGGTTTTAACTCCTTTGCCTCCCCTGTTTGTAATGCGGTAATCATCAAGTTTTGATTTTTTACCATAGCCATTTTCAGATACCACAAGGATATCCTGACTGCCATTCTCAAGGCATATCATACCTACCACTTCATCCTTATCATTGTTAAGGCGTATGCCACGAACACCTGATGCATTCCGTCCCATAGGCCTTACACGTTGCTCATTAAATCGAATAGCCCTACCAGATTTCAAGGCAAGGATTATCTCGTTTTCACCATTTGTTAACCTGGCTTCCAGCAGATTATCCCCTTCCCTGACTTTGACGGCAATGATCCCGTTTTGTCGTGGGCGCGAATAAGCTTCAAGGGATGTCTTTTTTATGGTCCCTTTTTTAGTACAAAGAACTATGAAATTATTTTCAACATAATCTTTATCTGTGAGATCTTTCACATTGATAAATGCCCTCACCTTGTCATCTTGTTCCAGGTTGATGAGATTTTGAATGGCCCTACCCTTGGAAGTTTTGGTCCCTTCCGGGATTTCAAATACCCGCAGCCAGTAACATTTCCCTTTTTCTGTAAAAAAGAGCATATAGTTATGGTTTGTAGCAATATAAAGATGTTCGAGAAAATCCTCTCCCCTTTTTTCGCTTCCCTTGGCACCGATACCACCTCTGTGTTGTCTTCTGTATTCAGTAAGCGGTGTACGTTTAATATAACCCATGTGCGAAACGGTAATAGTGACTTCTTCATCAGGTATGGTATCTGTAATATTGAAATCTTTGGCAGTATATTCGATCTCAGTACGTGTATCATCGCCATATTTTTCTTTGATTTCAATTAATTCATCCTTAATGATTTGCATCCGCATGGTTTCATTTGCTAAAATTTCTTTGAGATGCTCAATCAACTTCATAATTACTTCATATTCCTCTTTCAGCTTTTCCCGCTCCAGTCCGGTTAACTTTTGTAACCGCATATCCAGAATTGTCCTTGCCTGAAGTTCGGACAATTCGAACGTTTCCATCAACCCGTTGCGTGCATCTTCAGGTGTCTGTGAAGCACGGATCAGTGCGATCACTTCATCAAGGTGATCCAGTGCTTTGATCAATCCTTCAAGGATATGAGCCTTTTTTTCAGCTTCACTTAATTCGTACGTAGTTTTCCTGATCAGGACATCATGCCTGTGTTCCACAAAATATTTGATCATATCCTTCAGGTTGAGCAACATTGGCCGGCCTTTGACAAGGGCAATATTGTTTACACTAAAGGATGTTTGAAGCGAGGTATATTGATAAAGTTTGTTCAGAATAACATTGGGGATCCCATCCCGCTTAAGTTCATAAACAATGCGCAATCCATCACGGTCTGATTCGTCCCTGATATCGCTGATGCCTTCAATTCGTTTTTCATTGACAAGGTCAGCCGTTTTCTTGATCATTTCCGCTTTATTTACCTGGTATGGTATTGAGCTGACAATAATCCTGGCCCTTCCATTATCATCTTCCTCAATAACGGCTTCTCCCCGCATCATGACCCTTCCCCGGCCTGTTTCACAAGCGTTTTTCACACCATCATATCCATAAATTATTCCCCCGGTAGGGAAATCCGGGCCTTTTATAAACTTCATCAACTCAGGAATGGTGATCTCATTATTGTCGATATAAGCAATTGTTCCATCAATCACCTCAGTGAGGTTATGGGGTGGCATATTTGTAGCCATACCCACTGCAATACCTGATGCACCGTTTACCAACAGATTGGGGATTTTTGCCGGTAATACGGTTGGTTCTTTGAGGGAATCATCAAAATTCAATTGAAAATCAACGGTATCTTTATTGATATCAGCCAGCATTTCTTCTGCAATCTTTCTAAGTCTGGCTTCTGTATATCTCATTGCCGCAGGGCTGTCACCATCCATCGAACCAAAATTACCCTGGCCATCAACCAATGGGTACCGTAACGACCATTCCTGCGCCATCCGTACCATTGCATCATATACTGATGTATCACCATGTGGATGATATTTACCCAAAACCTCTCCTACTATCCTTGCTGATTTTTTATAAGCTCTGTTCGAAAATACGCCCAGGTCAAGCATTCCAAAAAGCACTCTCCGGTGAACCGGTTTTAAACCATCCCTTACATCCGGCAGGGCTCGTGACACAATAACCGACATTGAATAATCAATGTAGGCCGATTTCATCTGTTCCTCAATATTTACCTTTACAATTCTTTCTTCACTTTGTATATTCTCCATTTCTTACTAGCTTCAATTACAGTTATTTACAAGTTGTCTTAAAAAGTTACGAATGTAGCAATTATAGGCTTACGATTTATCTTTTTTTACCATTTTTATTACTAACACGGCTGTGTTAATAAAAACTACCTGTCTGATCAATTTTCAGTATTTTTGTATCTACATTTGAAAATACCGACAATTTGTCATTTTATCCTGTTAAACAGTTATTTAGGAAAGGTATTTGATAAGTAAACTTAATTGGTATTTAACTGTTTAAATAATGTATCGTAATAATTTGGTAATATTTGATTTGCGGTATCGTTTTAAAATAAACTAAAATTGATATAAATACAGAATGTAAGCTAAATTTTCACAACGTGTAAAAGACGTGTTATCTTATAGCAGGGAAGAAGCCATCCGGCTTGGGAATGATTACATCGGACTAGAACATTTACTATTAGGGATCATTCGTGAAGGAGAAGGAATGGCCATCCAGATACTCGCTTATTTTGGTGTTGATCTGACGAAGATCAGAAAGGAGATCGAAATAGCAGTGGCCAGTTCAGACACCGGCCAATCAAAATCGACTGAAAACATTCCACTTATTAAACAAGCAGAAAGGGCGTTAAAAATCACATACCTTGAAGCTAAACTTTTTAATAGTGATTTAATCGGAACAGAACACCTATTATTGGCTATCTTAAAAGATAATGACAATATTGTTACTAAAGCATTTCAGAATTATGGCGTTGATTATGACGCTGTAAAAGATGAACTTAAAGCAATTATTTCCAACTCTGATAGCGGGATGAAATTTGATTTCAAAGATGAATTACCTGGTGGTACTGCTGATGAAGAGCCGGAAGAAGGTGGTCAGAGTTTTGGCGGGAACATTAAAAAAATCTCCGATTCAAAATCTAAAACACCTGTCCTCGATAATTTTGGCCGGGATATTACAAAATATGCCGAAGAAGGCAGATTGGATCCCATTGTCGGTCGTGAACGTGAATTGGAACGTATAGCCCAAATCCTCAGCCGTAGAAAGAAAAACAATCCGATCCTGATTGGTGAGCCCGGAGTTGGTAAATCAGCTATAGCAGAGGGATTAGCATTGCGTATCGTGGAGCGTAAAGTATCCAGGGCATTATTCAATAAAAAAATAGTCACACTCGATCTTGCCTCACTGGTAGCTGGAACTAAATATCGTGGTCAGTTTGAAGAACGTATGAAGGCTGTATTGAATGAATTAGAGAAAAACCCTGATATCATTCTCTTTATAGATGAAATACATACCATTGTTGGCGCTGGTAATGCTTCCGGATCACTGGATGCCTCCAATATGTTCAAACCTGCATTAGCCCGTGGCGAAATTCAGTGCATTGGCGCTACTACCTTGGATGAATACAGACAGTATATTGAAAAAGACGGTGCATTGGAAAGACGATTTCAAAAGGTTTTAGTAGAAGCGACTAATCCTGAAGAAACCATTGAAATCCTTAACAATATTAAAGAAAAATATGAAGATCATCATTTAGTGACCTATAGTGATGATGCCATAAAATCATGTGTTAGTTTAACTACCCGGTATATCACCGACAGGTATTTACCTGACAAGGCGATTGATGCATTGGATGAGGCAGGTTCAAGGGTACACATTACAAATATCCATGTTCCTGTCGAAATCATTGACATTGAAAACAGGATTGAAGAGACAAAATCCAGTAAGACCACAGCTATTAATAACCAGAAATTTGAGGAGGCAGCTAAATTCAGGGATATTGAACGGAAACTTCAGGATGATCTTGAAATGCAGAAGAAAAAATGGGAGGAAGAATCCAAAATTAACCGAGAAGAGGTAACTGAAGAAAATGTGGCTGAAGTTATAGCTATGATGACGGGTGTTCCGGTACAACGTATTGCTCAAAATGAAAGTGATCGATTGGTCAATATGGAGGATGATATTGAAAACTCAGTCATTGGTCAGAAAGAGGCTATAAAGAAGGTAGTTAAGGCAATTCAGAGAAACCGTGCCGGTTTAAAGGATCCAAACAAGCCGATAGGTACATTTATTTTCCTGGGTCCTACTGGTGTTGGGAAAACACACCTGGCTAAAGTGTTGGCCAAATATCTCTTCGACTCTGAGGATACACTGGTCAGGGTTGACATGAGTGAATATATGGAAAAATTTGCAGTCTCAAGATTGGTGGGGGCTCCTCCGGGATATGTTGGTTATGAGGAAGGCGGACAACTGACTGAAAAAGTAAGAAGGAAACCATATTCTATTGTTTTGTTGGATGAAATTGAAAAAGCACATCCCGATGTATTTCATCTGTTGTTGCAAGTTCTGGATGATGGGGTCTTAACAGATATTTTTGGTAGAAAAGTCGATTTTAAAAACACCATAGTCATCATGACATCAAATATCGGCTCACGACAACTGAAGGATTTTGGACAGGGTGTTGGATTTAGCACTTCCGCTAAAAAATCTGCAAAAGTTGATTATGCCCGTGGTGTTATTGAAAATGCATTGAAAAAGTCATTTGCCCCTGAATTCCTTAACAGAATAGATGATGTGGTTATATTTGATCCGTTGGATCGAGAAGGCATTCACAAAATCATTGACATTGAGCTTGGTTATTTGTATGAACGTGTTAAAGGTCTGGGTTATCAAATGGATGTAACAACCAAAGCCAAAGACTTTATTGTTGACAAAGGTTGGGACGAACAATATGGTGCACGCCCTCTGAAAAGAGCTATCCAGAAATATATTGAAGATCCGCTGGCAGAAGAGATCATAAGAACAAAATTAACTGAAGGGGATAGAATTAAAGTGGATTACAAGGCAGATGCTGAAGAATTGAAATTTGATATCGTAAAACCAAAAAAAGCCGTTGTGAAATCCTAGCGGATTCATAATAGCTTCTAACATAAAGGACCATCAGCAATAATTGTTGATGGTTTTTTTATGTTATGCCCCTACCCTTCTTCTTTCTTTTGAACTTAAATCCGCAAGTAAATTTCTGCATTCTTTCCATTTCTCGCTGATAATGCTGATTTCGTAGAAAATAGTTGGAGTAGTTTTTAATCTCTGTTTTTCTACAAAATCTGAATGAGACAATGAGTCACCAATCATTTACGCATTTCAGGCATTAAATTATGTATTCCCATTTCTATAATATTTTATACTTTTGCGGCCTGTAATTATAATGAGTAACATACTATGGATAAAACTAACATCTTAAAAGGTGGTGAATTCCTGATAAAAGAAACAAATGCTTCAGATATTTTTATACCTGAAGAGATTGATGAAGAACAGCAGATGATCGTCCAAACCTGTGAAGATTTTCTTGAAACTGAAGTATTTCCTATCCTCGACAGGATTGATGCCCAGGAAGAAGGATTGATGAGAAGCCTGATACAAAAGGCAGGAGAACTTGGTTTACTTGGAATTTCAGTACCTGAAGAATATGAAGGATTTGAACAATCATTTATTACTTCCATGCTGACCAGTGAAGCCATGGGCTCCGGATATTCTTTTTCTGTAGCTTATTCGGCACATACCGGTATTGGAACATTACCCATTGTATATTACGGTGATGAAGAACAAAAACAAAAATACCTTCCTAAACTGGCTACAGGTGAATGGGCTGCAGCTTATTGCCTGACTGAACCCAATGCAGGATCAGACGCAAATTCAGGAAAATCAAAAGCCGTACTTTCTGAAGATGGGAAACATTATATCCTGAACGGACAGAAAATGTGGATCACAAATGGCGGATTTGCTGATGTATTAACGGTATTTGCAAAAATTGATAATGACCGGGTTCTTAGCGCTTTTATTATAGAGAGTGGATGGGAAGGCGTGGTGATCAATCCGGAAGAGAAAAAAATGGGGATCAAAGGATCGTCAACTGTGCAATTGTTTTTTAACGATGTAAAAGTTCCTGTTGGAAACTTATTGGGCAAACGCGGAAAGGGATTCCGAATTGCCCTGAATATCCTTCATATGGGCCGGATAAAACTGGGAGGGACTGTATTAGGTGCTGCGAAACGGGCAATTACACAATCGGTTAACTATGCCAATGAACGGAAACAGTTTGGACAACCCATATCTAATTTTGCTGCTATCAAATACAAACTGGCAGAACAAGTTATTAGAACCTGGGTTACCGAATCTGCAGTATATCGTGTGAGTAAAAATATTGATGATATGATCAATATTTTGTTGGATGAAGGAAAAGATAAACAAATAGCTACAATTGATGGGATTGCCCATTATGCTATTGAAGCTGCTGCATTGAAAGTATTTGGATCAGAAGCACTGAATTATGTAGTAGACGAAGCTGTCCAAATATTTGGTGGGATGGGTTTTTCAGCCGAAACAGATGTTGACAGGGCCTATCGCGATTCACGTATCAACCGGATATTTGAAGGAACAAATGAAATTAACAGATTGCTGGTTTCTGATACAACTATTAAAAAATCATTAAAAACCGGATTTGATGTTGTGCGCTACGCCAATTCAATTATAAAGGACATTGACAAAGAAATAGAAAAAGTTCCCACCGGAAACTATTTTGAAGAAAAGAAACATTATGTTAAAAACTTCAAAAAAACTGCATTGTTTTTATTAGGTACACTTTCTGATAAGTTTGATCGTGATTTTCTATCAGAACAAGAAATATTGTTTAATATATCTGATGTCATCATGACTGTATATGGGGCAGAGTCTACCTTGCTCAGGGTCGAAAAGCTGGAAGCGATGAAAGGCATTGATTCAGTTGCTTTGAACAAAGATATGCTTGATGTGTATATTTATGATTCAGCCTGTAATATCAATAAAAGCGCTAAGGATGCCATCAATTCATTTGTTACCGGAGAAGAACAACAGATCATGTTAGACAGGATTGATCTATTCACAAAAGTAGCTCCTGTGAATATTAAAGAAGCCAGAAGAAGAATTGCAGATAAATTGATTGATGAAAACAAGTACTGTTTTTAGGAAACAGAAAATAAATTTATAAATAAGGCCTGTTTTCCAAATGGAAAACAGGCCTTATTATTTTATTGCACTAACCATTGATTTTTAGATTTTGGATATTGATCCCGATAATTATCGGGATTTTTTTTATTAACATTGGTAAAACTCTGTCATGCAGGCGTATCAAGTTCATTGTAACCTGAAAGGAAATCACGCCGCAAACGGTAACTATTCGTAGCTCCATACGTTATAGCACACATCTAAAATTACATTCTGTTAATAAAATCTTATAAAAATGAAAAAGAAAAGACTTTTAAATTCGTTTGGATTTTTCTTAGTACTACTGGTTATCACAGTTTTTAATTCCTGTGAGATTATTGAAGAAGATGACCCAATAACTCCATCAGATGAACTTGGAACAGTTTTATGGACTTATACGGATTTTAACGTAAATCCGGAAGCAACAGACCCTGTATCAATCACAGCCCCGGCAATTGGCATTGATGGGACAATCTATGTTGCTTCATGTGATAGAATGGGTGCTGAATGGCAAAATGGCAAAGTACATGCAATCAATTCCAACGGTACATTTAAATGGGCAAGCCCGGAACTTGATGGTGCATATGTTTATGATCCTGTGGTTGGTTCTGATGGAACCATTTATGTAATTTGTAGCACAACGATTTATGCCCTGAATTCTACTGACGGCAGTTTTATATGGACTTACCAACCCCCTGCCGATAATAACGAACAACACGATATTGGGTGGTTAACCCTTGGAAATGACGGACAAGTATTCTTTGCTCACATTGCGAGTGGAGCCTATGCCAGAAAAATATATGCCTTAAACAACTTTGGGCAGGTAATTTGGAAACGGGATGTTGGCTGGGGTGCCAATAATTTAGTAGTTGGAATCGACGGTACATTATTTGCCTATTGGATGGAAAATGGTGATATTAATACATTCGGAGCTTTTGATCCAGCTAACGGAACAACAAAATGGAGTATAGTTACTGAAAGTTATCCTCGTGGATCAGCAATTTCACCCAATGGTGATATTGTAATATCTCAGGATTATCCTGACAAACTTATTAAATTAGATGCCTCCACCGGAGAATTTATCTGGGAGGTTGATGCTCCTGATGGATTTCCGTCTATTTCTCCTGATGGATCAATTTCCATAGTGAGCAGCGATCTTTACTGTTACAATTCAGATGGTACGTTAAAATGGCAGACTGGCCCTTACGTTGGTGGTGCTAGTAAAATAGCTATTGATTCTGATGGTAATTTATATGGAAACATCACTGATCATGGAGATGGTAATTTTCAGGTTTACAAACCTGACGGTAGCCCCATATGGGCTATACCGCAGGGTATAACTGCGTTGCACTGCCCTGCAATAGGATCAAACAATGTTATCTATGTTACTACTTCATCTGTACCAGCTGCCACTATTTACGCCATTCAGGGAGATAAACCTCTGGCATCTTCAGGCTGGCCAAGAGATACGGGAAGCAATAAAAATTCACGAAATATTAACCCTCATTAATGTAATAGTATAAATTCTGTTTCTTAAAATATGCCGGAAATAAACTAAGATTAAAACAGTCTCTAAATATTTTAAGTAGCAATAAAAAAGGGTTGAGCCCCCGCTTGATTGACTCAATTTGGCAGGGGCTCAACTTTCTTATAATTTTACAACTAACAGATCTTTTAAAGTTTTACCTTTAAATTACTCTTTAAGTATACTCTTCGAAATTACAATTCGCTGAACCTGGTTGGTACCTTCATATATCTGGCATAATTTGGCATCGCGCATCATTTTCTCAACATAAAATTCCCTTGAATAGCCATCGCCTCCCATTGCCTGAACAGCATCCGTTGTAACTTCCATTCCAATATCCGAAGCATATAATTTTGACATGGCTGACAACTTATTCAACTTTTTCTTATCATGATCATATGCCCAGGCGGCATACCATGTTAATACTCTGGCAGTTTCAATTTTTGTAGCCATATCGGCCAGCATAAATCCAATGGCCTGGTTAGCGGCAATCGGTTTTCCGAATTGTTTCCTGTTTTTTGTCCACTCTTTTGCCGTTTCATAGGCTGCCCTTGCATTACCCACGCTCAAAGCAGCAACACCGGTACGTGTACGATCAAATGTTTTCATGGCAATAATAAATCCATACCCTTCTCCCCCTATCCTTTTTTCTTCAGAAACTTCCACATCGGTAAAGACGATCTCATTTTGCACAGAAGCTCTTTGACCCATTTTTTGCAATCGGGGTTTCATTTCAATTCCAGGAGAATCCGTTGGGACTAAAAATGCGGTTAAACTTCGTGATCCTTTCTCAGGATCAGTTAAAGCAAATACTGTGATGTATTTAGAAACCTCGGCATTGGTAATAAAGCGTTTATGGCCATTAATAATATATTTATCACCCTTTTTTATTGCGGTTGTTTTAATTCCTTGCACATCCGAACCGGCATTGGGTTCTGTTAACCCATAAGCGGCAACAGCTTTGGCTTCATTCATGATACCAAAATATTTTTTCTTTTGGGATTCATCAGCGGCGATATATAGTGGAGTAAGGGCTAATGTATTTGCATCAATACTAATTCCCATACCAACACAACCGGCTCCAAGCTCTTCAGAAGCAAGTGCTCCATCCAGTAAACTATGCCCATGTCCACCATATTGAGGATCCATGGGGCCATTCATTATACCTTCATTGTAAGCAGCTTTAACCACTTCCCATGGAAATTCAGCAAGCTCATCATATTTCAACCTGTTGGGCACAATAAAGCGATCTGAAA
>Ga0255364_10275_pt1 | contig 12030 bp, 11 predicted proteins | sample ANMaggSSYBR01G12_FD_182087 | JGI IMG/M metagenome (GOLD analysis project Ga0255364, IMG submission 182087) | Sediment cell enrichment communities from methane seep in Santa Monica Basin, California, United Staets - ANME aggregate JGI... | ecosystem: Environmental > Aquatic > Marine > Cold seeps >...
TATTTAAACTAGATGACTTGCGTTCCAACGGTTCTGGCTCGAGGAGGCCAGAATGCCAAGCAAGTATAATAAGCCCGAATCACCACGCGAATTTATAACTCGCTTATCATTAGCTTTCAAAGATGATTTCCTACTCACAAGGGCGTTGACGCACCGATCTTACCTTAACGAAAATAAAGGCGCACTAGAAGATAATGAGCGCTTGGAATTCTTGGGGGATGCAATTTTGGATTTTATGGTTGCCGAATGGATCTATCATAAGTTTCCGGAAAAACCGGAAGGTGCATTAACACGATTAAGAGCAGCCCTGGTGCATACTGAACAATTAGCTAATTTTGCCAGATTGATAAATATGGGTCCAGCATTAAGGTTGGGTCGTGGGGAGATTCGGGCTGGTGGAAGAGATCGCTCTGCTTTACTGTGTGATGCTTTTGAAGCTTTAATTGGCGCATTATATTTGCATGCCGGTATAGAGGCTACAAAAGAATTTGTATATCCTTTAGTAGAAAATGTTGTAGAGGATATCCTGATAAATCATTTTGACGAAGATCCCAAAAGCGGTTTTCAAGAATGGGTACAAGCTCAAGGATTCCCTTCGCCGTCATATGTCACAGTCTCGGAAAGTGGACCAGATCATGCGAAAGTATTTGAAATGGAAGCGCGCATAGATGATAAGGTGTTTGGTAAAGGTTTCGGCAGCAGCAAACAAAATGCTGAGAAAGAAGCCGCAAAACAAGCAATACAAAAACTAGGATTATTGGATTAATAAATCATATGTATTCACGTTTATTGTCATTAGAGTTGCAGGGTTATAAAACATTCGCAAATCAAACCCCGTTTGAATTTCCTGGGACGGTGACTGCAATCGTAGGACCCAACGGATCCGGCAAATCGAATATTGCTGATGCCATAAGATGGGTGCTTGGTGAGCAGTCATATTCGTTATTGAGAGCCAAAAAAACAGTCGATATGATCTTTTCAGGTTCTGATCAGCGACCACGTGCAGGTATGGCTTCAGTTTCGATTACATTCAATAATGAGGATAATTGGCTTCCCATAGATTATTCAGAAGTTGTCTTAACTCGTCGAGCTTACCGGGATGGTCAAAATGAATATCTCATCAATAACCAGAAAGTAAGATTAAGAGATGTTCATGAATTATTGGCTCAAACTGGACTTGCTGATCGAACCTATACCATAATCGGTCAAGGTCTGGTCGATGTCGCATTGGCCATCAGGCCAGATGAACGTCGACGTTTATTTGAAGAAGCCGCGGGTATCGGATTGTATCGATCACGGAAAGAGGAGACTTTAAGACGCTTGGACAACACTCGTCGAAATCTGGACCGCGTGCTTGACATTATGGCCGAGATTAAACCTCGATTAAGAAGCCTTGAACGTCAGTCCAACAAAGCTGCTGAATATAAGCAGCTCCAATCCGATCTTAAAGTTCTTTTGCGCGATTGGTACGGATACTATTGGTTCAAGTCCCAGAAAGAGATCAGAGCAGTTCAACAACTGTGCAATGAGCAAGAACGGTTCCTTGATGAGAGCCATCGAAAACAAAGCGCAAATCAGGTTGACCTTGAATTAATCCGCCATGACATGCAAATGCGTCGTGATGAATTAAATTCATTTCATCAAGAATTAGCACAGCTTCACAGCGAACTCGGACACATCGGTCGTGATTTGGCAGTCTCGGATGAACGGAAAAGGGCAGTTATCTCCCGCCGCAGTCAACTTGAGCTTGATATTGCAAACATCGAGGAAAAGATCAAGTCGAGGGAAATCACTAAACAAGGCATCATCGTTGAATTCAACCAATCATTAAAAGAATTCGAAGAAGCAGATAGGCAATTCAAAAACATAAGTGATCAAGTGGAAGTACGTATGCACGAAAGGCAATCGCTTGAAAGCGCTATTGAGAAGATCCGAAACGAGCGTGTTGAGTCTGAAACATCGATCATCAAGATCAGTGCTAGGAAAACCGAGTTTAGTGAAAGAATCAACGACCTAAAACTAAACATAGCTCAAAGTCAAAAATCATTGAAAGAATTAGAATCAAAAAAAGACGGATTGGAATCTGATAAAAAGAAGTTAGATTCGCAAGTTCCTGCCTTTGAGAAAAAGGTAACTAATCTCACTGAGCAGATTGCTGGAATAAATGATAAGCTTGCTAATTTGTCAGATACTCATACGGATAAAGAGAAAAACCTCTCAAATCTTGTCAACGAACAAACACGCCTTTCCGTACAGTTAGATATGTTGTTGCAATCCGAACAAGCTTTAGCTGGATTTTCTGAAGGTGCAAAAGCATTACTTAAATATTCTAAAAACAAAGTATTAAAATATGACCTCACAGCGCTAAGCAAGCGAATCATTGTCCCTAAAAAGTACGAAATTGCACTAAACGCGGCCCTTGGAGAATTTGTGGACTTGCTTGTGATCAAGAATCCAAGCATCAATCTCCAGATTCTAAAGCATCTTGAGGACAAAGTAAAAGATCGCGTTGCAATAATTGCGCAAAGCAACCATAGTGAAAAAGATCATGAATTTTCATTAAATAATGCCAAGGGTGTCATTGGGAAAGCTATCGACTTGATCGAAGTTTCAGAAGATAATAAGTCAATTATGACTGTTCTTCTTGCTAATACGCTTGTTGTCGAGAATAAAGCCCAAGCTGTCTCATTGCTCAAAGTATTACCAGAATCTTATAAAATTGTGACCTTGGATGGAGAGGTTTTCCTTAGCAATGGAATCGTTTTTTTGGGGAAACTTTCTTCCAACAGCAAAATTGGTGCACCCCGCCAAAAACTAGAAATCAAACAACGTATAGAAAGACTCGCAGATAGAATAGCCAAAATAGAGATAAACCTCGCTTTACTCAAGGACAATATCGGTAATGATAATATAACATTGACGGATCTCGAGGAGGAAAAGAACAATAATAATGCTCATCTCGCTGATCTGAATCGTCGGAGATCATCTGTTGAAGTAGAGATAAGTAAAGTAGATGACCAAACTTCCTGGTTGATAAATCAAATAAACGTATTTTCTAAAAAGATAAAAGAAAGCACAATTTACCTTACAGATTTAGATGAAGGGGTCAAGAAAGAAAACGAACAGGTTCAACAATGCCAAACGCAAGAGCAAGAGCAAAAGTCCTTATTATCTAATTTGCCGGTAAATAATCTCCACAATCAACTTCATCAGCTTGAAACAGCGGCTGCTGTTTCAAAACAGGCTTTAAAGAGCAGTGAGGATAAACTTCAAGCCATAACAGCTAACCTTGATGAGGAGCTTGCTCAACTAAACGATCTACATAATCGCTACAAAGAGGCATGCACTTTAATAGATGAGATTCAACAGGAGGATTTGACACTTCGTGAACGTGAGACAGATGTAACGAATCAAGCTGACCAAAAGATCACAGACAAGATCAAACCTCTGGAAAAAACATTGTCCACTGTGGATTTAAAATATGATGAAAGTCAAAAACTTGAAAAGAAATTACAAAAAGAGTGTATACAAAGAGAGCGGCAATTTACACAAGTTCAGCTGGATTTAACCCGTAAGCAGGAAAAACTGGAGATCCTGAACGAACGTATCAAAGATGATTTCGGTTTGGTGGATTTCGAATATGAACAGGACATATCAGGTCCAACTCCTTTGCCGTTCCAGGACATGGTCATAGAATCCCTCTCAATTAAACATGAATTACCGGATAACCTTGGCGCTAACATCAAAGAAATGAAATCTCAAATGCGCCGAATAGGCTCTGTCAACCCAGAAGCACAAGCAGAATACATTGAGGTTCGAGAACGTTTTGAGTTTTTACAAAACCAGGTTAAGGACTTGGAAAGTGCTTCGGATGATCTCAGAAAAGTAATAAGCGAGCTTGATGAGATAATGCAAAGGGAATTCATAAAGACATTCAAAGCGGTTAGTAGCGAATTTTCTAAAATGTTTAAACGTCTTTTCAATGGTGGGACCGCACACTTAATGATCTCGGATGAAAGCGATCCTATCGAAAGCGGCATAGATATTGAAGCCCGTCTACCCGGGAGGCGCGAACAGGGTTTGGCACTGCTCTCTGGCGGTGAACGGAGCTTGGCTGCTGTGGCACTAATTTTTGCATTGCTAAAAGTGTCCCCCACGCCGTTCTGTGTGCTCGATGAAGTTGATGCAATGCTAGATGAGTCGAATGTCACACGGTTCTGTGAACTTCTCAAAGAGCTATCATCCGATACGCAATTCGTGATCATCACACATAATCGCAGCACTGTACAAGCTGCTGATGTGATCTATGGTGTAACAATGGGGCGGGATACTGTCAGCCAAGTCATTAGTTTAAAACTAGATGAGGTTGATGAGACTTATATTGAATAGTATCCCATTATTGCAAAAAAATAAGAAGCTCACAGTATTTATGCGAGCTTCTTAAGTATTAATTTGCTTTGTTGTTATTGAGGTACAGCATATATAGCTTCCCGAACTGCAGGGGGTACCTCAGGTTCAACAGGAACAAAATCAATCCAGTAAGGTTCAATGCTGATATCATCTCTGGAATCGCGTAATTCACTCAACCAGGTCGTAAAGGTACTTTCCTTCAAAGTATTAAATTCGTTTGCATTTATAGGCATCACTTCTTTTCCCAACAATTGGATGATATGAAATCCAAATTGGGTTTGAATTGGTTGGCTTACATCACCAATTTCTAAAGCGAATACCGCATTCTCAAATTCCATTACCATGTTACCTTTGCCGAACCAGCCTAAATCACCACCCATCTCCTTATTTCCCTGATCTAAAGAATATTCCGATGCAAGTGCATACCAATCCTCTCCATCGTCTAATTTTCCAAGGATTTCAATTGCTAATTCTTCTGTTTCTACAAGGATATGACGTGCCCAGACTTGCTCTTCGAAGGGTTGTAGATCCGAGGTGATTTCTTCAAGTAATTTTTGCCATAGAATTTGAGTTTCAAAGACATACATCAGATCGGAGTGACTAAAGCCAATGTTTTTGATGCTATCAAGATAATTATCAATGGCTTTCGCATAGCCTTCTGTTGTATATAGTGTAGGGGTTGGAGTAATTGTCTCAAGTGGTATCTCTGTCTGCGGAGCTTCAGGGGTCGGTTCTTCTAAAGATTCTTTAGTGCCACTTGATGTCGCTGCAGCAGGAGAAGCTTCTTGGGTTGGTACCAAGGTACTGGTAGGCAACTCGCCTTCAGGTATTTCTGTTGCTGTTGCCATTGCAGTAGGTGTTGAAGTGAATCGAAGCAACGCCAATTGTTCCCCTGATAATGTAGGTGTACTTGCAAGGGTTGCAGTTTGTGTCGGCACGGGCGTACCTTCAGGGAAGAATTCGAATCCTGCTTGCATTGCTTTAGTTAACTCTTCTTCTGACACAGTGATACCGCGTCTTTCTGCTTCCTCATAAATCAGTATGTCATCAATCATTTGATCGATGACATCGTTCCCAACAAGCATTGGTTCGTCTAATAGATCAATTATTTGCTGCGCTGATGTTAAAAAGCTTGTCCCTTGAGCGCCAAACCAACTGGCATATTGCGCATTCATATATGCCTGATTGATTAGATTTATACGTGAATATTTTACTCGGGTTTGAAAATCATCCACATTGATGACTTTCTCTCCAACATGCGCAATAGGTTTTCGGGGTTTGATGATGTAATTATCAAACAGACCATAACCTACTAGTCCGATAATTATTGCCAGCAATCCGAAAGTGGCTATAAGAATATTACGTGTTTGGCGTCGTTCCCTTTCTTTTCTGGCAAGGTGTTTTTTTGACGTTTTCTTTGTAGGAATAGCTGTTTTTTTTGCCATAAATCGTCCTTTATTGATTATTTAGTATTGTGCCAAGCTTCACCAGCAAAAGGCAATAATGCTAAGTGTCGAGCATTTTTGATCGCTCTTGCAACCTCACGCTGGTGTTTTGCACATGTACCTGTCTGTCGACGTGGTCGAATTTTACCTATTTCATTGATGTAACGAGATAAAAGTTCAGTATTCTTATAGTCAATGCTTATGCTTTTATCTGTACAAAACTGGCATACCTTAGGTCTTGAATAATAACGTGGCCTATTTGACTTCCTGTAGTCTGACATTTCGTTAACTCCAAAATATTTTAATTTACAAAATCTTATATTTCTGTATTAAATGACATATCTTAACCATCAATTAATTCATTTTGCTTATTGTTGAGCATTACCATTTCTCTCGCAACAATTTCAACGCTCTTCTGCTTATTCCCTTCACTATCTTCCCAATGGCGTGTCTGCAATCGCCCTTCGATATAAATAAGCATACCCTTTATGAGGTACCGCTTACATATTTCAGCAAGGTTTCCCCAAGTAGCAACGTTAAACCATTCAGTCTCAGTATGTTTTTCATTATCTGTACCAGTCCACTTACGACTCGTCGCAATAGTAAATGTAGTAACTGAACGGCCGCTCGGTGTATACCGCATCTCAGGATCACGCCCTAGATTGCCGATGATCATAACTTTATTCAATCCTTGAGCCATTATTCAACTCCGCTTTGTGAAAGGGACTAAAGAAGCTTGCTAGTCGGAGCGTTTCACTATATAACGCATGACTTGTTCAACATACTTTAAATTGCGTTTCAACTCTGCGTTCGACTCTGGATCAAGCTTAATTTCCATATAGACATAGTAACCATCTGTCAGTTTACGGATAGGGTACGCGAGCTTTCGGTTACCCCAGTGATCCGTCTTTACGACTTCACCGTTGTTATTTTTTACCAGTTCATCAACACGTTCGATGACAGAAGTAAGCGTGGCTTCATCCAGGTCTGGTTGTACAATATAAACTAATTCATATTCTCGCATGAGTGACTCCTTTCCTCGGGTTTGCCCCAAATTATCACCGTGGGCGAGTTTGGGGTGGAAGGTAAGCCATGCTAACGTATGGCTTAAATCGAGTTGTAGTTTATCATAATGCTGTTTTTTTGAATAGGGCAAGTTTCTAGAAATCAACGTTGAAATAACTTGCGCGTAGAAAGACATAAATAAAATATATGGTAATCAAATAAATAGCCTCTTTTTTCCCTAAACGCCCTTTATTAAACCACAGGACGATCCAGAGAATTGCGCCTGTTACAGTTTCCCAAGGCAGATCCCATAGGATCAAAGGACGTGGAACAGCATATTGTGAGATAATCGCGCCCCCACCAATTGCGACAAGCGGATTGGTAATATTGCTTCCTACTAAAGCGCCAAGAGAAATACCATATTCTTTATTGCCAATACCAGCGATCGCCGTGGTTAACTCAGGTAAAGCAGATGCAACACCAAGTGTAACGACACCAATTAATGACCCGCTGATACCAGTCTCATTTACCATTATCTCAGTAACCTGCAAGACATAAGTGGCACTAACAACTGTGAGAGTTAGCATTGCTAGAGAAATAAGCGTATCGATTATGACATCTTTCACGTTTTGGGGAATATTTTTTGCGATGCCTTCGTTAGTGACAACATTATCTTCTTTTCGATAATGTTTTCGTTCATCCTTATATAAGAAATAATTATAGGCAATGAAGGTTCCAAATAAAATCAAACCATCAATACGCGAATAAGTTCCGTCTATCCCGAGCACAATGCACATAATTGTGGTCGCGATCATTGGAATCATACTTTTCCAAAGGAAATACTTGCGGAAGTATAAGGTCCCAGCCAATAAAACAACAATACCCATTATGAGCGTTTGCTGGACGACATCAGAGCCAATGTTAGCACCAAGTACAATAGCAGAACCAATTTTATAATCTAGGGTCTTTCTCAGAATATTGGTAGAAGCAGTAGCGTGGGCTGTGATCTCTGGGATGGATGTTGATAATGAAATAACGGTCATTCCCATGAACGTGGTAGAAAGATTAAAATATGATGCTATGCCAATGAGCTTCTTGACAGCAACATTAGCACAAAGAACAAGCAAAGCTAACGACGCTATGCCTACAGCTAAAACTGGCAGCAAACTCCAATTCTCCACACTAGTTCTCCTAACTTATCGCTGTGCTTGAAAAATGATTATATTTTCCACACATGAAATAACCGCAACCGAGCAGTATACCATAAATAAATTATAGCAAGCATTTATTCCTGTCCCATAAATATATAAATACCTAAGCCAGTTATGAGCTGGCTTAGGTATTCAATAAGCTATTTACTATTTTGGGGGTGAGTATTTAGTCTTTATCCTCTTTTTTAAGAGTATTACCCAAAATAAGTGAAACGCCACTCACTATCAATGATCCCAAGAGCGCTGACCAAAAACCATCCACATAAAAGCCAACACCAAACCAATTCACAGCAATGTTTGAAGCCAACATAAATACAGCTGCATTGATCACCAGTGTGAAGAGTCCCATTGTAAGGAAAATCAGACCACACGAAAGGAACTTCAAAACAGGCCGAACGATAGCATTGACAAATCCCAAAATCACCGCCATGATCGCAAAGACTACCCAAGCATTACCTGTAACTTCAATACCCGGAACAATCCAAGCAGCCAAGAACAATGCTGCGACAATGATCAACCATCTAAATATAAGTTTCATCTCAAATCCTTTCTGATTTTTATTTACTACAATAATGCATTTTCACTATTATGCACCAAAGATTATATTAGGTTTTTTGCAAAGGTCTTGACGGGCAACTGTTCGTAACCTTTCTTTTGGTAATACTGAATTGCTTCGTCATTATTATTCACGACTAATAGATAGTACCGGATACATCCTTTTTCCCTGAGCCTATTTTCAAATTGATCAATAAGTTCTGCAGCAATACCTCTATGGCGATATGCTTTATCTACAGCCAAGTGATACATCATACCCCGGCGGCCATCAAATGCGCCCATTAAAGTTCCGAGGAACATCCCATTTTCTTCAGCGACCAAAAATAAGTCAGCATCACGTTCGCATTTTTTCTTAATCTCCTCAAATTCATCAGATTGCCGCAGTTGAATCCCAGGTGCACAAGATTGCCAAAGTTTGACCACCTTTGAATAATCTTCTGACAAGTCGAATGTACGAATTTTTATCATGATATTAATAATCCTGATAAAACCATCAGCTCATGAAGCACAGGCATTTATTAATTTCCCGAATTAGTTTTATCATCCTGATAATTTTTCAAAATTATTTGATCCTTTGAAGAGATCAATTATCCGGTGACGATGTAATCATATCCAGAAAAGCCTCAACAACTTGCGGATCAAAATGCTTACCGGGTTGATCCTTAATATATTTCAGCGCTCTATCTTTAGAGAAGGCTGGACGGTAAGGGCGGTCAGAAAGGAGCGCGTCCCAGACATCCACCACGGCGAATATTCTAGCAGCAAGTGGTATTTCCTCGCCCTTCAAACCGCGCGGATATCCACTACCATCCCATTTTTCATGATGGCAGTAAGGAATATCCAAAGCCGGTAGTAAAAAAGCAACTGATGAGAGTAGTTCATACCCAAAATCTGGGTGCCGGCACATAAGCACCCACTCCTTTCCCGTCAACTGACCTGGCTTGGATAAAATGCTATCCGGGATTCCCATATTGCCGACATCATGCAGTAAAGCTCCGCGCCGCATATGCTCAATCTCAGACTCGCTGACCCCCATCCTTCGTGCCAGGCGTAAAGTCATCTCGGTAACACGCTGCGAGTGTCCCTCGGCCTCTTTGTCACGTAAATCAAGGGCACGCGACCAAACCTCAACGGTCGCATCGTAAGCCACAGCGAGTCGACCCGCGGTCCGCTGGGCTTCATTCTCATCACGCAAAGCTCTTTTTTTGATAGCATTGACTATTGCGGACCCTAGGCGCGCTATGCGGTCTTTCATCAGGTAATCAGCGGCACCCTTTTCCATGCACTTCATCGCAAGCTCCTCGTCAATCGTGCTGGATACAAGAATGAAGGGAATGTCGAAACCACTTTCATCTCTCAGAGCCAAAGCCTGTAGACCTGTGCATTGGGGGAGGGAATAGTCAAACAAGACGACATCCAATGTTGGTTTCAGGTGGGCAATGAAATCCTTTTCATTATCCACTAACTGCCAAGAGGGTTCGAAACCAGACTTGCGAAGTTCAATAAGCATTAGTTCAACATCAGCAGGATTATCATCAAGAATCAACACATTCAATGGTTTAGCCATAAGTATCGCTCCTCATGCTTGAATATTGATCAAGGTACACGAACACCCTTGAGATCATTGGAGTGTTGGCGCTTCATCATTCGGTAACACGTTTATGCAGGGCTTTGATGTCTGCCAACAACTGATTTATGTTTATTTATCATATAACGCAGATTAGCGCTACTCTGATTTCCATATTGAGAAGAAACTACTTAAATTATAGTATATAAATTTCGAGTAAGGATGTCATTCTTTTGGGATTCTTTATATGCCATTATATACTCAGACAATCAATTGAATCATAACTGTTGGAGTACCAGAGTTCTTTTCAATAAAAGAGATCATCACTTAAGATTAGCATAGGTGGGGAAAAAGGCAGGCATCTATAAGGTCATGTGTTCAGGCGATTTTTGAGGAGTTTTCGCAGTATCGTGTCCAGAGGGGGGCACGTCCTTCGGATCACAAGGATTTCTATACACCCCCCCCTAGCGAGGATTCTGGGTCAGTGACCCGCTTTTTATCCTAAAAACTTTTCCACTTTTCCCCCCTTAAGTGTGGGGGAAAAGTGGGAAAAGTTTTTAGGGTGTAGAGGATGATACTAACTTCAGGTTTCATTTAGCAGAACACATACATGACTTTAACCTGACGAGAGTTTCAACCGCTTGTTAGATGCTCTTGCTCTCCGGTTCGCCATACTTTGCCTGAATTGCTCGCCAAAGTTCCTCTGCTCGCTGCGAACCTATCAGCAATTGTCTGCCATTCAATAATTCTATCTGCACGCCACGATCGCCACTCACATTGTATGCCTTCCCTTTACACCCGTATCGGATACCCCAACCGCCATATTCTCTGATAGGGCGGTAAGTCAGTGCTTTACATTGTTTCACTTCTGTGAAGGCTATTCTGCGGAAAGTCCAATGGAATGGAAAAAAGCGAATGTAGATTCCATCATCGCGTACTTCGGTGACAAGCTGACAGAAAAAGAATAGCGCGGGCAAGCCAATGCCGAAGATGAACCAGAAAATGACTAATGGAATATCTGGCATAGGTATATTGCCGAATGGTCTATGTAGTAAAAGCTGTTTCACCGTCGCATACCATACCAACCCGGCAAGGACGAATACAATAACCCAAATCCAAACTTGGCGAAACGGCTGAACTTCACGGTAAAGCGGACTTGGCCCTTTCTCTTGGTTTTGCTGTTTGTTCAAAGATTTGCGATAAGATTTCATCTATTCTCTTTCTACACTTCGCGACTTCTCTCTGCGCCCTAACTGGTTGTTAAGCGCCAGAATTGCAAGATTGTCATGAATTTTCAATATTATACGGCAATAAGATTGATTTCTGCTGTATAAATCCATCCAAATTATCTATATCGTGTCTTTACCCTGAACAATACTAAATATTCATTCTTATACTACATATGTGCAAGATAAAAAACTGTCTACAGCAAAAACTGAGCACAGGTGTCAGATTTGACCCAGAAACGGCTAAAAAGGTGGATATGCTTGCTTAACTTAAACTTTCCAAAAGCCTGGCAACCTGAAAGTCAGAATTTTCTTCCTGTGCCAGTATTTTGATGATGATCTCATGGCATATAAGCATGTCTTCAACATGCTTGGAGGCGCTGGTGTTCGGATCGCTACTGCTTGAAATAAAGGCAGCGGTCATCATCCACCAAAGGAGGTTTTCGAAGGCTTCTTTGTTGAACCAAAGGACATCATTATGACGGTTAATTTCAAGGAATGATCGAATTTGATCATCCGTCAGCCATTCCTCAAACAATTCGGAAAGCGGTTTCTCTTCAATCTTCTTGTACCAATTTTGGCTGGATGTCAGCAGCTTAATCGTCATAACA
>Ga0255364_10276_pt1 | contig 11975 bp, 10 predicted proteins | sample ANMaggSSYBR01G12_FD_182087 | JGI IMG/M metagenome (GOLD analysis project Ga0255364, IMG submission 182087) | Sediment cell enrichment communities from methane seep in Santa Monica Basin, California, United Staets - ANME aggregate JGI... | ecosystem: Environmental > Aquatic > Marine > Cold seeps >...
CACATGAAGCATAAAAAACGGATTGGACGTGAGGAAACCTGTATTTTTCATGCTTCAGAAGGGGGCTGACTCTCTCACGCTGAGTGACGCTGGTTTATCTACGGTGCATATTGCACGGAATGAGGGGCAAAGGCTCTTTTTTGCTGAAGGGTGGGAATTTTAGAAAATGGTACTTTATTAGGGGTCTCGCCATGATAAAATCTTCTGCCGGTTGGCGGGCCGAAAGCTCTGGCTGATAGCCTTTTTTCCCCGCCACCACCACGCCCAGAAATCATGGGGACGGGGGCCCCCATGTCAAGTATCATTTTCACACCCTACAAATGCTAGGGGCAATTTTAGAGGGCTTTTGAGCGATTTTGGCAACCTAACGTTAATTATGTTTCAAATGCGCGATAATCTCTTAGGCGTTATGTTCCATGATGGAAGATAATATCTGGGAAGTTATCGCCCAACCTCACCAACCCAGCGGGTTTGGATCCATATTCAAAGTATAGCATGAGGATTTATTAATTCGTGTCCCCAACTAATGGTTTTTTTGTTTGGGGGCAGTTAACCCCAGGGATAAAAACAAGCAATACTAGAATTTCCCTCTGATTACTGAGTTGGATTGAATTAATTTGCAAACACGAACCACATCGGGCCAAGTTCCTGCCCTAATATTTGCGCTCTTTGTTATAATAACTTGGCTTAGGTTTCTATAATTAATCGGGAGGATGTATGTCGCAGCAGATCAAGTTTGGAACAGATGGATGGCGGGGTCATGTTGGAGAAAATTATACTTTTGCAAATGTCCGCCGCTGTACACAGGGATTTGCGTCCTACCTGGCAGAGCAGGGTTTTCAGGATCGCTGGGTGGTTGTGGGTCATGACCGCAGGTACCAGGCTGAACAATTCGCGGCTGCAGCCGCTGAAGTATTGGCAGGCAATGGATTTAAAGTGTACCTGACCGCTGGCCCAACGCCGACTCCGGTCATATCCTATGCCGTGGTTGATAAAAAAGCAGCCGCTGCGATCAATATTACAGCCTCCCATAATCCATATACCGATAACGGTTTTAAAGTACGGGATGAAAATGGCGGGGCGATTGATCCAGAGGGCCTGATCAGGATTGAATCGAATATTCCAGAGAGTGAAGATGAGGTTAAACGGACTCCGCTAAAAGATGCCATTGATGCCGGAGCTATCGTGATGTTTGATGCTGCACCTGCTTACATCACTCACATAGAAACCCTGATTGACCTGCAGCCAATTAAAGATGCTGGTTTACGGGTGATGGTAGATCCGATGTGGGGAAATGGCGCAGGATGGTTTCCCAAACTGATCGGAGGTGGAGCAACTGAGGTCTTTGAAATTCACCAGGACCGGAATCCGAACTTCCCGGAAATGACCCGCCCGGAACCAATACCCCCCAACGTGGATGTTGGTTTAAAAGCTACCCTGGAACATAAAGCAGATGTATTGCTTATTAATGATGGGGATGCTGACAGGCTTGGCATTGGAGACGAGAAAGGTCAATTTGTCAATCAGCTGAGGGTGTATGCTTTAATGGCATATTACCTCTTGGAAATCCGCGGAATGCGGGGGCCGATTGTAAAAACTCTCTCCACAACCACAATGCTGGAAAAATTAGGCAAGATATACGATGTCCCGGTCTATAATACCGGTGTTGGATTTAAGTATGTTGCACCGAAAATGGTTGAAACTGACGCTATGATCGGCGGTGAAGAATCCGGCGGGTATGCCTTTAAAGGAAATGTGCCGGAGCGTGACGGAATTCTGGCCGGCCTTTATTTCCTTGATTTTATGGTAAAGATGAACAAAAAACCATCTGAATTAGTGGAGGTTTTATTTGATAAAGTAGGCGCTCATTATTACGATCGGATAGACACTCCCTTTAAGGGAGATCGGGCAGATAAGATCCATAGAATTGAAACTGCGGACCCGGATACAATCGGCGGGTTAAAGGTAACCGATTTGGTAACTGTTGATGGGTACAAATTTGTATTGGAAGATGGCGGCTGGTTGTTAATCCGGTTTTCCGGAACCGAACCGATTATCAGGGTTTATTGCGAGACAACTTACCCGGATCGTGTGAAGGCTATTCTGCAGGATGGACTGAAGATAGCTGGAATTGATGATGGGGACATGTGACCCTGACAGATACCCATTGCCATTTGAATTTTAAAACCTACCAGGACGATTTACTGGATGTGTTATCCCGCGCGGAGGCGACCGATATCAAGCGCATCCTGGTTCCGGCTATTGATCTGGAAACAAGCTGGGAAGTGCTGAGGCTGGTGGATACTTATGAGATGCTGTATGCCGCAGTGGGTGTGCATCCAAACAGCTCTCAAACCTGGAATTCGGATTCAGCCGGGGAGTTAGAATCTTTGGCTTCCCATCCAAAAGTGGTTGCGATTGGAGAAATTGGTCTGGATTATTACCGGGACACAGCGCCAAAAAATATCCAGATCGATGTATTAAAGAAACAGCTCCAGATAGCGGGCAGAAGAAAATTGCCAGTCATCCTTCATGTCAGAAATAAAACCGAAGAAGACAGGGCCTGCATCAAGGATTTATTGAAAATTTTAGAGGATTGGGTAACTGAGGAGGGTACTTTACCTCAAGAGCTTAAAAGCAGACCCGGTGTTATCCATTCATTTTCAGGTAACCTGGAGGAGAGCAAACAAGCGCTGCAGTTAGGATTTTATATAGGGATAACAGGGTCAGTTACATTTAAGAAAGCGGATGCAGTACGGGAAGTTGTCCTGCACACCCCCCTATCAAAATTGCTGATTGAAACGGATGGTCCATTCATTACACCGCATCCATTCCGGGGAAAACGTAATGAACCTGCGCACGTTCGTTATATTGTTGATAAAATAAATGAAATAACCGGAAATCCGCAGGAAATTATTGCAAGACAGACAACAGCAAATGCCGTCAGTCTGTTTCAGTGGGAGTAAGAATTTGATGTATTACGAGTTTGCTAGTTCGATTGAAGATAAATTATTGCTGGCGGAACAGAAAATGATGTCCAGATCTTCTGGACACCATCCGGATTTGACCGCAGCGTTAGAACATTTATTGGCTTCCGGCGGAAAACGGATTCGGCCAATTATTACCTTGCTGATGGGTTCCTTGCTGGGAGCAGACGATGAGAAACTAATTTCACTGGGTGCTTCTATTGAAATGCTGCACACGGCAACCCTGGTTCATGACGATTTAATTGATGGTGCACTGTTCCGCAGAGGAAACCCCACAATCAATTCCCACTGGACCCCTTCAGTAACAGTGTTAACGGGAGATTATATATTTGCCCAGGCAGCCGAGCTGGCTGCGGAAATCGGATCCACCGAAGCCATGAGCCTCTTTGCAGAGACCCTCAGCACAATAGTTAATGGAGAAATCTCACAACTTCTGGGGCGAAACAAATTTTCTTCCCGGGAGGATTATTATCACCGGATTTATGAGAAAACTGGCTCGTTGTTCTCTCTCTCCGCGAAATCCGCAGCGTTGATTAGCCCTGCAGATAGAAAATACATTAACCCGGCAGAAGAATACGGCAGTGAAATTGGGAAAGCCTTCCAAATTGTAGATGATGTGCTTGACTTTACCGGAGATCAGACCCGGATAGGAAAACCCATCGGCAGTGATTTACGCCAGGGAGTGCCTACTTTGCCATCCTTGTATTACGGAGAACAAAATCCGGGGGACAAGATCCTGAAAGATGTGCTCGATGGATCTGCCAGCGATTCCGAAATTGATCAACTTATTGAGCGCATAAATCAGAGCGGAGTCATACAATTGGCGATGAATGAAGCCAGGGAGTGTACAAAAAACGCGATCAGCTCCCTGTCAGGATTTCCCAAAGGACATGATCGGCAAGCTTTGGAAGATCTTGCGAATTATATCGTTGACCGGGATTTGTAAATATAAAGGAAAAATTAAAATGGAAATCCCGCTTGATTTATTCAAGCGGGATTTTGTTTTTCTCGGCAGTAATAAATTTAGGGGATGTTCTGATTATAAAAATTGTAAATCGCTTCTGATAACTGTCCTACGAGGAAAGACGCATTATCCCAGATAAGCTGCTGGGGATGATAGAGAAATATAACCAGGACATAGTCACCACCCGGGGAAAAAATAATACCGGCGTCACCCAGGGTTTGCATGATTCCATTATAGGTTACCCAGCCATGTTTATGAGCAACCTCGGTCACATCAGGGACACCGGCTTCTAACAAAGACGGCATCTTGTTCTGGGAGAGATAGTCGATCATGATCTGGCATTCTGCCTGGGTAATCTCGTCTGAAAATACAGCCTTAAAAGTCCCTTGACCATTATCCGCGCATAAATAAATGTCTTCAAGCAGCATCCCTAGATCTGATGAGGTGGACTGATTGTATATATCCGGATCAGTGGAGATATCTTCCCGTTGATTGGCCGGTGTTTTATAAACTTTTAATAAAGGAGAACCCAATCCAAATTCCCCGGCTAAAAATGTGTTTTCCAGCCCTAATGCCTGCATATCGTCCGTTACTTCCAGGGGAGCCTGGCTGGGATGGATTACTCGTTCCATGACCCAATCAGCCGGGTCATTCCCGGATTCGATGATCATTTTTCGGAGCAGGTTCAACGTTTCCGGGTCTTCGTCTTCGTCAATCCGCCGGAAAATCGAAGTCATAATCGGAATTTTCACAATACTCGCTGAAGTAAATGCCACATCCGGATTGGTTGAAATTTCAAACCCATTTTGATATGCAAAATGTATTTCTTCAATGGTGCTTATATTGAGCATGTAAAGTCCAACAACTCCGTCAAACCCATTCAGATCAATCGTTTGCAGGAGTAAAGTTTTGAGGTTTTGCAGGGAAGGCCTGGGCGGATTGGTTTGTTCTCTTGGTAGATTTACTGACCTGTTAGTCACTGACTTCATCGAACTGTCAATTAGCAAAACAGCTGTATCAATATCAAGTACAGTGCCTAATGTGCCGGGCGAAAAGCTGACCGTCCCAGCTTGAGGTACTGCAGGAGAGGGCGGTTTGTCATATCGGGATGCAATTTCATCCACTAAATAAGTCCTCAGGCGGTCTTCCGAGTAATTAGCCCGTAAAGGAATTGAAACTCTGGATATTTGACGTCCCCAGAGATAATCCCAAAATCCTATCCAAAATGAGTGTTTAGTGCGTTCCAGGTCGGCTGCAGCAAGCATGCTTTCCAGATCCAATTCAAATCCACAAATTGATGGGGAGAACAGGATTGTTTGATCATCATAATGAAGTTCTACCGGCAGGGTATAAACTTCTAATAATCGCTGAGCAGCTTCCTGTCGGTTAAGTCCGCCAACCGGAACCTCGGCTATATTCATACTGCTGGGATAAGTTGTCCGCAGTCTGCTGAAACGGACAAACTGCAGAGTCGCAAAGATCACAGCGGCAATGATAAAAAACACTGACAGCCAGCTTAATGCTGAAAAAGAAGGACGTCTTTTCAAACCGATTCTCCTCTTAAGGAAAGATTACTACAGGGGAAAGTTTATCACAGGAAACCCAGGTTGCCAATTAAATCGAAAAACTATCCATACTGTTGAAAGGAGAGATCATGGGATGCGAAAATCTCACCAGGATTCAATTTACAATCCAGTTTTCCATTACCTCAAGGTGTTCTTTTGCTTGGATATCTAAGCCTCAGGAAGTTCGATAACGCAGTTGTCTTTCCCAAAATCCCCTAGTATGTACTCGTCTGCTTCCCATTCGTTATACCATTTTTCATTGTTCAACAGGTAGCGGAATTCGTGGTTTTTTCCTGGTTCTAATTCAACTGTGATCTTAAAATCACCATTCTTTAGAGACTCCATCGGAGTATTTGTAAGACTCCAATCATTGAAGTCTCCTACCAGGTGTGAGGTAGAGATGTCATATTCAGGTTGTTCATGTTTCGCCAGACGAAATGTCACCTTATAAATATTCCGGCTTTTCACATATTGTTTTTTAACCATTTTAATCCCTTGTATATGACATTCGTCCAAATTTCACGTTAATTTTATCATAAGTCTATATATAATGGAAAAGAGGTGTTAGTTTATTTTCTCCAACCAGAAAAAAGAAAAATCTTTCATTTGAAGAATATTGGTTCCTTGAGAGTGAGAGCTGACATATTGCGCACAATTGAATTATTTTTGACCCTGTAAAAACGGGAAATATGCTCTATAGTAAGAATAGATTCGTTAGATAATTGATTTCATCTAGGATTGCCAGGAAGGTAATGATGTTAAGGATTTTCTTGTCATATTTGGCCCAGGCAGTTTGGGCGAGGAATATTGTTCAGAATTGGGGATTTGCGAGAAAAATGTCGGCCCGCTTTGTCGCTGGCGAAACCCTCGACGAGGCGATTGTTGTCATTCAAGTATTGAATAAGAAGGGGATAAATGCAACCCTGGATCATTTAGGAGAAAACGTTTGCACAGAAGAGGATGCCCGCCAATCCACTGATGAAATTATAACCATTATTGACAGGCTGAAACAAGTAGGGGTTGCCTCAGGCGTTTCTATTAAACTAAGCCAGATCGGACTGGTTGTCGATTCGGCCCTTTGCGAGGAAAACCTGCTGAAAATTCTGGATCGTGCAAAAAATAAAGACATTTTTATCCGGGTTGATATGGAGGACTCTTCATTAACAGAAGAGACCCTGAATTTATTCACCAGGACGAGAAACCAGGGCTATCATTCTATTGTTGGGATCGCAATCCAGTCTTATCTCTTTCGGACTGAAGACGATGTCCGTAAACTGCTGGAAACCGGCAGCAAGATCCGTATTTGTAAGGGAGCATATAAAGAACCTCCCGAAATTGCCTTTCCAAAGAAAAGAGATGTTGATAAGAATTTCGATAAAATCACTAAGCTCCTTCTGGACAGATCCCTGTTGGAAGAGTCGAGAATTAGCTCTGATGGTTCTTTCCCTCCTATCCCGGCGATCGGGACTCATGATCAAGAAAGAATTAATTATGCCCTGGAATATGCGAGATCAATCAATTTACCGTTGCAAGGTTTAGAGATTCAAATGCTGCATGGGATCCGGTCAAATTTACAGGATCAGTTGGTAAAAGAGGGTTGTCCTGTCCGTGTTTATGTTCCTTATGGAAGCGAATGGTATCCCTATTTTGTCCGCCGCCTGGCGGAACGTCCCGCAAATTTGTGGTTTTTCCTGTCAAATCTTTTCCGGTCATAGGTCAGTCAGTAAGAGGAGTATAAAAAGGGGGAGGCAATAATTAAGAAATCAACCTCTGGACTTGAAAGGTAGTTATAATCTAAGGTATATGATTGAAGTCCAGAGATTGAATCTCCTGAAACATGTCCGTCCCATCCATCTGGTGACGACCGTCGCTCTCTATCTGCTTGGAATAGGGTTTGCCCACTATCTGGGGCAGAGCATTGACTATTCTTTGTTCCTGCTGGGGTTAGCCTGGCTGCTTCTCCTCCAGCTGGGATATTATTTTCTGGGCGATCATTTTAAAACACCATTTGACGCGGGATTGTATAAACGGCTGCCTTTTAGATCGGAGGATAAACCAGCTGAACCAGCTCAATCCGGAGAAACCCTGCTCTATATTTCGGTCTCGTGTTTTGCCGGAGCGGTTGTCATAAGTGTTCTGCTTATATTACAGGGGGCTGTCAGCATCTCAACAGCAGTTTTGATGGGATTGTTTTTTGCAGGATTTTTTCTACTGGTGGTGCCAGGTCTTTCTCTTGATCTGTCGGGTGTAGGAGAAATTATTACTTCATTTACCCTGGTTATTATTCCTCCGGCATTGGCATTTTTCCTCCAGTTTGGCTCATTTCACCGGTTTTTAGCACTTGGTATATTTCCTCTTTTTCCGCTGCACCTGGCGCTGATCCTCTTGTTGCGATTGCCAGGATATAGTCATGACTTAAGGGAAAACAGAAAAAACCTTCTGGTCAGGGTCGGATGGATCCAGGGTATTTTTCTCCATAACCTGATGATCTTCAGCGGGTTCTTGTTGTTCGGTGTGGCAATATTGTTTGGATTTCCAACCCGTATTGTAGGGTCTGTTTTCCTGGTTCTTCCCGCGGCACTTTATCTGGTATGGTACTTGTCTCAACTGGAGGATGGAGCTCCGGTTCTCTGGCCGATAATTACCCTTCTGTCCCTGGTAACGTTTTTCCTGCCGGTTTATTTATTAGCCTATTCTTCCTGGATGCGGTAAACCAGGAAATTGCCTGAGGCCTTATGCCTGAATTCCTTTCTTTAGTCACCCCTGATAAAGCCCTGGAGCTCTTGTTTAACGCAATTAATCCTGAAGTAAAATCAGAGATTGTTCAAACCGAAAAGGCTTCAGGTAAAGTTACAGCTGAAGATATTCTCTCCCTCCAAAATTTACCAGATTTTAAACGATCAACCGTGGATGGTTATGCGGTCCTGGCAAAGGAAACCCATGGTGCGGGAGAGAGCCTTCCGGCTTACCTCACCATAAAAGATGAGGTCCCTATGGGGGATGAACCAGAATTTTCTCTTGCCAGCCAGGAATGTGCCTTAATCCATACCGGTGGTATGCTGCCGAAGGACGCAGACGCGGTTATTATGATTGAGGACACCCAAATTCTTGAATCAGGGGAAATCGAAGTGTTCAGGGCGGTCGCGAAAGGAGAAAACGTGATTGAAGTTGGGGAGGATGTCTCTGCCGGGGAAACAATTATCCCCAAAGGAACCCGGCTCAGGCCGGCAGAAATTGGCGGGTTAATGGCTTTAGGAATCACGTCTATAAGAACCGCGATACCGCCAGTTATTGGTATCCTGTCAAGCGGTGATGAAATAATTCCTCCCTCACAAAAAACAAAACCTGGAGAAGTGAGAGATATCAACTCCTATACCCTGGCGGCATTAATCGAGGATTTAGGGGGAGAAGTAACCCATTATGGTATTATTGCTGATAGTCGTGATGAGATGCTGAAAGCTTTGAAAAAAGCCCATCAAGAATGTGATCATTTGATTGTCACAGCCGGTTCATCTGCCAGTACCAGGGACCTGACAGCAGAAATTATGAACATCCTTGGTGATCCGGGGGTTCTTGTCCATGGAATCAGCATTAAACCGGGGAAACCAACAATATTTGCGGTATCCGGCGGGAAAATAATGATTGGGCTTCCTGGTAACCCGGTCAGCGCTCTGGTGATTGCGACAATATTAGTTTCACCGATTATCGAGGCGTATTTAGGAGTAAAAAGTTCCAGGCCTGAGCCGGCACTGTTTGCTGAGTTGACGGTGAATATCTCCTCTCAAGCCGGGAGGGAAGACTGGATTCCGGTTCGAGTAATCAAAACGCCAGAAGGCAGCTTTCTCGCTGAACCTGTTTTTGGCAGAAGTAATTTAATTTTTATCCTGGCCAGATCAGATGGTTTAATAAAAATACCTGCATCTGCAACCGGGCTCGAAGCTGGATCATTGGTAACAGTTCGTTTGATATAAGGAAGAGAATCGATCATGAATTCAATCCTGACTTTACCGGCTTTGTTCTATATCTGCATCGCGATTTATTCCTTCAGCCTGATAATTAACGCATTACGTAAGCTCCGTGTTTATAAACAGGCAGATTATTTGTTGGTGATTTTGCATGGATTATTTTTACTGATAACGCTGTTGTTATTTGGTACTGAGCTTTCCTGGTGGAAATTCCTGGACCAGGGGATCCGGCTGCATCTGCCGTGGTACGGTATGCTGATGTTCAGCGGTGTGTTTTACGCCTTAACGCTTGCGGTATTTAAAACAGAGAACCCCGGTTGGATTTGGTTTGTTGGGAGTATTCTAATCGTTGTTATAGCTGCTTTAGCGGATGCGCGGTCCTTATTCCCGGGAGACTTAATTTGGGGAAGCCGGGGAGAGGGTTATTCATACTCGACTTTATCAATTGTAATCCTGGCTTTGGGATGGGGAATTTTAGTCATTCTATCCAGTATCCACCTGCTGAAGGAATATCGGGTTACTGAGAAAGCTGTGGTGAAGCAACGGGCCATTTATTGGACTGCAGCCTTGATTCTCTACCTGGGCAGCTCGGTTCTTTATCGTCTGGATCACTACCTGCTGGGGAGCTTGCTGCTGCTCTTTACCATAATAATATTAAATTTCCTGGTACTCACTTATCGACTGCCAGATCTCAAATTGCTGACTTTTAAGGCAGCTGGTTTTTCGCTGACCGGGATTGTCATTATCCTGTTGTATGCCTTGGGATTTCTGATTCTGGAGAAGTATTTCCTTGGTTTTTCCTGGTATAAGCCAGTATATAATGGCGCTTTCTTTTTCCTGATCGCCCTGATATTCTTTTTCCCGGTTCACCGCCTGGTCCAGGCGATTCTCCAGAAACTGACTACCAAAGAGAGAAGCCGGAACCAGGAAATCCGCAGTTATAGCAAAACGTTAAGCAGTATTCTCGATATTGATTTGCTTTCCAAAGTTACTATTGAATTGATTTGTGAAACCCTGGAAGTAAACAAGGGTACATTGTTCCTCGTGGATCGAATTGAACCGGAGAAAGACCCGCCTAATTGGCGCTTAAGAGCGGTTCAGGGAACAACGGTTACGTTGCCGGATCTCGATTTTCTTCCTGCAAGCAGCCCGATAACCAAAGTTCTCGCGGAAGAAAAGCGTCCACTCACACAGTCGGAGCTGGAATTTATCCCGAAGTTTCAAACCGTTCCCGAAAATATTGTAGCCTGGATCAATGCGCTGGAAGTAGAGGCGTTGGTGCCGATCCATACCGAGGATGAATGGATTGGTTTGTTTGCTTTATCCCAAAAACGATCCGGCGCATCATTCTCGGATGACGAAATTGAACTGCTTTCCTCTTTAGCTGATCAGACCTCTGTTGCTCTTCAGAATGCCAGGCTGGTTGAAAGTTTGACAAAAATCGATAGCCAGCTCCGGAGGGTTAAAGCATCTAAGAATACCGCCCTGGATAAAATTGAACGGATTAAAAAATCTGCCTCAGACATAATCAGTATCAAAGCCCACGAATTACGATCACCGCTGACAGTGGTCAGCGGATATTCTCAGCTGTTGGCAAATGATACTGAGCTCATGAAAGATGAATATTATGCTGAATTGATTAAAGGAATTCTCTCTGGGTCTGACCGGCTGCAGAATATTATTGAAAATATGATCTCTACAGCGAGTATTACACCGAGCAATCTTAAGATTGGCACTCGGCCGCTCTCTCTTTATACAATCGTAGACAATATTTGCAGGGATCTGCAGGGGCAAGTTCAAGCGAGGAAAATCACTCTTTCCCATGATAACCTGGGTGAAATTCCTGCTGTCTATGGCGATAGTGAGGCTTTAAAGAAAGTTTTTGAGATCCTGATTAATTATGCAATGACCCATACTCCGAGTGGAGGAAAAATTACCATAACTGGCAGGTTTATTCCGCCCAGATCGGATATTCTCAAATGGGAAGGGGCTGAAATCATTGTCTGTGATACTGGAATAGGCATTGACTCAGAAGCGAAAGACCGCTTTTTCCAGGAGCACAGGAATCCTTTTGTTGCTGATTTTTCACTGCTGGATGAAATTGCAGATGGCGAGGAGCGCCCGGGAGAACAGTTGGCGATTGCCAGAAGCATTATTGAAGCGCATAATGGGCGGGTGTGGGTTGAACGGATGGAAAAAGACACGGAGCACCTGCCAGGAAGCGAATTTCATGTAGTGCTTCCCCTCGAGCAGCAGTCTAATATCACCCAGCCCGACCGGGGCTAGGCAATTTCCTGGAACCCGGCGATAGCCATCAGCATGCCCGAGAGGAATAACCCCGATACTCTCCTTTTTTGTTGTGATATTTTGACGCCCATATCAGTTGGTTTTCACCATAACCATGATTGGGGTTTCAGTGGTTTAACGAATGATTCTTGCCTTGTTTTGAAAGGAATTTAGATCCATTTCCACCCAGGTGGCGCAGAATTGATTA
>Ga0255364_10278_pt1 | contig 11949 bp, 10 predicted proteins | sample ANMaggSSYBR01G12_FD_182087 | JGI IMG/M metagenome (GOLD analysis project Ga0255364, IMG submission 182087) | Sediment cell enrichment communities from methane seep in Santa Monica Basin, California, United Staets - ANME aggregate JGI... | ecosystem: Environmental > Aquatic > Marine > Cold seeps >...
CTTGTTTCATGTATTCGATGCCTTACCGAACGCAATTTGCTAATTATTTTATTTTTTCCACAATGAGCAGAAAGTTCACTTTGGCCGTTGCTCCCATAAATTGAAATACTGGAGAAACATATGGGGTAACCGATACTAATTCACCTTCAAGTTGATTTAAGAATTGTTCCAACCTCTCCTGCGCAGTATCCTGCTTGACCTTCAAACGATGGACCCGATATTTCATTGGAAATTTCCTTTTTTATTTCTTTCATTATAGCAAATCGTATATTTAAATATGAATTCGTACACCCATAAGAAAAATAACTGCATTCCGCTAGGTTAACAATATTAGTAAACCTTGATCTCTAAAAAAATATCCCAACTGGAATTGAGATAATATCCGCCTGGTCGTAGGTTTACCTTAAGGTACTAGCCTTCAGCTGTTACCCACCCGCGATGGTCGCCTGATGCTCCCTCGCTCCGCGCACCTCCGTTCTCCGCTCTTGCAGAGAACTACGGCGCGATCCTCTCGCCCCGACTTAACTTATTTTATTTCCAGAAAAAACTCTGCTCAGTGGGTGAAAAGGCAGAATTTCTCGGACTATCAGCATATGATTAGAATCGGATCATCGAAAACCCTGACAGAGATAGTGAATGGGTTTCCAGGGATCAGTCCACCCCTGGTAGGGGATCAACGATCGCAATAAGCGCAAGTTCCACGAATGCTTCCTGGAATTCATTCTGGAATGTACCATCTGCGCGTGGCAAGTAGTATTGGAAGCCAGATGGTTTTGATGCCACCTGCCCCCGACAGTGAACCGTTGGCGTTCCGATGTGGTTAGATTCGTCGATATTATCCAGTACAGTCCAACTACTAACCCCGTCAACCGCAAAACCGTACTGCATCTTATCACCACGCAGAATGTTATTTATGACAGTGCCGCCATATGGTGTTGGTATGGTTTCTCCTTCATCCAGGCACAGCCAGACCCTTGGCCCCATCGGTACAGCAATGCGGATGACTGCTCCAGAAGCTTCGATGATATTGTTCTGTACGATCGTGCCGGTAAAGTCACCATTGTAAAGTTCTGGTTCCACCATGTGGATTCCGCCCAACAGGGTGCGGGTTTCAGCGCGGATGATGTTGTTTTCGATAAGCGAACCCGTCGCTGCAAAGATGACTATGGCTCCATCGGTAGCATCCACGATGAGATTATTGCGAATGATGCTGTTGGTGCACGCCAGCGAGATACCGTCAGCCCAGGTGTAATCCGACATGCCGGCAGGCCCGATTTCGCTATCCTCAACGAGGGCTTCCGTGCAGGGTTCAATAAGGTGCAGCGCTGACCAGCTGCGCGGTTCTGTGATTTTAACTGCGCGGATTACCTGACCCCTGGAATACCCGCCGGCATACACAAGGGCGTCTCCCTCCCTGTAGCCCAGGTTAGGGCGGTTTCCATCTATGATAATATGACTGATGACAGCCTCATCACTGTCTCTCATCTGGATTGCAGTGGTTTCAAATTCTGAAACAATCCGCAAAACTGCACGTCGGTCATCCTCAGGAAAGCCTTCAGTGTATATCTTTTGGCGCGCTGAATCGATGAAGACTGGAGATTTCAATTCGAATACCGCACCCTGGCACAGGACTGCCTCGCTGCTGCTAAATTTCAGACGGTCATTGATGGTGTTTTGATCACCACCCGCCAGGCAAGGTTCCTGCGTGGGAAGTGGTGTTAGAGTTGGTTCAGGCGCTGATTTAAATGAATTTGAACAAGACACCACAAAAAGCAATGTCAAAACCAGAAGTAGTTTTACAGTTTTCATATAAATTCTCCTCAGGAAAAAAAGAACTAATAAACAATATTTGTCTGATCCTTTTTTTTAATTATATATAATCTGAGCCGCCTTTCCCATTTTCGTATGCAATTCGTGTGCAACCCCTGTGGAAACAATGGACACTGTACTACACTGTAGACATACCTGTTGCTGAATGGGTTGCAAGAGTCCGGAGGTTTACCTAAAGGTACTAGCCTACGGCGTCGCGATCCTCTCGCCCCGACTTTATTATGAGGTTGCTAAGGTGCAACCTCATTTATTATTCTTCTGCAATTATTCTGTCAATTTCTTTTGCTTATCAGACAACTAACTCTAAATAAACAGTTTCATAAATTATCGCCGTTCCCAATTTACACCGGTGTTGTCTGAAACAACATCAAATTCAAGTTCATAGGTGAAACTAATTAGAAAAGTGAATTCTTTTTGCCCATTGTCACATTTACATGCCGCCTCGGATATTTCAAGCAATAGCCCATCTGCTTTTCCAGAACCGGTAGCAACAACACCAGTTGGGGCATTGCCGTCCCCTTCCGTGATGCATGCACGAGCACCATCATCGATATAGGTCATATAGAAATCACCATCTGGTTGCTCGGTTATCTCAAGAGTCATTGCGCTGCCATCGCTATCAACCGCGTACCATGTCCCGACCGCATCTGCGAAACCTGCCTCTTGCTTTGCTTGAACACCCATACAAAACTGCTGGTGTCCTTCTGCACAATAAACAGAATTGCCGCCAACCATGGTCTGCAGTACCTGGACATCCATCATGTCCTCAGCGGAGATGTCGTTCGGATCAGCGGAAAGCACAACCAGGTCAGCCACTTTGCCTGGCTCGATGCTGCCCTTAATATCTTCTTCAAAGGTTCCGTAAGCACTGTTAATGGTCAGCATCGGCAGAAGCTCATTCACGCTGAGTGCTGCCCTTTCAAGCATCCAACTCTCGGGTGGAGTATTCCCCGGGCTAATTTGTGTCACACTTCGATACAGCAATCCCATTACAGAAACATGGGAAGCATTCAAGTATTCCTCATTTCCCTCCGGAGTACCCAACTGAGGCGGGTTAAGCGGACTGGCTACCATCATCATCCCGCTGTCCAGGTAATTGTGCCACTGAAACATATTGTCAAAACCTTGTTCTTCCGATAGGTTACGGATATCTTCCCAGCCCCAAATTTGTGCCGGAAAACTTGTTTGGATCGAAGCAATTATGCCTAGGTCCGCCATTCTGGCAACTTGTTCATCGCTCGAACCAACAGAATGCTCAATGCGGTAACGATAATCGCCATTCAGGTCATCGCCCATTGCATACTCATATGCGTTTAACGCAAGTTCATGGGATTGCATTCCGACAGCTTTCACCGTGACGTGCCAGCCTTCCAATTGGCGCTCGCGAATGAATTCATTTAGATCATTTTGCGTCCAAAGCTGTACTCTGCCCGAGTCGAAATCAATGAATATTTTTAAACCCGCAATACGCAAATAGGGGCTGAATTGTTGATGAGGTTCATATTGTTGATACCAGTCCCCAAGAGGATCCCCACCAAATGTATTTACGATCAAATAGGCGTTGATTCGCGTGTGCAATTCCCCGGCTGCGTCCGCGGCGATCATCTCTTTTATTTGATCAGAATCTACTGCCAATTCAACCAATCCTGTCCAACCCTGCGAAACCCATTCAAGAGTAGATTCTTCAATTGTAGAAAAACCCCATTTACCTCTTTGTGTCGTTCGATGGGTGTGGCTGTCGATAAAACCGGGTGTCATGGTTGATCCGTTGAGGTCGATAAGCTTTGTATCCACCCCGGCAAACCCTAGGATTTCATCATCCGTTCCAACAGCAACAATGAATTCATCCTGGATTGCAACTGCTTGTGCTTTGGGCAGGTTTTCATCCATAGTAAGGACATTCGCATTGAAGAAGATTGTATTGGGTGGTCCGGCAGCAGGCTGGACAGGGTCGTCACTTTCCGACTGTGCTGGAGCGGTTTCTTCTTGAGGTCCGCTTGAGGGTTGAGATGGGGTTCCTTGAGGATTTGAAGGAATTGAATATATTTCATCCAAATGCTGTTTGATCTGAGCAACATTTGGCTCCAGGCATACATGGATGTTTGGCTCACCATTGGGAACAACGACAGTTTGTCCAAGAGTATCCCCATCATCCGTTACTACATCAAGGGAAAGAAATTCAAAACTACATAGATCAGGCTGAACCATGATGACAGCTGCCGTTTGGTCAAAGATTTCAACAGTTGCCAGACCGTAGTCATCGAACATAATATCGTAGAGATCTGCTGTAAAGATAGCTTTTTGATCACCTTCATGCCATGAAAGGGTTTCTTCCTTGGTATGAATAACCTGATTGGTAGCGTCAAGAGGAATCATATACATTTTCAACCCTGCCTCGAAAACTTCTTTTGCGGCCTGAGGATCGGCGATGATATTCCATTCCGCAACCTTGTTGTTTGATTCAGGAATTAGATTGGTTATATTTCCTGGCCCATAGACGGCGCCACCCATAAAATAAACAGCCGCAATATTCTCTTTTATCGCTGGATCAATACGCAATGCTTGAGCTAGATTGGTGAAAGTCCCGCTTAAAAAAATAGTAACTGGCTCTGATTGGATATTAATTATTGAAATCATCAATTCAGGCGCGTTTTTGTAGGGGTACACTTTATTTGTCATTGGTAATTGATAGTCCCAGAAATTTTCACCTAATTGGCGCAGCCAATCTGGAAAAGGGGTGCCCCCTGCCAGAGGTGTATCCTGCCCTGCGCCGAGCGGGATGTCCAAAACTCCAACACTTTCAAGAGCACTGCCTATCAGCTGTATATATTGTTCAGGATGTGCTTCACCGTAAGAGATGTTGACAGCTTCGATGGAGATTTCTGGAATACTCAATAGATAAAGAAGTGCTGCCATACCATCCCGGCTGCCATCATCATCGTAGATTATCAAGGTTTTGTCATCTGGGGTAACGGATTCCAACGCTTTTGTTTGTTCGTCAGAAGGAGTTATCGTAGGAGTTGATTGATCAGATTTTGGTGGAAGCATTTCAGTATTAGAAACTGCGGGAGTGTTACAACCTGCTGAAATAAGGAAAATGCTTGCGGTACAAATTATCGCGAGAATTTGTCTTCCGTTCATTTTGACCTTCTCTTATTTTTTGGTGGTTTATTCCTTTTGAAGTAATAATCGTTCTCTTTGATATTTTAGCATTGTTTTCTGGCGTGAAGTATTTGTGGTTCGTGAGCAATTCATATGCTTGACAATAGATACAAAGGACATAAAAATACGCAATGGACACATCTGCTGCTGAATGGGGTACAAGAAGTCTACGGTTTATATCTCGATTATTAATATGAGAAAATGTAGCCCAACTTGAATTGAGATAATATCCGCCTGGTCGCAGGTTCGAATCCTTTAATCCCGCCTAAATCGATGGGTTATTATCATGCAGCTTTTCTTGTTTCATGTATTCGATGCGTTCTCGAACGCAGTTTACTAATTATTCAATTTTTTCTACAATGAGCAGAAAGTTCACTTTGGCCGTCGCTCCCATAAATTGAAATACTGGAGAAACATAGGGGACAATCGACAGTACTTCACCCTCAAGTTGATTCAAGAATTGTTCTAACTTCTCCTGCGCAGAATCCTGCTTGACCTTCAAACGATGGACCCGATATTTCATTGGAAATTTCCTTTTTTATTTCTTTCATTATAGCAAATCGTATTTTTTAATATGAATTCGTACACACACATGAATAAAACTTCCTTCCGCTAGGTTAACAGTATCAGAAATACTTGATCTCTAAAAAAATATCCCAACTGGAATTGAGATAATATCCGCTCGATTGACGATTAATCCACCTCATCCTAGCCCCAGCTACAGCGAGTGTTTGGCTAATCGTGTGAATAAACCAGCTTGAAAACTTGTTTGCAGCTATACATTCTCTTATTTTTGATGCTTGTTATCATCAGGCAACCCGCTATAATGATAAAAAGGAGATCATTATGCGCTATCGAAAGTTATTGATCCTATTACTAGGAGCACTGCTGCTGACCGCGTGCGCGACCGCATCCGCTGCTCCCTCCCCCGATGTCGCACCCACTTCCCAGCCCGAACAGGAATTCGTCAATTTAACCGTCGTGGTCACACGCATTGGTGAGCAGGCGGGTCCCGTCGGCTGGCACGCTTCCGGCGAGATCAAGCTCAAAGTCTGGCTGAACGCAGACCCCCCGATCAACGTCATGGGCACCGGTGAAGGCATCGCGAATTTTGACGCGTCTGTTAATAACTGTATAGATTTGGGCGGCTGGCCGATCGTATACACTGCTCAGGGCTACTTCGATGCGGGTAAATGTGAACTGACCATCATCGTTGAAGAAACATGGCCAAAAACCGAAGCGTTCGCCGTGTGTGCGGGCGTGTCGGGGTCGGGTTCGGGCCCTGAATACAAGCTCAATTTTCCTAATCTAAAATTCACCGAAAAAACATCCCGCGCGGACACCGAATTAACCCAGGACATGCTCACCTGGATCAATTCTTTCCAGATTTATCCAAAGGACGCCCTGGAACATATTGGATGCACATTTGGAGAAGGATCCCCTTAAAGGGGCTGCTAACCTGCAGACCCATCTTAGGTCAGAGGTTCAAATCCTACGTAATGAACAGATATTCGAAATTTGTAGAGCTTTATTTGGTCCGATAGCATTTCTATTTATCATCTTTGCTGCTCTTCCTCAGAAACGATGGCGAAGATACTAACTAAACAAAACGTATATTTTATATCCTTACTGGAATCATGCCATTATCCGCTTGGCCACGAATCCCTTTTCTGCAACATGAATTTGTATACCTACAAGAGTCAAACTGCCTTCCGCTAGGTTAACATAACAGTTTTAGCAATACTCGATCTCTAAAAACATATCCCAACTGGAATTGAGATAATATCCGCCTGGTCGTAGGTTCGAATCCTACTGTCAAACCCACAAATTTAGCGCTACTCATTAATAGACACTTTCCGAATCATTAACAGATTTAAATTTATGAAAATTTATCTCGCCTCTCCTATTTGTGAGCAATCCCCGCAAAGCGCCTGTATAATTAAACAGTCAAAGATCAGCTCCACGCTGCCACAAACCTCACAACAAGGATGTCATTATGGTTCGTTCAAAATCTCGTAATTATTTTATGTTCGGCGCGTTATATTTCACCCAGGGCACCATCCTAGCTTATTTCCTCAGTATCAACGCTCTCTACTTCATAGAAAACGGTCTCAGCGGCACCGACCTCGGTATCTTTGGCATAATTGCTATGATTCCCTTTGTAATCAAGGTGCTTTATGGAATGTTGAGCGATCGTGTCCCATTATTCGGTATGGGACACCGCAAACCGTATATCTTGATCGGTTTATTTATTCAGATTGCGTGCCTGATCGCTGTGCCATTTATCAACCTTTCATCCAATTTCTGGCTGTTCGTGAGCGCTGCCTTTCTCCTCCAGATGGGAATGGCACTCTATGATACCTGCACAGATGGATTGGCACTCGATACTATCCCAAAAGAAGAAGGCACCATCCAGTCCATTATGGTAGGCGGTCGGGCATTGGGGCTGGTCCTCACCGCTCCACTGGTAGGCCTCCTGGCAGAATATGTTGGATGGCATTGGGTTTTTTGGGTACTGGCTCTTTCCACCCTGATTCCAATACCGTTTGTACTCGGCATTCACGAAGAAGAACGCACGGTTGAGCAGGAATTCAAATGGGAAGCTTTTAAGGCATTCAAAGATCGTTATGTGATTGCGATCGCGCTGATCGGATTCGTATTCTTTACTGTCTACGCGGGCGTAAACGCAGTTGTCAATCTCTCTCTTGAGATGCGCTTTCCGCTGCAATTTAACAAAGCGGTAGCTGGATTGGTCTCTTCTGTCCTTGGTTCAGGTATTATCCTCGGAGGTATATTTGGCGGGCGCGTGATGGATACTCTTGGTAAAAAGAAAGCCATCTGGGCCGCACTCCTCACTTCTCTCATCGCAAATGCTGCTTTTGCCCTCATTCCCAATCCGAGTTGGGTTTGGCCAGTCGTGTTCATACTTGGCCTCTCTTTTGGCGTCCAACAGACCATCATCTTTGCCATGTCCATGAACGCGTCTGATTCCCGTATTGCCGCATCCATGTATTCCATCCTCATGGCAATCACCAATGTCGCCCAGGGATTCGGTATGTTTCTCACCGGAAGTCTATCTGATACGATCAGCTTCCGCATATTGTTCATAATTATGGGATTGGTTAACCTACTTGCAATTCCGTTCATTCATACCATTAAGCAAGCTGAAAAATGATCGGCGAATATTAATCAGATCTTACTAAATTCACTTATGCAATTAGAATATAATTCTGCGGGTTTTATTGAAGTCAAGTAACATTTTAGGGAGTTAATTTACTAAATACACATTCGTGAAAATCCGTTTCAGCCGCTGCATCTAATTATCCTATGGTGTTTTATCCAGCAGCGTGATCATTTCCTGTACTATCTTCTCCCGTTTCGCCTGCAGCGTAAGCCCGGGTTTGGATTCAAGTTGTTCGTCCATTTCCACCAAACAGATGGCCGCATAATCCCGAAAAAATACCCGGCTGGTGGACTGGACCGCCGAATATATGGCCGTAAGCTGCTGCATGATCTCTCTGCAGTCTCGCTCTTCATCCAACATGGTTTGCACTCCACGTACCTGTCCTTCGATCCGCCTTAACCGCTGGATGAGCTTACTTTTCGTTTCAGTATCCTGGATTTTCATTATTTTCGTCCTTGATTAAAACTGGCGCACGGCCAGTAAGGATTTAACCAGCTCAGGTAAAACCGCCGCTTGATCCGCAGCTGCTGCCAGACGAGATAGCTGACCCCGAGGAGGAAAACCTGAAAGAAGCAGCCGCGGAGATTTTCTTACTAGTGTCCTTATCCCCACAAAAAGGGCAGGTTTGAGCTTGATCCGCTTCAGAAAAGCGAACAATTTGTTCAAACTCCTGCTCGCAGCTATTACAGTGATATTCATACAAGGGCATAAGCTAAATCTCCTTTAAGGTATTATATACTATACTCCAGTATAGACTTATTTGCAAGGGTATCAAAGATCTGTTAGACAATCAAAACACCATCTTTAATAAACTATTAGGATATCTGCTAACTTCAACGATCTGATATGAAAATAATCACACAAAATCTTATGACAGGTTCAGATAATCATCAAAGGGAAAACTGCTTAAATTAATTTATGAATTAACTGAATTAAGAATCAACTTCATGCTTGCTTGTTTCGTCTGCCAATCCCTGATTTTTTGTCCCTCAATTGAGATATTTATATTAGCACGAGCAATTAGTACTTATTAACTAACGAAATGCTTCTTTTGCGAAATTCTGTGCAGTGCCAATATTTCCTGATAAGCAACTATGCTTGCGATGATTTTTACTTCCGGACCAAAGTAATCGAAGAATATAGATCGGTTGGGATAATAGAAGAAGTTTTCATAAGCTAGTATAATGAATTTTCCCGATATGGGACAAATAAGATCTTTCAGTTACAATCAAAGTCAGTGAAATGAATCTCTTAAAAAATATAAAAACAAGCAAGATGTTGGTTACCTTAACTATATGGGTTTATGTCCTCTGGGCAGGCCTCTTTATTTATAGATCCTCATTTATAGCGATTGATGGTGGCCGTTATTTTTCGTTATTCGACGATGCCATGATATCCATGCGGTACGCATGGAATTTTTCTCACGGAAATGGCCTGGTCTGGAATCCGGGAGAGCGGGTAGAAGGCTACACCAATTTTCTTATGACTCTAATCATGAGTGCCGTCACATTTCTCTTTAATGAAAAAAATTCTGTGCTGACCATTCAGGTTTTTGGCATCCTGACAGTGATAGCGGTAGTTTGGCAAGCCAGGAAACTCTATCAGTTGGTTGCAGGGAACGATTCCAATCCTTTGCTTTTTGTTTTATTTCCTATAATTATCCTGCTGTATTATCCTCTCTCCTACTGGTCATTAATGGGTATGGAAACTGGATTGGTCACCTTCTTCATTCTTCTCTCACTCAATGCAGCCATTCAATTTGAAGAGAAAAATCATATCTCTCCACTAATCTTCTCCGCCCTATTTGCTTCTTTGTCCTACCTTACACGACCGGATGCAGGCATGATAACCCTGCCAATCATTCTATTCATCCTCTCCTGTAAGACAAGCAGAGGACAGCGCTTCTTAAACGTAGTTAAATTTGGATTGATTTTCCTCATCCTTCCGATTGCGCACATAGTTTTTCGCTATCAATATTATGGCGAACTACTGCCAAATACATATTTTCTGAAACTAACAGGGTTGCTTACCGCGAATCGATTAAAATCTGGGCTTATTTTCATTTACCCTTTTCTGACATCCATGCTCCCCTTGTGGATATTTGCCAGTTTAAACACTGTTTTAAATTTCACACGCCGTAAATTAATGCTCTTTACAACAGCAGTGTTATATGTTTTTTACCAGGTATGGGTTGGCGGCGATGCGTGGAGTTACTGGCGCATGGTTACACCAATAGTACCATTGATCATCATATTGTTCCTAAATGAATTCTATACTTTTATCCAGGTTCTTATCCAATCGGTGCTGACGCCTTTTTGGGATAATTATCTGAACCGGCGCCCCATCTGGGTAATTGGCATCCCAATAATAACAAAAATACCCAAAAAGACCATCAGCCGCATCCTTATGATTGTTAGCATCTTATTTGTTTTTCTGATACTACTGGTGGATAATATCACAGGGGCTGGAAAAGCTGGGCTCGGGAACGCCCAACAGATATTTCTAATCACAGCAGTTGTATTTGTCCTTTTTTCCTGGCTCATTGGCGCTTCCGATCAATCTTATTCAATACAAACCCATCATATCTTCTTTTCTATCGCTATCGCAGCGGTTATGCTATTTGCCAATTTACGCTTCATCCCGCAGATGATTTTCTACACGACTCCCTACCTGACACCTTCCAATCGCAACAGCGTCAATACCGCGATCGCTATAAACGCAACAACCAATCCCCAATCGTCAATAGGAGTATTCTGGGCAGGAACACTGCCATATTACTCCCACCGCTATGCCGTGGATTTTTTAGGGAAATCGGATACTTACATTGCACATCTTCCACCTGTAGCAAACACAACTGTATCAACTCTTCCAGGTCACAATAAATTTGATCTAACCTATTCAATTCTCACCCTTCAGCCAGATTATGTTCCCGGATTTGTATGGGGTGGCCACGACATCACAACAGAAGCACAATCGCTATATTTGCAAGCGGAATATGAAGGAGTAAAAATGCACCTCCTGAAAAATTCCACCAAAATAAATTGGGACATGGTAACTATCAGTCCAGATTAATCATTATTCGAAAACCTTCCGCAAGGATCACTCTAATAGCTTTCCCATACATCCCATCAGGATCAATCCTGTTAGTTGCAGGTTTAGCCATGTAATCAGTTCTGGCAAAATACATTCTTGGTTGGTACTATTACTCCCCGACTCCATTAACGGTAACTTTGGCCTGATTCGAGTATTGCAAACCAGTTCGTTTGGTTATGGTTCCAATAAATCATTACTTAAATACATACAATCCCGATTCGATTGGCGGATTTACACATCCTGATGGTTTGGTATATCTAATTGAACTCAGTTGATGATCTTAGTAATATTTATCAGCGCAAAACAGAACTTATTTACAGCTATTAGTTAATTGCTTTTATTCAATATCAATGAATTCATCAGAATAAATAAAGTTATTTTCCGCGTCAGTTAGAATCAGGAATTGTGCTCTTGGTAATTCGTCTTTTTTCGCAAGGATAATTGCATGAGCTCCATTAGGTAAATATTCACCTTTACCAAAATCATTAATTTGAATGTACATCAATTTGCTATCTTTGTTCAACACCCTGAATGTCAATCTTGAAAATTCTTGTTCTCCAAAAATAACATCGTTTTTGCGGTCGTAGAAACCCCATCCTCTATGGAAAAATCGTGGGTGGATTACATTTCCCTCGACAACAATTGTAGAATCATCATTGCAAAATGTCGCCGCGCTTTCC
>Ga0255364_10279_pt1 | contig 11947 bp, 10 predicted proteins | sample ANMaggSSYBR01G12_FD_182087 | JGI IMG/M metagenome (GOLD analysis project Ga0255364, IMG submission 182087) | Sediment cell enrichment communities from methane seep in Santa Monica Basin, California, United Staets - ANME aggregate JGI... | ecosystem: Environmental > Aquatic > Marine > Cold seeps >...
GCTTAGTGTGGCTGAAAATATTTTTCTCGGAAAATTACCGCGCCATCGAGTGGGGCTGATTAATCTGGGTGAAATGTTCCAGCAAGCTGAAGTGTTGTTAAATCACCTCGAGATTGATTTGGATTCGCACGAATTGGTGGGAAATTTACCGATTGCGATGCAGCAGATGGTAGAAATTGCTAAAGCCCTTTCATTTGATGCAAATTTAATTGTGATGGATGAGCCAACTTCAGCACTTAGTCGACATGAAATTGATACTCTTTTTGAGCGAATTAGACGTGTTCGCGATGAGGGAAGAAGTGTGGTTTTTATTTCGCATAAGTTAGACGAAGTTTTTCAGCTTGCAGATCGTGTAACAGTTCTACGTGATGGTTCCAGTGCAGGAACAGAATTTATTAAGAACCTTGAAAAGAAAAAATTAGTGCATATGATGGTTGATCGAGATATTCGAGTTGGAGCTTTACGAGCACAGCGGTATCCAGGGAAAACACTATTAGAAGTTCGCAATATGACTGTTGACGGATTATTCTATGATATTTCTTTTGATCTTCATGAGGGAGAAATACTTGGTTTTGCGGGATTGGTTGGCTCAGGGCGTACTGATGTTGTTTCTTCCTTGTTTGGAATTGAAGAAATAGAACAGGGCAAAGTATTAATTGATGGAAAAAAAGTAAATATTCGTAGACCCAAAGATGCAATTTCTCTTCAAATCGGGTTTGTTCCTGAAAATCGTAAAGAGCAGGGATTATTGATGAGAATGAGTGTGATGGAAAATCTTATTTTTCCAAGTACAAAGGAAAATTCACACAAGGGCTTCATTAATTTTCCCAGAGAAATTCAAGTTACAGACAAATATATTGAAAAATTATCGGTCCAAACACCTTCAAAATGGCAGTTAATTGGAAACTTGTCAGGAGGTAATCAACAGAAAGTGATTTTGGCTCGGTGGTTGAGCACTTCTCCTCGTATTTTAATTGTGGATGAACCCACGCGTGGAATTGATATTGGAGCACGATCCGAAATACATAAATTATTACGCGAGTTTGCCGAAAATGGTGTAGGAATCATAATGATTTCTTCAGAAATGGAAGAAGTGCTATCAATAAGTGATCGAATTATTGTGATGCGAGAAGGGCGTATTGCAGCTCGACTCGATAGCAAACAAACTGATCAGGAAACAGTGGTCTCTTATGCGATAGGAGTTGAAAGATGAGTGAACCAAAGAAGAATTTCACCCAAAAGAAAAACCAATTATCAAAATTCCTTCACAATTTATCGGGACAAACTATCTGGATAGCATTTCTTTTGCTTGTTGTATCTGTTTCGCTCTTTGAACCGAAATTTATTTCATCTATCAATTTATTAAATGTATTGCGGCAAGTGTCGATTGTCGGATTAGTAAGTCTTGGTATGACAGTTGTGCTTATTGGTGGAAATTTCGATTTATCGACTGGCGCAATTGTTACCTTAACCGCAGTTGTATCTGTAAATATTGGCCCTGAAGATACCGGATCAACTATGCTTTCAATAATCATCCCGCTGCTCCTTGGTACTATTGTGGGATTGATAAACGGCCTGTTAGTTGGTTTGTTAAAAGCTAATTCAATGATTGTAACTGTCGGTATGCAATTCATTGTTGTTGGAGCAACTTTAATTTATTCAGGCGGTCAGCACGTATGGGTTTGGCAACCGACCCAATTTTATGAAAATATTGCTGGTGGATATTTCTTAGGTATCCCTAATCCTATTTATATTTTTTTAATATTAACTGTAGTAACCCAAATACTCCTTAAAAGAACCACCTTTGGGCGTTATGTTTATGCGCTTGGAAATAATGATGAGGCTTCCCGCATGATGGGTGTGCAAACTAATCTTATTCGAATGGCGACATATGTGTTTTCTGGTTTTACAGCAGCAATTGCAGGAATTGTGCTTGCTTCACGTGTGAAGAATCTGGATCCAACTGCAGGTCTGGGATATGAATTCCTGGCTCTTACAGCGGTAGTTTTAGGTGGGACGAAGACAAATGGTGGTGAAGGACGAATTTTTAACACATTGGCAGGGGTATTAATTCTTGGGCTTATTTCAAACAGCATGACTCTGCTCAATATTTCATATAATAAACAGCTTCTTGTACGCGGGCTTATTTTACTAGTGGCTGTGGCAATCGATGCGCGCCGTGGCCAGAGGGTGATGAAATGAAAAAAATCTTCTCAAACATAATGAAATTAAAATTTATTAAACAGATATCGAAACAAAAAGTACTGATTGTTTTAATTCCTCTATTAATCCTTGTTAGTGTTCAAACTGATAAATTTTGGTCACTTTACAATCAACAAGGGATGTGGGTAGCTATAGCGATAGATGGCATCATTATGGTTGGAATGGTTCTTGTAATGATAACTGGTGGACTTGATCTTTCAGTGGGAGCTGTGATGTCCTTATCTGGTGTTGTTTGTGTAAGTTTATTGAATGATATGGGAATGCCAATGTGGGTTGCGATTTTTGGGGGTGTCTTTGTGGGAACACTTGGTGGAGCTATGAATGGTGTCTTTATAACAAAAATAAAAATAAACCCTTTCATTTCTACTCTTGGAACCATGATCACATTTCAGGGATTAGCCATGACAATTACAGATGGATACCCCGTTGTAAACAAAATTTTACTTTTTTCTGAAATAGGTAGAGGAAAATTTGGATCTTTCCCAATTCCTGCTATTGTACTCTTTTTGGTATTGTTTGTAGGAGTGATCTACTTACATTTTACTGAATCTGGGCGCAATATTTATGCTATTGGTGGTAATGAAGAAGCTGCAAATGCTTCAGGTATTCGTGTTGGTCGTGTGAAATTTATCGCGTATACAATTTGTGGTTCCACTGCAGGAATTTCAGGAGTGATTCTTGCTTCACGACTGAGTACCGGTAGCCCAATTATAGGAAATAATTCTGCTTTGAATGTTATTACCGCTGCAATGCTAGGTGGAATTTCGATGAGTGGTGGAGTTGGTTCCATGGAAGGTGCATTTTTAGGAATTGTCACTATTGGTATATTGACAAATAGTTTTAATATGATGCATGTACAGGCATATTATCAACAAGTCATCAAAGGATTTCTCCTTCTGATGGTTATTGTCATAGATCGTGTTTCTGCTCGGACACGCAGAAAAGCATTGGAGAGGACCCGCGGGAAAGAAGAATTAATTGAATAAATTCTATTTGTGAAATTACAAATATTAAGAAGTCAAACTACAAAACATTTAGTTTGACTGTAATTAAAAGCTGAAATACTTCATCATCTGTTATTGTTTCTAAACAATTTGATTCTACAATTTCTATGTTTTAATAATTTATTAAATGTTCAAGGTCTTTTCCGAAATGGTATTAATGTGTCTGAATTGTAGGTTGTCTTTCTGGTTAGATGTGAACTGGTTTATCAAAAATCTTTTTAATTGTTGCTTGATAAGGAAATATGGATATATCACCCCCTGTATTTCGAGTAATTGGGACACGACGATGGTTAGCATAAATTGAGGTGGACATTCTTATAATCAACTTCGAATCAGCAGCTCTAAATTATTAAGTCGTCTTTCCTGTTTTCGTGTGTAGGTAAGGCTCCCCTAAAATAGTACCAGCGATAACTAGACACTTTCGAGATAAGTAGAAAAATAATATAGAAAATTTGAGTCGCCTTTCCTCTTTTTGTGTGCAATTTGTGTGCAATCCCTGTGGACACAATGGGCAGTTTTTTCTTTGGTTTGTGTAACCTGTGGACACAATGGACGCTGTGATACGCTGTGGACAGAAAGTTCCTTGTCTGTGGAACAGGATGTTGCGGGTTCAACCCCCATCAGTTACTCCTAGATATCGGGATTACTGAAAAGATGCCCCACTTTATTTGACTAGATTATGTCAATTACCTTAGCATAAAATGCACAGGCATCCAAAATCTGGTTAACCAGGCATTTTTCATTACGCATATGAGCAAGTTTGTGCTCCCCGGGTCCAAAACCGATCGTTGGAATACCTAAACTGATAAGCGCCACCGCATTGGTGCTGAAATCCCAGTAATCGAATATCTCTGGAGTGTGCCCGAAAACTTCGGTATATGCTTTAATGAGTGTCTTTGAGAGGTGGTGATTGAGGCTAATCTCCCAGGCCTGGTGGAGGGGTTTATAAGTTATTGCTTCGCCAGTCCAGGTTTTTCTGTGGACGATATCGATCTCCCATGTTGCATTTTTTCCTGCAATGATATCCCCCATTTCATCCCGTATAGTTTGTTCTGTCTCGCCCATGACCATTCTACGGTCTAGATAAATCTCACATTCCGAGGGTACAGCGTTCAAAGATACACCTGTGCTGGAAATGCGTGATAGGACAAGTGTGCCTCTTCTGCCAGTATTTTTCATGAGTTTCAGGTTGGTTTGCTCGACCCTTTTTATGATCTCAGCCATTTCGTAGATAGCGTTCAACCCTTTTTCGGGCGCTGAACTATGGGCTGAGACCCCCTTTGTCTTGATGATTATTTGAGCTTTGCCTTTATGGCCGGTAGCAATTTGGTTGCTTGAAGGTTCACAGATGACTGCATAATCCGGCTTGAGGTTATATTCTTCAAGCAAATGCTTGAGGCCTTCTCCATCGCAATCCTCTTCGAACACCGAACATGAAACGTATACTGTCTTCCCGGAAATCACCCCTAAATCTTTCGCGATCACTGGGGTATAAACTGATGCGGCAATACCGGATTTCATATCGACGGAACCGCGGCCCCAGAGAAAACCATCAATTATTTCACCGCTAAATGCGGGCACATCCCAGAGATCTTCATCATGTACCTTCACTGTATCGGTGTGGGATTCGAACAAAATCGCCTTTTCTCCAGATCCTATTCTCCCGAGCACATTCCCGAAGCGGTCGATCCTGACTTCGTCATAGCCCAAAGCCTCCATTTTTGAAGCGATGACATTTGCAACCTGTTCCTCATGTCCAGAAAAACTTTTAATGCGAACCAATTTCTGCGTAAATGCCACCAAATCGTTGGCTACGTCTTTTCCATCTATCACTAAATCAACCAAAATTATTCTCCTACGGCTAATTTTATAAAAAACCCGCTATTTTTCTGACAGCACTGGATTATAGTCCATGTCTTTGAAGGAAAGCACAGTACATAGCCTGGTGGATGTGCTGGTAACTTTATAAAAAGCTAGTAATATTTTCGAAGTTAGAAAGTGGACATACTTAAAGCTAATTCAATATATATATCACATTCTCTCAAGAGTGCTTTGGGCTTGACAGCAATCCCTGTGGACATAATGGATGTTGTGGGTAGTTATGGCCCTGCTAGGGAAATAGGATGTAATGGGTACTTTTTTGACGGGGAATTCCCACTCGGCTATACTTAGAAAAAATAATTAATAAATAGACAGGAGTTTTATTAATGGCGAAAGGAACACCATTCAAACTAACCTATGCGACGATGTTTAATCCCCCGGAAGAATTGCACACCCGCTTTGAGGATGCGCTTGCTCAGGTGAAAGACAATTTAGGCAAGGAACACAGCATGTTCATTGACGGGAGTGAAAAACAGGCGCTGGAAACATTTGAAGACCACAGCCCGATCGACACAGACATGGTGCTGGGCATTTTTCAGAAAGGGGATGCCCGGGATGCGGATGTGGCAGTATCTGCGGCGAAAAAAGCTTTTCCTGCCTGGAGTGCCCTTTCCTGGGAAGATCGTTTGACCCTCCTACGAAAAACAGCGGACATCATTGATGAACGTGTTTTTGAATTTGCGGCGGTGATCACTCTTGAAGTAGGTAAGAACCGCATGGAAGCATTGGGCGATGCCGCGGAGGCGGCGGACCTGATTCGCTATGCCTGCGACCAGATTGAAGCGAACGATGGCTTTATCAAGAAGATGGGGTGCGACCCTCTCCAGGGATATAAAGCGACCAACTATTCCGTTCTACGCCCATATGGTGTGTGGTTGGTTATCAGCCCGTTTAATTTTCCTGCTGCGCTGACCGGCGGACCTGCTGGCGCCGCATTGGCGGCAGGGAACACGATCGTGATCAAACCAGCTTCAGATACTCCCTGGACCTCACGTTTGTTAGCAGAATGTTTTCGTGACGCAGGACTACCTGCCGGGGTTTTCAATTATGTGACCGGACCCGGCAGTACATTGGGTCAGGCGCTGATCGATAACCCGGATGTAGCTGGGGTCACGTTCACGGGTTCATTTGATGTCGGGATGAGTATCTACCGCTCTTTTGCCAATGGGCCATATGTGCGTCCCACTATTCTTGAGCTGGGGGGCAAGAATCCGGCGATAGTATCTGCGAATGCAGATGTGGAAGATGCGGCAGTCGGGATCGTCCGTTCAGCATTTGGGCTGCAGGGACAAAAATGCTCTGCTTGTTCACGTGTGTATATTGAGAAATCTGTTTACCAAAAAGTGCTGACACGTATTATTGAATTAACCAACAAATTGGAAGTTGGTGACCCAACTGAACGCAGTGTATATCTGGGTCCGGTTGTGAATAAAGCTTCCTACCAGGATTATCAGGATTTTGTGAAAGAGATCAGGGATGCTGGCGGGCGTTTTCTTACTGGTGGCAGAGTACTTACTGATGGTGATCTGGCGAAAGGGTATTATTGCGCGCCAACCATCGTGGTTGATCTGCCATTAGAGCACCGTTTTTGGACGAAGGAGATGTTCTTGCCGATTACGACTGTAACTCCTGTAGATAACCTTGAGGAGGCAATGGCGCATGCTGTGAATGTGAAATATGGGCTGACCGCTGGTTTCTACGGATCATTAGAGGAAGTAAAATGGTTCTTTGAGCATACTCAAGCAGGTGTCAATTATGCCAACAGGCCGCAGGGCGCGACCACTGGCGCCTGGCCGGGTTTTCAACCCTTCGGTGGATGGAAGGGGTCCGGTTCCAGCGGAAAAAACGCGGGCGGATTGTACTATGTGCAGCTCTACATGCATGAACAGATCCAAACTCTGATTCAGAAGGAATAGTTATTTTTTTAAAAATTTATTGAATTTGAATAATTAGAAAAAAGTAGGTGACCATCCGAATGGGTAACTATTTGCTGGTTTGCTTGCCGAAGAAAGTATACTTAGGGTGAAAATGACTGCAAAACCTGTTGATATCCTAATCCATTATCCTTTGCCAGAAATGGTACTTGAATCGCTTTCTGCTATCTCGCCGCGGGTACGATTATCTTTCTATCCGGAGGATAGTTTGTCTGAAATTTCGGCGGATGTGATCGAAAAAGCGGAAATCCTTCTCACAGCAAAAGATATCCCTGACCCGGAAATTGCGCCTGAGTTACGCTGGATACAGTTCTCCTATGCAGGTATTGACTTTATCAAGGGGCATCCCCTGTTGGAACGGGAGGGATTCAGAGCAACCACATTAAGTGGGGCGGCATCTCCTAAAGTAGCGGAATACGCATTGATGGCGCTGCTTTCGCTGGGGCATAAACTGCCTATGATGGTCCAGTATCAGGGGAAAAAGATCTGGCCGCCGGACCGATGGAAACGATTTCAGCCGCTTGAGCTGCGTGGAAGCACAGTGGGGCTGCTGGGCTACGGGAGCATCGCCCGGGAATTGGCTCGTTTGATTCAGCCCTTTGGCGTGGAAATACTGGCGACAAAAAATGATCTTATGGATTTGGATGAGGATGGATTTATTCCGGAAGGGACTGGAGATCCAAGTGGGGATTTCTTCACCCGTCTATATCCTCCGCAGGCAGTACATTCTGTATTGAAAGCCAGTGATTTTGTGGTCATATGTGTACCGCTCACTGAAGATACACGGAACCTGATAGGCAGCAGGGAATTTGAAATAATGAAACCAACTGCATATTTAATAGCAATCGGACGCGGCGGACAGGTGGATGAAGATGCACTGCTGTATGCGCTACGGGAAAAACACATCGCCGGGGCAGTGTTGGATGTATTTAATGCCGAACCGCTTCCGCAGGAAAGCCCACTCTGGGGAGCGCCTAATTTAGTGATCACACCTCATATAGCGGGTGATACCGGACGGTATCATGACCTGGTGGCAGAGCTTTTTACTGAGAATTTAAGCCGATATTTAATGAATAAAGATTTGCTGAATTGTTACGACCCGGAAAAAGGATATTAGTTAATGTCAGATATTTGGCCGGATTGGATTGGGAAAGATATTCCCCGTATGATTTCAGTGGACGTGGAGACGGCCGGGCCCAATCCTGCTGATTATGCTCTGTTGTCCATCGGCGCGTGCACGTTGGTCGATCCTCGAAAAGAGTTCTATGTTGAATTGAAACCAACCGCTATGAAAGCAGATCCATCGGCGATAGCGATCCATCAGCTGGACTTGTTGAAATTATCACGAATAGGAGAATTGCCTGCGCAGGCGATGCAGCTGTTTTCCGACTGGTTGGCTGATGCGGTTACAACGGATAGCCATCCGCTTTTTCTCGGATTTAATGCGCCGTTTGATTGGATGTTCATCTGTGATTATTTTCATCGTTTCTTAGGTCATAACCCATTTGGTCACTCGGCACTTGATGTCAAATCATTCTGTATGGGTTTCGGTCATATTGAGTGGAAAGGTACCAGCATGGCAAAACTCTCAACCGCCGCGCTCCGCCACAATGCGTTGGAGGATGCGTGTGATCAGGCAAAGTTATTTAAGCGAATCGTAACGGGATCTGTTGTATAGTAGGTATAAAGGTTCAAAGATTGCGAGGTTGTGATGAATGATCAGGAAAAAGGCAAGCAATTAGAGCAGATTATTCAGTCTGCTCAGCGATTGGGTATTGAACTAGATCAGGCAGAGGCGTTGCAGTGGTTGACTGCTGTTGCTATGGCACAGGGGGATGATGACATTTCTGTGGATATTAAAAGTGGTGTGTTCGGCCACAAAGTCACTATGCTCGATTTCAGTTCTGATGAATTGGCCCATTTCCGTCGTGTTGGCGAACTGGTTGGTTTTGAGGATATTTCTGGAGAAGTGGAAACTGCCCTGGCGCTTTCTGGGTCAGCGGCACAATCTAAGATCCAAAAATATCCCGGGGACGCGGATTTTTTTGAGCGCATCAATATCCTTGCTCCGACGAAGGAGGATGCATGCGCTGTCCTGGCGAGAGTGATCAAGGATAAGGTGCGTTCGACGCTTAAAGGCCCTACTTACCAGATGATTGAAGTTAAATTTGGTTCATACCCTCAGGATGTGATCACAAAAGGGAAACAAATCGGGGCTGGCGGACCGATCTCATGGCTTCCTGGTGAAGTGCTGGCAGGCGAAAAAATTGTCGAAGTCAAATTTAGAGAGCCACTTCGGATAACCTGGAAGAGCGCCAGCCTGGATCCTGGCTGGTGCAAGTTGGACTGGGTCGTGGCGGATGCTGCCCATGGGCATCTAATTAACGCCAGCAATATGCTGGATGTAACCTGGGAATCTCCACAGGGGGATATTATCCCTTTGGATGGCTATTTGGATCCTTATTTTCAGGAAGTCTATCTAGAAGCGGAATCGATCCCATTATTCTCAAAATTAGCGAAGCATGTTTCAAGCGATGCACTGGATGAATATGTAATCGCGTTGCAAAAAGAGGTTAAAAAATACATCACCAAGTCAATAAATTACGGGAAAGCCGCCCGGCGTATGTATAATATTTTCCGGCTCACCGGGGAGTATGAAGCGGCAGCATTCATCCGGGAGCTGTTTGATGAACCGTCTACGATCTTGTATCAAGTCTGGTCGCTGATCCGAACTATGGATGATTGTTGTGCTGAGGGAACCAGTATTACCATTGAACAATTATTAGATCATATGGACCAATTGATCGTGAATGTTGTCGATGTGCTGGAAGGGGGTGAGGAAGCGGAAGTAGTGCGCCTTTTACTGCGCTTAAGAGACATTCTCTCACGCGAAGAGACTGGCCATGCGTTTTCCCCTCAGGCAGAAGTTGCCCGGGCTGAATTGATCAATATTGTCAATAACTTTTTCTATGAAAAATTGACAGCCATACCAGTTATTCAGGGATATATGGACGAAATGGCAAAATGAACCAGATGTGAAAACTTGGGCAATACAAAAGAAGACGCGCTGTGAATTACACAGCGCGTTTGCATATCAGGTTGAAAGTTTCTCAAGGCTATGTTTTATTTTTCGTACAGGTCTTCGATCACATACTCCTCAAGATTGTTCATGTTTGCGGAAGATTCGCTGACTACCCTACCCTTTACAGAGATACCTGCACGGTGGATAGAGTTGGGATCACCACTGACCAGGGGGTGCCAATCTGGCAGTGGTTTGCCTTTTAGAATCAAGCGGTATGCGCAGGTTTCCGGCAGCCAAGTCAGATTTTTCACTTTAGAAGGGGTGATCTTGACGCAGGTAGACATTGCACTTTTTCTCTGATCGTAAAGCTGGCAGGTGCAGGTCTCGAGGTCCAGGAAGCGGCAGGCAACGCTGGTTAGATGGACTTCTCTGCTGTCCTCATCTTCGATCTTATACAGGCAGCAGATACCGCATCCGTCGCATAAGGCTTCCCATTCTTCCAGGGACATTTCTGATAACGTCTTGTTTTTCCAAAAATCCTTTTCGATCGTCATCGTGACGCGTGGCTGCTGTGATCTGCTGCGGTAGTGAGCATCTCTGCCAATTCTCTTGCCTGTTCGGTGTTGATGAAAACATTTGTTTCGCCTGCGTAAAGAATCTTTTCATCTCCAGGGCCGTATTCATGCACGCATACACAAATGTTGTCATTGTATTCTTTATCTTTTTTGTCGAAATAAATCTCGATCTTCAGACTGCCGTTGAGTAATTTGATCGCCATCTCAACCTCCGAAAAGATTAAAAACCGTTTCTAATATCATAATGTATTTTCCTGCTTTTTGGACAACGTTTCTTGAGAAATACGCCGCTCTTTTTATGGAGATTTTTTGAAGTTAAGAAAGGAAGAACAGCAAATCACATGGTATGTTGGCAGTAATCATCAACAAACCAACAGGTCTTGGATCTAGAAAAAAATGATGCGTAATAAAGGGTGGTTTTTTCGTGCTATGTACTTTAGAATTATGATATTGATTAGATCATTATGAGTTGTTTTATGGAATGGAGTGATATGAGTCTTTTTATGAAATCGAGATTGCGCTTTATATTGAATTTTGCATTGATGGCAGTTTTCATTATCACAGCGTGTTCTGGGCCAATCACGGAAGAACCGATCGGAACGGCCGCGGATTTAGAATTATTTAAGACTGGCATAGGGACACTAGCTTTTGCCGCCCAACCTGAAGCTGGAGATGCCTATGATATTTTCATGCTTGACTTGACTAGCGGCGATGTAACTCGTATTACTGAAGATCTTTCAGCGGATATATCTCCTACTTTACCACCAGAGGGAGATTGGATTATTTTTTCTTCAGACAGGGAAGGAACATATGATCTTTTTAAGATGTTCTTACCTGCAGGTGATCCTCGGCCCCTGACAATAATCGCGGCTGACGAAACCGAGCCATGTGTCAGCCCGGATGGGAAGTTTATCGTTTACCAGACTGATGCCTATGGGGATTTTGATATCATGACGCTTAATTTAGAGACATCAATCGAGGTGCGCCTGACTGAGATGGATTCACAGGAAACACAGGCAAACTGGTCTCCAGATGGCGGGAAGATCGCTTTTCTTTCTAATCAGGACGGTGATTTTGAGATATTTTTAATGAATTCAGATGGATCAGAGCAAACCCAGTTAACGCATAATGAAACCTATGAGGCATCTCCTGTGTGGTCTCCAAGCGGAGAACAGATCGTGTTTCTTTCCAAACGCGGCAGCCATTTTCAACTGTATCAGTTGGATGTAGTGACAGGTGACGAAAAGCAGTTAACGGACCTCTCCGCGACTGTTCACTCGCCGTCCTGGTCGCCAGATGGCAAGTATT
>Ga0255364_10280_pt1 | contig 11944 bp, 14 predicted proteins | sample ANMaggSSYBR01G12_FD_182087 | JGI IMG/M metagenome (GOLD analysis project Ga0255364, IMG submission 182087) | Sediment cell enrichment communities from methane seep in Santa Monica Basin, California, United Staets - ANME aggregate JGI... | ecosystem: Environmental > Aquatic > Marine > Cold seeps >...
CAACGACATCATAATTTCTTTTCCGCCCATCTGGAAGAGAGACATACAAATCCTGAACATTGAAAGCGTGACCATTAAAAACGTTTTTTCTGGAAATGATTGAATGTTTCACTGTGTACCTCGCCATGTAGTGTAGCATGAAAAAACCCGCGCATTTTTGCGCGGGTTTTTGATGCTATGAATTAGGTTAATTGTTGTCATAAAAGAACATACCGTACCTGTTTGGATCAATGGTTTCCAAACGAACGACGATCTGTCCCATACCTCTTAAGCTGTCAGGTACAGTAAGGGTTACCTGAAAATTTAAACCTTTTGAAGAATCCGGTTGATATTTTGCAGTGCCGACAACGATATATTTGCTGTAATCGTACTCACCTTCCGGCCCCATTGTGAAAGTAAGTTCTTCATCTCCGTATAGATAGGGGTGGGAGGATTGCATGGTAACTGTCTGGTCTTTTACGTAGCTTACCTGGCAAATATAGTAGCCGGGCTGGCAAACACTTGTGTTATATGCCAATTCAATAATTGGCGGGGGACCGGCTGTAGAGGTGGGGAGAATAATCTCCTCTTCAACTTCTTCTGGTTCGGGAGTGGCTTCAGTTGTATCTGCGTCTGCAGGTTCTGCCTCGCCATCCTCAGCTGGTGTTTCAGCAGTAGCGTCCAGAGGGACAGCCATCGCAGTTTGTGTTCCGGAAATAATGTCTTTCATCAGTTGGGATTGGGTGGAAACCGGATTGGGTAATTCAGAATCCTCCGCTGTGATATCAGTTGGGCCGCCTGACGCGGATCGTGTACAGGACATGATGATACTGCTGAAAATGATCAAGGCAGTAATGATTACAAGATTTCTGTGCTTCATGAGCTCTTCTCCTCTAAATTATCTTCCTTTACATTTTTTATAATAAAAATGACACTTATTATATTAGCATGCTGTATAAATGCAGTCAATAGAAGTTTGTGCGGTGTCCTGATGCGCAGGCATGAATTTGCGTATCAGGATAAATTATCCGCCAACTTAATTAAGGGGTTGCTTCTGGAATCTGGAATATAAATGGTGATTCGCTGGGAAGCAGCATAGTGCTGATATTTGGGGCCAATTTGGTGATGTACTGGTAAGTTAGAAGCTCAGGATTGTTTGCAATGGCTTCCTGTATCAATGTTAAGGCCTCTGCTTCTGCCTTTGCTTCAATTAACCGTGCTTCAGCACGTCCTTCAGCCGCAATTATGGTTGCTTGCGAATCGCCTCTTGCGGTTTCTATCACCTGTTTGGCTTCTTCAATTTTTTGTTCGACGACAAAAGCGGCCTGCCTGGCTTCCTGTTCTGCGATTTGCTTTTGCTCAACAGAAGCTGAGTATTCTGGAGAGAAAGTGATGTTGCGGAGTACAAAATCGACTAAGGTCAATCCATTCTCGTCAAACTTTACTCCTAATTCCTGGTTGATATATGCAACCAATTCAAAGCGCTTATTACTTATTACCTGCTCAACGTTGAACTGGGATACAGCATCGCGAATGATACCGCGCGATTGAGCACGGACCAGGTCAGAGGAATATCTGCTCTGCCAAAGGATATGAACGTCTACAACCTTATCTGGGTTGATCTGGTAGATAATAGAAGCATCCACGAAGATCTCTTGTCCGTCCGCTGTGCGGGCCGTGATTGAATCATCGCCCTGGATAGCGCCTTGATATGTGGCGATGGACATGGTGTATGTTTGGCGTGAGATGGGGTACCGCTCAACTTTTTCAACGAAAGGTGCTATCCATCTCAATCCTGGCTGCAGGGCTGTTTCCCGGTACCCTTTAGGGGTAATTGCTGAGATTACCACACCGCGTTCGTGCGGTTCCACGAATACAAATCCTGCACTTAAGGTTGTTAGAACTAAAGCGCTGGTAAGTAAAATGATTATTAATGTGCGCCCATTTTTCATTTTCTGTCCGCGGGAAGTTTGCACAGTAATGAGTACGATTAAGCCGAGAGCCGCTGCCCAAAGCAGGGCCGATAAACCAGTAATAAGATCTGTAATTCTCATTTCTCCTCCAATTGTTTTCTGATTCTTATTTTCACATGGATATTGTAAGAATGCATTAATACTTTATTATATATACGGATTTTTTAAATTAATGTTGTGGCAGTATTTAGAAGTCCAATAAGATAGTAACGGGACCATCGTTGTGGATATCAACAAGCATGTGTGCGGCAAATTCCCCGCTCTGTGTGTCCACTCCATAGGATTTCATCTTCTGAATGAAATAATCTACGAGTGGGCTGGCAATATCTGGAGGTGCGGCTTGGGTAAATGAAGGGCGGTTGCCTTTGCGCGTATTTGCCATTAGCGTGAATTGAGAAACGACTATTGCTTCTCCGCCGATATCTATGAGAGATAGATTCATCTTTCCCTCTTCATCTTCAAATATCCGCATGTTTGAAATTTTTTTGGTCAGGTAGTCTGCTTTTTCCTGGTTATCCCCTTTTTCTATCCCAAGGAGGATCACCAGTCCTTGACCAATTTCCGCCTTGATAGTTTTGTTTATGATAACCCGGCTATTTTTTACCCGTTGGATGACTGAGCGCATGACTATATTATTAAACGATTATGGCAATCCAACTGCACTGCGGACTTCCCGCATTGTTTCTTCAGCGATTTTTTTTGCTCTACGCCCGCCCTCATACAGAATATCAAAAACCTTTTTAGGGTCTTTGCCAATTTGTGCGCGTTTTTCTCGGAAAGGTTCTAAACTATCATTCAGATTTTTAGCGAAGATCTTTTTACAGTCCACACAGCCAATCCCGGCTATGCGGCACTCCCGGTTGATCATTTCCACCTCCTCGGGTTTGGAAAAGGTCTTATGCATTGAAAAGACGTTGCAGACGTCAGGATTGCCCGGGTCAGAGCGTCGTTTGCGTGCAGGATCTGTCATCATCATCATCACACGTTTTTGTGTTTCTTCCGGTGTCGCGGCCAGCTCAATATGATTATCCAGACTTTTGCTCATTTTTTTCTGGCCGTCAATTCCCAGTACTTTAGGGATTTTGGTGATTTTCATCTCCGGTTCAATAAGCACATCGGTTTTATAGCGGAAATTGAAGGACCGTACAATTTCCCTTGCAAATTCAAGATGAGGTGCTTGATCAATTCCCACTGGAACCAGGTTAGCTTTATATAAAACAATATCTGCGGTCATTAACACAGGGTAACCGACCAACCCATAGTTTATATTATCCGGCTGTTCACGGATCTTTTCTTTGAAAGTAGGCAAAGCGGTAAGTTTTCCAAGTGGTGTGACCATGGAAAGAATGGTGTGAAGTTCAGCTAGTTCGGGGACATGGGATTGAATGAACACGATGGATTTTTCTGGATCAATACCAGCAGCCAGCCAATCTAAAGCCATCTCCAGAGTATTTTGTTTTAAATTTGATGTGGTCTCCATTGTGGTTAACGCATGCAGATCAACAATGCAGTATATACAACCATAATCTTTTTGAAGCGCCACGTAATTTTGGATTGCTCCCAGGTAATTCCCAAGGTGCTGGCTGCCCGTCGGGCGAGCGCCTGAAAAAACACGTCCTTTTTTGTTCATAATTATTAATATATCCTCATCATGATTAATTTCCTAATTTCTCCCGAGTGTGGAAGATGCCCGGTATTTTTCTTGGAGAATACAAGTTCTTTTCCGAGTAAAACCTCAAAGCTGCCAATGGATTGGGTTGGCTCCAAGATGACTTGTGAGATCCTCCCGCCAAATTGATCCTTGATTTCTTCAGCTAACTGCGTTGCCTGTTTTTCGAAACCGCAGGGGGCGCAATATTCAATGGTGACCGGATTTACCATTCAACTTCCTGCTAATATTTTCTCAATTATATCTCACCAACCAGTGTGGTTTAAACATTTCGTTTTGGTAAAATCAATATAGAATGAAACGAGACAGAAAAGCTACGCCATTGATTAAAAGAGTTTTTGATATTGCTTTCGCATTGATTGCGGTGGTTTTGCTGTCTCCGATGTTTTTGGTGGTATCGATAGCGATTGTAATTTCCGATGGTTTTCCAGTGCTCTTTACTCAGGTTAGACCCGGGAAAAACGGTGTTCCTTTTAAACTGCATAAGTTTCGATCAATGAAAAAAGCACAATACCAAAAAATTGAATTATCCACAGATGGTGAAAGGATCACAAAATTCGGTAATTTTCTGCGAAGAACAAGTGTCGATGAATTACCGGAATTATTAAGTGTCCTGGAAGGAAAGATGAGTATAGTTGGTCCACGGCCGCTCCTGATGCAGTATCTTGAACGTTACTCAGATGAACAAGCCAGAAGGCATGAGGTGCTGCCGGGTATCACGGGATGGGCTCAGATCAATGGGCGCAACACGATTTCCTGGGAGGAAAAATTCCGCCTGGATATATGGTACGTTGATCATTGGACATTTTGTCTGGATATTAAAATTATTTTACAAACCGTTTGGAAAGTAATTAAAGGCGAAGGTGTATCTCAACCTGGCCGGGCAACAATGGATGAGTTCATTGGAAACGCTGAGAAGTAAATTACTGAATGACTGAATATGGATAAATCTGATCTTTTCGGAGCAACGTGATCACTTTGTTTAGAAGATCCATTTTTCCATGACTAAGCCATACTAATCCATCAGCAACAGATATAAAATTTACTTCAGATATCTTTAAGTTTGCGCTCACTACTTTTCCACCCTGTCCTTCTAATAGATCACCCCAAATCTCTCGCAGAGGGGATAATCCATCGGAAGAAATCGTTGCGACCCAGCGGGACCTCAACTCTTCGGGGGGTGCCTGATTACCGATAACTGCCACATCCATACCAGTTAGATAGGTCCCTAATTCAGCGGAAGCAGCATCACCTGGGAGAAATAACACATTAATCTTATTTGTATTGATTTCATTGAACGCTGCCTGCCAATTGGCTGGGGGGCTATTTGCTGGCTGATGAGAAATGACCGGATACCTGTTGAGTGGGTAAATAACCGCAGCACAATGTCCACAATAGTAACTCACCCCATTGTTAAACGCCTGGTTGAATTGGGTGTTTTCTGAAACCAGGAGACCGCCAACGCGGAAATTTGGTGCTAAAAGAGCGCTCAAATAGCCGGATAGGAATGCCACATGGTCTTCATTCTTAAGAATAATACTTCCGTTAGCGGGAGGGGTCCAATTTTTACTGCTGATTGCTACGAATTGTGTCCCTGGTGCGTTGGCTGCTAAACTGCCCAGGTTGTCAGGCTGCTCAAGGAATACAATGATTTTTATATCTGATGTGATCTCGTTCGCAAATATTTCTGAGCGTGTCTCAAATTCTAATCCGGATCCAGCAGCCAATTCAGCGATCAAACTTTGCGCTTCTGTTAATTCAATAGAAGACAAATCAGCTGGTGCAGCAAGGACTGCCCTATCTGGAGCAGGGGTTGGAATGGGGGTTGCTGTTGCCGGGACGGTTTCCTGTGTTTCAACAACGTCGGGTTGATTATTGCTGCAGCCGAATAGAGCTGCTGAAAAAGACAACATAACGAGTGTTGTGAATAGTCTTTTTGAAAATGGCTGAGAATATGACATGAGCGTAATTTTACTCCATGATTATCAATAGGTTATAATACCGGGCATGTATTTGCTCATGTGTAGAGCAATTTATTAACGAGATTAATTATTTTTAGCATTTATCCCAGGATAATTTCCTGTGGTTTTTCTTTTAGTAGCAATTAACTAACGAGGAGTGAGAATTATGCCGATAAATTTTGGGACGGATGGCTGGCGAGCAGTGATTTCGGAAACCTTCACATTCCATAATTTGCGAATGGTTACCCAGGCAATCGCGGATGCGGTTGCATCAGAAGGGTGGTTAAATGGAATAAAGATCGATCCAGAACCGGATCCTAAAAAGATGGTCGTCGGGTTTGACACACGTTTCTTGTCAGATAGATATGCCAAGGAAGCCGCGCGAGTTTTAGCTGCCAATGGTTTTCATGTGTTGTTGTGCCAGTCGGATTCGCCAACTCCCGTCATTTCGTATGCTGTAAAGAATATGAACGCAATTGGGGGGATTGTGATCACCGCATCTCATAATGCTCCCCGATATAACGGGATAAAATTGAAAGCGGCTTATGGAGGGTCTGCCCTTCCTGAATTGTGCCGAAAAGTAGAAGTATATCTAAATGACAATGAGTCGCAGGGTCGTGGTCCGAACCTGATCGATTATGATGTCGCCCGTGAAAGAGGGTTAATCACACGGTTTAATCCCCTTCCTGCATATCAAGACCACATTCGAAAACTGATAGATTTTGATGTAATCGCAGAAAACCCGCAATATGTTGTGGTGGACTCCATGTATGGATCAGGGCGTGGTGTGATAAAAGGGTTATTAGAGGGAACGGGGTGTGAAGTCCATGAGATCCGGCATGAAATGAACCCGGGTTTTGGTGGTGTGCATCCTGAGCCAATTAGTCATTACCTAAGTGCTTTGTCGGGCGCGATTTGTATGGGGAAGGGAAGTATTGGGTTGGCTACCGATGGTGACGCAGATCGTCTGGGAGCGATGGATGAACGTGGTGTATTTGTCGATCCCCATAAGATCATGGCACTCTCCCTGCGTTACTTGGCTGAAAAACGCAAATTAAAGGGATCGATTGTGCGCACTGTTTCAACAACGCGAATGATCGATCTTCTAGCAGAACGGTATGGCTTCACTGTACATGAAACACCGGTTGGATTTAACCATATTGCAGATTACATGCTTTCTGAACAAGTATTGATTGGCGGAGAAGAATCTGGTGGAATCTCATTCCTTGGGCATATTCCTGAAGGAGATGGGATCATTATGGGGTTGTTGCTGGTTGAGATTGTTGCGGAAGCTGGGAAACCGTTATCTGAATTGGTAGCTGATCTGTTGGCGGATGTTGGCCCTGCGCATTATACTCGCCGAGACCAACGCCTCAATCGGCCGGTTGCAAAAGGAAAAATGGTAAACAAACTGATCTCAAATGCCCCAAAGGAGATTGGCGGCGTGAAAGTTTCTGAGGTGAGCGCAAAGGATGGAGTGAAATATATCCTGGAGGATAATTCCTGGCTTTTAATTCGACCGTCTGGAACAGAACCTGTGCTGCGTGTGTACGCAGAAGGGTCTTCAGAAGAAATGGTGCAGGCTTTATTAACTTTCGGCGAATTTGTAGCAGAAAGTGTTACTTAGATAACCCCCCTGCTCACAAGAGCAGGGGTTTTCTTATTCCCAAATTACTTCATAAAATTCATCTATGATCTTCAGAAATTCATTTGGCAGCCTCTTTCTTGCTTCCAAAGAAATGTCTTCTGGGATGGGTCCATAAAAAGCTTCAGCGATTTCCCAGGCGACACATGACATCGTGTCGGCATCACCACCCAAAGATACTGCTTTGCGTACCGCATCTTCGTAATTATTTGACTCTAAAAAAGCTGTGATCGATTGCGAAACTGAACCCTGGCAGGATATGTCAAAGAAATATTTTGGGCGAATCTCATCAATGGTTTTGCTCAAGTCATATTCGAACCATTCGGATTTCATTTTTTGATGCTCCCTGCCGTGCGAGAAATATGCGGAGAATGGTAGATTGATCTCCGCTAATACTTTTGAGGCGGTTATGAGTTACCTGTGCACACATTTTGGCTGTTTCTGAAACATCACTTTCTTTATAGCAAAAGAAACCAATCGGGCTGGTGCGCATGGCTGAACAGTTATCCCATGTATTGTAGGGTTCTCTAGAATCGGATAATGCCCAGCGTTTGTATGATCTGCCATAACTGCCATCCGGGTTTTTTCTTGAATACTCCTTTAAAGTATTAATAATGTCCAGATCATGTAGTAGGACATCCGCGATCACAATGGTGAGAATTGTGTCGTCGGTAAACACTGAATGTGTACAGAACAGTGGAAAAACCATGTTTTTGTTAGGCGCGAATTCATACGGTGATCCGATTATATCTCCGGTGATTGCTCCAAACATGGTGTTTTTTTATATCAAGGTTCGCTGGTTACTGTCTTTTGGAATTCAGCTACGCTGGTCAATTGGGCGGAAACCGTTGCAGTACGTTCTATGGATGGGTCAGGAGTAGGTGCAGGTTGTTCAGCCGAGTTTAAAGTGTCAGGTAGTGCTTTATCAGTAACCGAATCATTTTTTACTGATGGTTCATTTGCCAACACCGTGGATGTCTGTGCAGCACGAACAATGGCTTCTGCCTCCAAATCTAAAAGGTATTGTTGAACATAAATAAAGCCAAAAAATATAACTGTTAGAAGAATGATCAAAATTAGAGAACGCACCAAACAGCTTTTTTTCTTCCCGCCATTCTTTATCTCTGTGTGATCCTCTTCAAGGATTTCTTTGATGGTCTCGTCATTTGGATTGTTTTCCATTGTTCCTCTTTTTTAAAATCGTTCAAATTGGGAAAAGCTTATTATTTTTATAACTTTGTGAATCCTTTTGGTAACTCTTCTGATAAGGTTTCTGAGTCCTTTTTTCCCTTTACCAAAGCATGTTTCTCTTGGCTGCCGGCATCAAGTTTATGCTTGGGGCGTTTTTGTTCCTCAGTTTTTAATAATTGATCATCTGTTTTTGTGTTTTTAGTGTTGTGATGTACGGCTTTTTCTTTTGTTGGAGGCCGCTTTTTCCCTCGGGTTTTTTGCTTTTTCTGTTTCTCTTCTGATGTAAAAAAAGTTTGCTGCTGCCAGTTTGGGTCCTTTTCTTCAGGAGGCTGGTCTGCTTCCTTCAATTCTCGTACGCGTTTTAACCACTCGGGAATATTTTGGTCAGGTCGCTTCTCATCCCCTGGGACCATCTTATTTTCCATTTGGTCATCAGTTTCTGTGGATATGGTAGAAGCTCCTTCTTGATTCTCCCCTGTGTTCTTTTTCAAGATGGTTTGGCAGTACCAGCACTTTTCTGCTTCAATTAGGTTTGGGCGTCCGCACTGCGTGCAAATAATCTCTTCCATTGAAAATAATTAGATTACCCTTCGCATGATTTTTTCAGTATAGCACAGTTAGTGTGAAGATTTTATATATAGGATCAACCTTTGTTTTTAAGAAAAATTGAATTGAGAAAATCTAAACGCAGTTTTTCTTTCTGAGTAATATTAATTCGACTTTCAACTAAGGAACGCTCCAAGCGTTTACCCCGCATTCTTTCGATAAAATCGCGGATTTCCGCTCCATGAGTAGTGATGTTATCGGGTGTGTTTGGTATGTTCAATAGTTCACGGCAATCCAGATCACACAAATCTGTATCCTCATATGGCAGGACGCATGGGATTCCGCGAGCGGCACAGTCCCGAATTTTTAATGGAGATGCTTCCTGCATACCTTTGAGGTGGAGTGAAAGTGTGCCGATAGCTGCATCTGCCGAGGATAACAATTTTTCATATTGCCTCTCCCGTTGATATCCATGGAAGATTATGTTTGATGGGGTTTCTGAAGTGCTGCTGAAGGATTTATAACCAACAACATCAATATATATATCAGGAAAGCGCTGTGCGAATAAGACTAATTTTTCCACGCCATGCCATGCCATCCCGGGTGTTCCAATGAAGATCAAATGAGGAGGAGTGTTGTTTGGTGCTGGATAAAACGGAGTATTTTCAAGATCAATTCCATTAGTGATTACAGTATAAGGTTTATTGAACTTTCTAAACACAGGATCTTTAGCCAGTTCTCTTGATGTGAACACGTGTCCATCTGCATTTCCTAATAAAACGGAACGAGTTACCTGGTTGTATTGATCTCTTGGAAATCCAAGCAGTTTATGTTCTTCATAATCATTGGTGTTTATTTCAATGATGGTAGGTGCTATTTTAAAGACTCTCTTCATAGGATGTACGTACATACCCCAGCGAAAATAAACCACATCGGGTTGGTAAACACAAACACTTTCAATGAGTTTCCTGGCCGCAGCGATCCTGTCCCATTCGCTCGAAAAGAGCCCCTTATTGTTTTTATAATAAAAGCGCTGTCCCTCGACGAGCTTCTCGTTTGCATGCGCGGAGTGGAGGTGCGAAAAGAATTGAACGGTATGTCCTAAATTTCTCCATACCCTGATCTGATTTCCAATCTTTTTCCCTACGCTGCTGGAGAGAGATCTCGGCCAGTGCAGCGAGATGTATACGATGCGCATAGTGTTAAATCTTTCCTTTCAAGATGGTTTGATATACATTTTTATAGGCATCAAATACTTTCTTAATATCAAATTCCCTTGCTTTTTCTAAACTGCTTTTTTTATAGCTAAGCAATTTCTCAGGATTCGATAGCAATATCCGCAGGGCGTTCGCGTATCCTTTTTCATCTCCTGCTTCTAAAAGGAATCCATTTTTCCCAAAATTGATCATATCCGGACAAGCACCTATGTCACTCATCACAAGCGCTAATCCAGAAGCTAAGCCCTGGAGACCTGCCATTGGCATGCCTTCGCGCAATGAGGGCATTAATAAAATATCACATTTCAATAGTGCTTCATCAACTTCATGTGGCTTGATCCATCCGGGAAGTTTCACGCGGTCCTCTAGATGATTTTCGATGATCAGCGATTGAACGCGAGTCATTTGAGGGCCATCACCTACCATCACGCATTTCCATCTGAGGTCGCCAAGATGGGAAAGGATAATTGGAACTAACAGCGCGTTCTTTTCTGGAGAAAAACGGCCAATGTACATGATGCATGGTGGATCATGGATCTCTAATGATGTGTGAAGAAAACGGGCTGTATCTATCCCGTTTGGGATAACGTCAATTTTAACGGGGTATTGGGCGTGTGCTAATTGGCGGGTTTGCTGACTTACTGTGATGATCTTTTCGGCTTTCTTCCATATGAATCGGGTGAAAGGGAGGAGAAAACGAAACCACTTTTTCGTTTTCTCCGGAGCGCCGCCCGGGACATCGCCACCGTGTACGGTGATCATATAAGGTGTACGTGTTAAAAGAGAAACTGCTGCAGCGGATGCTCCTCCAGGAACTGCAAAATGCGCGTGAATAATATCAGGATGCCATTTTCTGATGATCTGTAGTGCCCGCCAAAAGCTTTTGCATACAAAACAAGCCATGGCGAGTAGATCTGCACGGTATGCTTGAGTACGGTGTGATCTAATTCTTTCGATGATGAGATTTTCTGATTCCTCATATTTTGGAAGATCGTCCCAGTGGGCAGTAAGTACATGAAAGTTGTAACTGTCGGATGCAATTCCCTTGCAAAGGTCCTGAATGACCTTCCCTCCGCCGCCGCCTATGGGAGGATATTCATGGGATATAACAAGGATTTTTATTTTTGGAATGTTTTCCATTAAGATTAAAGTTTATTGGATTACTTCACGAACAGTGTACACTGGTTTGTTCTGTGATTCATGGTAGGTGCGTACTAATAATTCTGCGATCAAACCCATCAATATAGATTGGAATCCCATAATTGCGATCATAATTGCGATTGTGAAAAGAGGTGAAGAAAAAGGTGAGATTTTTGTAACGATGCGCCGGATGCCTAAAAATAATAATGAGGCGAAGCTGAAAGTGATCAGCACTAGTCCAGTGCCGCCAAATACATATATTGGTTTGCTTGAATAGGATGTCAGGAATTTAACGGTGAATAAGTCTAGAATAACCTTGAAAATTCTTTCTAACCCGTATTTCGCTTTTCCGAATTTGCGTGCATGGTGGTGTACTTTGACTTCTACGATCTTTGCTCCAATAGAATTGGCATACACTGGAATAAAGCGGTGCATCTCGCCGTATAATCGGAAACCAGTCAGCACCTCACGCCGATATGCTTTCAGGGAGCAGCCGTAATCATGCAGTTTGACGCCGGTGACTGCGGAGATTAGCGAATTTGCTATGCGAGAAGGGAGAGTTCTGGTGAGAAATTTATCCTGCCGATCAAATCGCCATCCACTGACCAAGTCATATCCTTCAT